>JGI24158J21664_10014484_pt1 | contig 10343 bp, 11 predicted proteins | sample Ectturendosymbi3_FD_21664 | JGI IMG/M metagenome (IMG submission 21664) | reverse complement strand
CTCAATTTTGGGGGGGGGTCATTTCGGGGGTCTGACGGGGGTGCTCCACCACTTAGAACGTCTGGCATTGGTCATTTGTTATTCGTGGGGTTATGCTGGACATCTTGCAACAGGTTATAAGTGGTTGCCTTTCCAGCTGATCTAGCTCAATTTTGGGGGTGCAGTTAAACACCCTCCATGATCACACCCACCAGCTGTGACACGGCAGACCACCAGTTCCTTGTACAGGAAACCATACTAGATGATGTGATACCAGTAGAAATTGGTTACCTTTCCAGCTAACTTAGACCCCGCTCTAATACGTATCTCAGGGCATTCGTTTCGGCTTGCTTATACCACAGTTAACATTAGCGTTGAATATCCAGGCAAGCAGAACCTTTTCAAATAATTAGTGAAATAATCATCTCCAGGATGTTTGCTCAATGAATCGTGGTACCTAATTTTGAGCTGTAGATTGTTTATGCGGAATACTGCCTAGCTTAGGTGGCCACGGATCCGGAGTCGATTCCAGCAGGATTCTGCGTTTGTTTTTGGAGCCGGAGTCAAGCATTTCTGAAAAACCGGACCCGGAACCGGACTCTGTTTTATTTTTGGCATTAACAGGAATCTGCACGGTCTTTACAAACGTCATTGCTTCAGTACAAAATAAACATTGCTGAATTGCGGTTGCATCGATGGTTGCCGGTGACTGAACAGGAGTCGGATTCTCATATTTTAAAAATTTCGAAACCAGGCACGGATTCAAAATATTTGGAAAAGGAGCGGAGTCTGAAAATGCGACACCGGCCATCACGTCATCAATGACGTCATCACCCGGGAAGTTGGGAGGTAATTGCACACTAGACCCCAGGCCCCACCCTGGCAAAAATCCTTCCGACGCCCATGGTCCGTTTACATCGTCAAACCTCCGCAACCAAGCTCCGTAATTTACGAGCTCCGCCTTTTACAGGCCACCGCCTAAATCATTTAACGAGATATCACACGTTTTTAAGCAAAATAACAAAAAACTGTATACAGTTGGCAGAAATATCTCGATCGTCGGGATGTGCCTTATCACGATATTTGATTACCATAACTGCAGGCAACACAGTTCTTGACGATCTGTTCTTTTGATCTATCAGATTATCATCATAAAGCACACCGAAGCCGCCGACACCGCTGACCGCACCATGAGAAATTGAAGAAAGTGTTTCCCTTCAGAAAAACGCTAGCGACAACATGAATGGGTTAGGCGGGAGAAATTTGGCGAACAAAAATCAATGCAAAAAAACATTATGTCATCGGCGACATACTTATCACAGAATAAAAAAAAATATATACCCTGGAAAGGAAATGATCTATAGTTTCACTCCTGAAAGTTTCGTTTTACCTTCAGTGTACAAAATTTATTTACAGGTCAAAACGCAAGCACTCTCAATCAAAGCGAAATCACAATTCAAACCTGATCTCAAATTTTCTCCAGCGCAACGGGTTATCGTACGCAACATCGTGTCGTCGGTGACAAAGTTATCACAGAATAAAAACAAAATATTTCATGGAAAGGTAATTGTCTACAGTGGCTTGTTTAAGGGGAGACGAGGGAGGCACTTGCCTCGGGCCCCCCTTTTATGGGACCACCCCTTGAGGTGTTACGTGTATAAATTTTCCTTTTTTTTTGGTGAAAAACGTCTTATCCATTCATATAATGTGCTACAAAGAAAATCAATCGTAAGTACTTTACTTTCAAAGGGCTCCTCTACAGAAACTGTAATGTACAGGTACTTTACTTTCAAAGGGGTCATCAACAGCAACTGCAATGGGAAGGTAGCCTAATCTGTTTCCAAAAAGTCCCCAACAGTCACTGAAATGTGCAATTATCTTTCTTTAAAACTTCATTGAAGGGATCCTTATAAGAAAGTGTAGTGTGCAAGTACTCTGCTTTCAAAGGGCCCCCCAACAGCAACTGTAATGTGTAAGCACCTTGCTTTCACAGGGGCCCCCAACAGCAACTGTAATGTGCAAGTACTATACTTTTAAAGGGGCTCCAAACACCAATTTTAATGTGTAAGTACGTTGTTTTCAAAGGACCCCAAACAGCAAACTGTAATGTGTAAGTGCCCTGCTCTCAAAGGGGCTCCAAATAGCAATTGCAATGTGTAAGCACTTTACTTTCAAAGGGGTCCCAAAAGAAACTTTAATGTAATTTAATATATTTGTTTATGTGCAGACACGAAGTCCATAGTATGAACACACACACTCTGCAGAATGCAGGTCGATAAAAACAGACAAAAGAGAATGTAGTACAAGGCATTGAAGCCGGCGGAATAACAGGGTTACTGACACATTTTGCAACTGCATTGAAGACTGAACCATAGGGTTACAGACACATTCTTAACACTAAAGATAGCTAACACGTGACACTTGTTACAAAACTACTGCGGAGTAGGGCGCCAATTCCTAAATTGGTTGAGTCTTAGGTAAAATGCGAAAGCATTGTGGCATGACACGCCATCCAGTGTTTTTTCATGCCGTTTTTGGATGTCAAAATGACACCCTAAAAATTTGCAATGACACCCTAAATTCTGAAAGCCAAGATATGGTTTTGCCTTGTATTGAAGTAAAACGATTTGACGAAAGCATGTTTTCCTGCACGTGGCTATTGCAACAGACGGCTGCAATATTATAGGCCGACAATGTTCTGGCGCAGAAAGTGCAAGGGAAAATTGTAAGCTTGGTATCTGCTCATTGTCATGCGCACCGCGTCGGTGCGGCCTGTTACTCTACTGCCGTAGATTTGTACAGTATGGTGTACGAAACCGCGAAAGCACTTTAATGCAACTATGAAATGTTTTACTGTTTCACCCTTGCGATCGGCTTACCTGGCGCTGCATTAGACTACAATGAAGACAAAAGGTCGGCAGTTGCAACGCGCGTGCAAAAAAGGTTGTTGTCGAGGGAGGCAACAGTGAGAGCATGGAGTGAGATTTTGGCTATTTGGGCCGCATTGAAGCAGCTGTCAGAAAATAATAATGATGCAATGTGCATTGTTGAACTGTGACTTATGAAAACAAAAATCTCAACATGGTGCTTTGGTTTTGTCAACATTGCCACCTAACGTGACAAAGATGAGCAAAGTTTTTCAGGCGGGATGTTTTAACTTTGCACAGATGAAAGCTTCCGTAAAACTATGCATTAATAAGCTCTCTGGTGCCACTCCCAAATCCGCGCTTAAAGCTAATTGCGAAAAGTTTGATAGTGAATTAGGGGAACTTAGAACGCCGGATGGTTTGACTGACTCGTATGTGTCAAGTGGCATGGGGTTTTGGAAAAACAACGAAAGATTGGCAAATTGATTATCCCCGTACACAAAAAGGTAGACAGGAGTGAATGAACTAACTATTAGGACATCTCTTTGCTTAGCCTCTCAAGACGAGTGCATGCCAAGATGCCGCGAAAATAATGGAACCAAAGTTGGATGACACCCACTGTGGTTTTCGTCGCGGCCGTAGCACTACAGAACAAATTTCCACTCTCCAGCAAATTTTCGAGAAATCCTGGGAGCATGCCAAAGATTTCGTCGACCTCGGGAAAGTATACGGCCGGGTTCCTCGTGAAAAGCTTTGGGGGATGTTGCGGACGTGCGGTGTTAACGAGTGCCTCTTGCTGGCGGCCAAATAACTGCATTCCTGCTCAGAAGATTGTGTCCACGTCGGCGGAGTTAAATCACAACCGTTCAGCGTTGGTGTTGGACTCCGACAATGGTGTGTGCTGTCACCACTCCTCAACATATAGTCTATATATCAGGGTTCTCCAAACTATGCCCCGCGGGCCAAATCTGACCTGCAAAGCCATTTCACCCGTCTGCAAAACACGTTTTGCCAATAATGAAAAATAATATTACGAAAAATGTGCTGATTTAGTAGAATGTAACATATCACGAAAAAATCACATTACGGCGGATGTCCGGCCCTCGAACTGTTGTGCAATAGCTTATGTGGTCCTCTCCTAAAAATGTGGAGAGGCCTGGTCTATATGAATGGATAGACCAGCTATGTCCAACCCACAAGTGGTTTACTGAGCCAAAAATTATGCCACTATCTTTAACCTGGGCCGCACATTGAATGATATATTAATGAGGGCCGAACAATGAATGGCTTACTTTGATCTTAGAAAATTTAATTTAGCTTAAGCTAATATACTGAAAGCGTCCGAATCCAAACTGCAATGGTAACAGACGTGTTAAAGTGGCACTGAGGACCACCTGCATCAAAAATATCAAGTTCAAGATCATCAAAATAAGGATTGGTTGTCAGTATGTAGGATACTTTTACTACAGCCAAAACCTACTGTGCCGCGCAAAATCTTCGACTGGGCCACATGCGGGCCGCGGGTCGGACATAGCAGGGACAGACAGTCACAGACGACTCGACGAGGGTGCCCCTGTTAGGAACTGCGGGATGAACCTTTGCGTTTTGCGGGCGACTTGGTACTGAATGCGAGCATCTTCTCAACAGGGTCTTCAGAACGCATTTGATCGGTTTTCTGCTGCTTGCGACAAAGCAGGAATGAAAATCAGTACTAAAAAGATTGAGGTATTATGTCTCTCAAGACGCCCAAGGCAGTGTATTCTGCAAGTGAGCGGAAATAAACTACATCAAGTACCTTGGGATGGTATTCTCGAGCGACGGAAGTCGGAACAAAGGGATTGATACACGGATTGATAAAGCAAATGCAGTTCTGCGCGAGCTTTATTTCTCCGTGGTGACAAAACGGGAGCTTTTAAAGACTGCAAAGCTTACAGTTTTTAAATCGGTCTTTGTTCCAATCCTCGCCTGTGGCATGAATCTTAGGTGACGAATGAAAAAATACTGTCAAAAGAACAAACGGCAGAGATGGGATATTTGCGAAGAGTTCTCGGTGTGGCACTTTGTGACATAGAGCACTGGTCTGAAATCCGTAAAGCCCGGGACGTCAAGCCACATCGCCGAATCGAGAGATCCCAGCTACTATTTGTTAGTTTGGCCATATGTCCAGAATGTCCCAGGAAAGAATGGCGAGATAAGTCTTTCGGGCTACAGTCTACACCCACAGGAAAGCGGCCATGAGGTCGTCCAAAGACCAAGTGACGTGACTAAATCTCCAACTTGCTTGGTCCCGTCTTGGTGTGGAGCCTGTAGAACTATCTGAGATTTTGCTGTTGATCGTGAGGTATTTCGGGTCTTTTGAGGGCTGCTTCCCCCCACTCTCCCCAAAGGAACAGCGGGCACGAAAATGTGTGAATGAATGAGTATGTAGGCCTACATTAAAACTTCCTATTTATGAAATTGTCCTTAGTTTGTTTGCCAAAAGTGAATGTCATATTCAAATAATTAGGCATATTTGGACGGAAATGTGCGTTTTTGTGAAAATCAGTTAAGAGTATCAGACATAGAATGAAAATTGTATTGACACCCTATAGCTCCACCACGACACCCTTTTGAAATCCTTAAAAAAAACACTGACGCCATCAATCAAACGGATACAGCAAAGTTCGATCACTCATTCACGGAGTAAAATGCGATTATAGTGTATGTATCTTGCTTTCAAAATATGTACCTTCCTTTTAAACCTGTGCTAAGAAAAAACGGTTCAAGGTATACTGGCTAAGAGCTTGCAAAAAAAATTAACATCATCTAGCAAGTTTACCTCAAACCAACCACTTACTAGTAAAGCTTCAGATAATCTGTGACTTCAAGCATGGGCAAAATTCAAACCATCCAAAGTAACTGAAATATCTGTAGAAAAAATGAGTCCTATAATACTCAAAAAATGCCATTTCTGTACCTTATAAGAAGCATGAATGTAACCTTACTTATTATTAACAGTGTTTGCAGCACAACAGCAATAATACAAAATAACATTAAATTTGCTGTATGGGCCTCTTTGAAAGCAAGGTACACACACATTAATCAATTGCGTAGGCTGCTTGCTAGAAATGTTTGCGATAAGGTTTATAAGGAATTATTTCCTACTTTTGCACATTTTTCAAACAACTAGTGTCAATGCAAGATGAGGGCAGCTTTGACTTATTCAGCCTCAAAGCTTTCCAAAACAAGTCTCGGGTTGAATGCTTTTATATGCTATGCTCTTGTAATTAAAAGGATGAAATTTGAAACAAATTTAATGTTTTAAATCTTGTTGGTTGTCGTTTATGGTTTCATGGATTCCCATAAAGACATGAATGTGAACAAATTCGGGATACCAACTACCAAGCATTTTTTCGAAGGGGGAAGTGTGAAACTTTCAAAGGGGTAAACCTTGTAGATTATTGATGGTGAATGCAGAGAAATGGGGCACGAAAATAATGAAGTGGGGACGATGCCAACTTGCTATTGCCTAATTTTTATGTGTTACCAGCCTTGTCTTCCCAACCTTCACTGTTGTCAAAGTTGTGTATCACCCTTTTGCATTTTTTCCTTGTGCTATGTCAGCAGGGCTCTCACAAATGCAGCTCGAAAAAAAACTAAAAATCCCTAAATCTGTGGTGGTGCAGCATAAAATCGGAATGCCAGGATAAATGTTAAAAACAGAACCAAATATGATTTGCAAAATAATCTAAAACAGTTCATTTTACACATTTTCATACTTTTCCAAAAATCCCTAAAAATTCCCTGAAAAGGGTCAAACTTCCAACATAGGGACAAAATCCCTAAAAGTGAGAGCACTGTATGTCAGTCATGCTGTACTCTCAGGAACGTATCCTTCGGTGGCCGTATCCTTGGTTTGATCAAATGTGCTTATCACAGTTGGCTGAGTACGATGACGTCATCAGAGGACCCCCTTTTTAGTCTTGCCTCGGGCCCCCCAACCTTAAACCCACCACTGATTGTCTATATTTTCATTCCTGAAAGTTTCGTTTTGCCTTCGGTGTAAAGCGGTTTGCCTGCACACCAAAGCCCTAGGCCAAAGGAGATCCCCGATGGCTTTTGCAAATTCGCACCACCGGGGATGTTATTATTAGCGCGCCGCATGTAGCAGCCGCCGCATTGCTACAGGTGCACACAAATATTTTACAGACCAAAACGCAAACACTGTCAATCAGTCCCGTCGCCACGGGGGGCTTTGGTGGGCTTAGNCCCCCCAAACAAAGCTCCAAGCCCCCCCAAATTGAAACGTGAAACACTATAAATAAGTGGAGTTTTGGTTAATTTTATAATGCCAAGCCCCCCGCACAAACGCAAACCCCCCCGCAGAACAGCAAAGGCCCCCTATTGAAAACTTTCTGGCGACGGTTCTGCTGCCAACCAAAGCAAAATCACGTTTCAAATCTGATCTCAAATTTTTTACCACGTAATGGGTTATCGTGAACAACATCGTGTCGTTGGCGACAGAGTTATCACAGAATCAAAACAAAATATTCTTTGGAAAGGTAATTGTCAATATGTTCATTCCTGAAAGTTTCGTTTTGCCTTCATTATACCAAATGTTTTTACAGACCAAAACGCAAACACTGTTAATCAAAGCGAGATCACATTTCAAATCTTCCCAACGTAATGGGTTATCTTACACAACATCGTGTCGTTGGCGACACAGTTATCACAGAATCAAAACAAAATATTCTATAGATAGGTAATTGTCTATGCTTTCATTCCTGCAAGTTTCATTTTGCGTTCAGTGTACAACACTTTTTTCAGGCCAAAACGTAAAGACATACATTCGTTGTGCGAGAAGTTGGCAACCCTTGTCCCAACGGAGTAGTGCAGTTACAGTTAGTAGATTATAATCCAGCATATGGATGTTATTTGTCTAAACATATGCCATGTCAGTAGATTGGCAAGTGTAGATATTAGAAAGGTTTATACATGCGTATTTCAGCAAGTTGAAAGCACCGGTGCGCATGCTTTTTTAAGCAAAATTCATGGTGAAGTTTATCAATTTGCAATAATGTGAAAAGCGTTCATTGCGGCGCTCTGCTTTGACCGGCCTCAAGTTTGTTCCTTTGTTCACATTTTTTTTCTTACTGGACGATTGTCTTCATTCTGATTTCCTTCAATTTTTTTCAACAATTGCATTTCATCACAACATCCCTATCTAATCGTTGTTAATTAATTAGCAATAGTTTAGACCCAATTCCTTTTGTTAAGCACGTTCAAAATAGTTAGTTGCAAACTATACCAGCCTATTATGGGTATTGCAGGGAAATTTTTACTATTTAAAAATATATTGATGTGAAATTTTGTAACTAATTCGCACGATTTGCAAATGCTGTGTTGTGAATTAAATGTAAATTTTCAGAATGCCCATAGTCCCCCTGCACAAACATGAAGCACCCAATTAAAAGACTTTCTGGCGACGGTTCTGTCGAAATCGTGTCTTTTGAACCCGCCAATTCCTCGTTTCCTGCACTGGTGCTGTTAGCCATTGCATTTGGTTTTAGTGTAAAAGAATCAGTAAGAAAAATCGACAAGGATGCTTCCTGCGCCCATGCCTACAAAACTTTTACAAGCATCATGAAAAGTATAAACCATTGAAAAATAACCAAAGGAAAAGTGTGCAAATCAAAAAAGTTACTTGATTTTGCAAATCTTTTTTTTTGTGTACTTCATTTGCAACACGTGTTAGAAGACAAGCTTCAGTAGGAAAAAACGCGTATTTTGCTTTGCTGCAGGTTAGCCTGTGTGGCTGAAATCAGAGCTTCAGCTTGCTGTTTCAACATGGTCACTCGACTCGGATTTTCTTACTCAGGACCATATATTTGGATTTGTGGGCTAGGCTCTTTCTACAAAATTTTGGTGTGTGGTTAACATTTGTCATGATGGAATCATCTGTTTGGTACAGACGTTAACACGTTTTGATGTTTCGGAAATATTGAAAAAGACCTTTTTTGAAAATCATTTATTCCACGTAAAAGTAACTCATAGCACCCCAAAAATGTAATATGATCCAAGCACAACTGACAGGCATGAACCAGATTTACTTTCAAAAAGGATCACTTAGATAAAGATACCAAAGAGTTAATACCGAAATAAATGAATGTACTGCGATTTCACTGATCTGAAGATGACAAAAATATTTTTGTTTTTTGCAACTTGTGTTTATTTGCGTTTCAATTTCACGTAAACCTTGCACAAAAATTTTTGCATTGAAATCTAAAGAGAAATCTTTCATCAAGTACACCAAAAAGATACATTTTTCATTGAGAGACTAGCAAGCTGTCTAATGTGAGTTTCAACTGGAAATAATGAGAAGATAACTTCAATTTCAGCCATTCATTGGCCTACACCAGTGCTGCAAAAATTTTGGTGAACAATTTGAGTGCAACCTGCAACGTTTTCGTGTTTGTAATCTGCACAAGTATGTCAACACAAAGATACGATCTATCAAGCGCCAGTTTGCAAACATTATTTTGAAAGGAGATCGCTCAATTTTCAGCACAGGGATCCCGCACCAGTTAGGCAAAAATTTACATGAACATTATGTTTCAGCGTTTTACTTCGATTAGAACAGAACTCACACAATTTTTATTTTGGAATCCTGTGCATTCAACGGTCATAATAAACTTATTTGAATGCAGCTAGCACCTTTTATATATTTGTTATCTACGCTTGTAATGATGGGTCGGTACTGTCGCCAGTGCCGGATTAGAAATAATAGCAAATGTAGCAATTGCTACGGGCCCCGCGGTATTTTGTGTTAAATATCACTGAAACCAAGATTTTTCATTTTGTCTGGGAATTGCTTCTGCATGAAAGTCCATTTAACATTGTTAAATTTTTGACGTCATTTCATTTTAAATTGTTCTTTGTCTGCACATACAAGTTGTTCAGGGGTCAGTTTTGGCACACTTGCACACATTTTTTGCTGTATGTTGACAACACATGACTTGCTTCAGAGCTTATTAAATGTGGCTCCAGAGTTAGTAATAAACTTTAAGTGCTAATCTCTCAAAATGGGGATCCTCACGGCATCTCTAAATGGCGGGGCGGAGGCGACAGCCTTTTTCCCCTAATATCCACTCCTGATTTTATGTACGGAATTTTTTCAGTCCAGTAAGTCACTGTTTTGCTAATGGTGACCAACTGTAGTGGAGAACGACCACTTTTTAAATTTAGGATTGTAGAATGAACAAAAGAGAACCATTGTACAAAACAAGCTGAACTGCTTCATTCTAAAGAGTATAGGGCATGAACTTCCATGTGAAACAGGCACTGCCAATATCATTAAAAATTCGCTATGGCAAAATCTAGAAAATTCAATCTTAAGCAGGTTTTTTTAAGGCGTTTTAGGGACCCGATTCGGGTCCCTAGAATTTCAAATCGGGTCCCTAGAATCAGAGAAAATTATCATCGGGTTCTTAAAATCAGAGAAAATCGAGTGCCTAGAAT
>JGI24158J21664_10014483_pt1 | contig 10344 bp, 7 predicted proteins | sample Ectturendosymbi3_FD_21664 | JGI IMG/M metagenome (IMG submission 21664) | reverse complement strand
GACACGACGTGATTTCCATATTTCGCCTCACATCTCATCCTTGCGTTACAGTTTCACATCATTGGCCAGATTCGTGTTGCGAGCCGATCTCCAGTGTCATGGCTGGGAGACGTGGTGTTAACTGTAAAGAGTAAGTTCCTATCGACAGTCGCTCTAAGTTATAATTTTACTTTTGCCCAAGTTGAATCTTTCTAGAATGTGCCCTAGTTTTTCAGATGTGCTTGTTTTTGTCAGTGGCGTCTATCGAACAAAAGGATTGAGAGCGCCTGTTCAGTGTTCTGTGAAAAGACAGATTTTTTGTAAAAATTTTGCGCGGAAATCTATTACTGCTTTGCTCAGCTTCGACGAGGGAAAACGCACCAAGTTGTTTTATGATGTCATAGACAAGATCGACCCAATGCAACGCGCCGAATTCGTGCGCAAACTCGGTTTTCAGGAGCACACCCTGAGAGAAAGACTCAACAAAGATATTCCCGATTGGATCGCGATCCTCAACTTGTGGAGGCTGGGGGCAGGAGGTGAAGTTGGCCGGTGGTCAGCACTATCTCGTACATTCGCACGTTTACGATTGAACTACATTTATTTCGACAGTACGTCAACAATGTGTTGGTTACGTTGTCAGTTCACTGCCGCACACGGCATCCTTAAGCAACACTCAAATTGTTGCCGTCTTATGTTTTTTCCATTTAGATGGAAACTTTCAACGCATCGTGAAAGTGTTTTTTTCAGCCGTGCAGTCATTTTGCTGAGAAGCTTACCCATGACCCGGTATTTTCCCATGCCCCAATGTTGACACATGCCCAGGTGGATACACATGCCCCGATGGAGAAGCTTGCCCATACCCCTTTTTGTTCCTTTAAATCGCGCAATTCTTTACTCCTTACCGATCGTTGTCCAAGTTGACCGCATGGGTGACATTGCTGATGGCTTAACAGTGAGAAGTTATCCCGATGCTTCACCGAAAGTGCTTGTTGTTGTTGTAGCTATGCTTGTGTATGACACGAGTTTACGCATAAATTGTATTTTTACTGATTTCATGAAATTTCAGAGCTTTGAAAAAAATGCTCATCTTTTGAAGTTAATGCGAAAGTAGTTTTCTTGGTGAGGAGGTTACTATTCTTTTTCCCATGCAGTTATCGCATAAAGTGTCGTGAACACCACAAAGGACTTTGCGCATAAAAGTGTCGTGAACACCGTTATTCACGACTCCGTGGCTATCTCGCCGTTGAATTAGAAAAGGCTTGCATGTTGCAGGGCGCTTTAAATGTGAAGAGTTTTCTTTTTATATCACTGTTCTCTTACAAAATCCCGTTGTATACTTTTGGATTTGGTTGGTTTCCCCAAGCAGTCGTGAAATGTGATCACATACATGCAGGTTTTCAGACAAGGCTATTGACGTATTTGAGCTGTTTGGTCCGCGCGAGCTGGCATGTGGTTGAGTTCGGGCTAAAAGTTCCAGCTGTGAGTTGAAGCAGGTAGAAACTTAAGTCTAAAATGCTCACTAAACTTTCTTCAGCAAGAAGGTCCTCCTCCACACTACCAGATATCTCAAACGGTTTAACTGGATTCTCATGTTAGGACAACGCGTTACAAAAATGTCGAACTTCAGTGCTGATGACACGGTCGCAGTTAACATTACACCAGGGTCGACTCCAGGTCAACAGCGTCACTCGGGCTCATCACGCATTTTGTACTGACTGAATGCAACCGTTCGCGGCTTGCATCACTGAAATTTCCATCATTCTGGCTGGCAGTATCGTTGCTCTGTGACGTTAGTAGGCAACAATGAATGAGAAGTTCTCGTGAGAACTTGCCGATTGTTACGTAGCGCACGTCACAGAGCAATGATAACGCCAGTAAGTCCGTTGCTTGCTAGGCTCATTCATATTTGCCCGAGTAACCGGCTTTAACCACCACGACAAGTTCTACAAATTCTTCGTTCGTTTGAATTTATTCTCGAAAGGGAACTGTCCACTGTAATAGGATTCAAATTCAATGTTCTTTGCAAACACATTGCTTCAAAAAACATTCAATCTGATATGAATTATTTTTGAAAAAATACTTTATCGGGGAGGGTAGCTCGCGCTCTAGCGGATGGGTCCGAGTAAACAAACCTCTGCTTACTAGGCTCATTCATATTAGCCCGAGTTACGGCACAATTTATCGTTCGTTTGAAATAATTTTCGAATTGGGACTGTCCATTGGATTGGAATTTAAATTCAATGTTCTATGCAAATCCATTGCTTTGAAAAAGCATTCAATCTGATATGAATTAAATTTGAAAAAATACTTAATCGCAGAGGGCAGCTCGGGCTCAAATGGATCAGCCCGTGTAATGCGCGAGCGAACGTATTCGAAAGAGGGCCTACTACGAAAAAAGATGAAAAGCAGAACGCAGTCAGTATCAGTATCAGTTTATTTGGAAAAACTGTAAACAAACATCAAATCATGCCACAGAAAACAAACCACATTAGAACAGCGTTTATTTTTGTTCCCAGGACATCTGAAACAACCATACGGTTTTGTAGTCAGATGCCCTGCAGTCGGCTACTTTCTCGAAAGCATACAGTAAACCTAGTGCTTTTAACTGCCTGCTACGAATGATATTTTGTGATTCAAGTCACCTGCAAAATGAACACACAAGGCCAAACATGAAACGAAAATACAGGAACACTGACAAGGCCCAATGAAAAGAGTCCGAATTAACAACCTTAATCAGTGAAATGGGTGGTGGACAAAATAAGGAAGCTCACGTTCCACCTACAATGCAAATCGTAATCGAAGACTCGGACTAAGCCCGAATCCTGGAACCGCCACTGTATTGCACCATTGCTGAGGTGGGGTCGCGGAAAAAAGAAAAGTTTTCATAGTTTTACATGAAATTAAATGTGTGATTTCAGGTTTGGACAATGAACGTCTCGAGGTGATCTTGTCACAAGTCAGACGTGAAATTGTTGAAGGAAAACGTTCCGATGAAACGGATGAACTTTTCCGAAAGCTGGACAAAGATTCTCTACTGAACGGTAAATTTTTGTTGACGTGATATTGGTCATTGGTGACTTGGCATTTGTCTTACCTAGTTCGATTTTGATGACGGCAATTGGCAGCAGGCCGAAGCCTGAAATTTGCTTCTTACCAGGGCGGTTGAGGTGAACGCTCTTGCCCAAGGAGCGTTGCGGCGATTCACTCAGTGGCCGAACACCCAACCTTTCAATTGAGAGACGGACTCTATAACTGAGCTATCGCCTCCCTCCACTTGATATTTTTGCGACGTTATGCAACGCAACACCATCAATAACATAACTTCTCACCGAAGTTTTTTAGCATCGGCCTTGTGCTATGCATTCGGAAAATATGCGCTCGTTGCTAGGTTTACGTTACAGCCATTGTGACGCGAGTTAGATATTGTGACACGACAAACCTTATTTTGCTAAAAATGGCTTTGACCAACAAGACAAGTTTTGCAATTGCCGTTGACAACAGAAAATATAGCTGTTGAAATTACGCCGCACGTTGGGAATCACGATTTCCTGCTCAGTATGTTTGGATGGCGTGCACGGAAACGAAAATCTTGAAATGGGCGTACATTTTACAATTTGAAACTTTGTGATCCAGACCCTCTGCTCAAAACTGTGTACCTTTTGCGTGCATTTCACCGCATTGGGTGGACCTACTGTGCAAATAACGCGCTCGTGATGTCGTCTTGTCATCTAGTGGTGCAGGAGGCGGGGGTGCAGTATAGGAGGCGGGGGTGCAGGGTGTGCAAGCGCACGCCCAAAAGTTCTGATTTGTTGGAAATCCGGTCAAAATCCCTGAAAATCGGGGCAAAATCTCTCAAAATCCGGGCAAAAATGGCACCCAACGTTGTTTGATTTCCAAAAATGGCGCCCAACAATTGCAGAAAAACGCACGAGGGTCTTTTTCTTTTTTGAATATCACACCAAAAAAGGGTTTTCATAATCTTTGTGGAGAATATTTGTATGCAAAAATAGCACAAAAACTTTTAGGGCAAGTTTGGGCAGATTCGGGCAAATTTCCTTCGCACCCCAAAAATTTGCTTGCTCCTACGCTATGTTGTCATCAATGTCTTGTTTAATTTGACTATATCGAATTTTTTTGCTAGACAACTTCACGCTTGTTCCTACGTTTTGTTGCACACGCCATCTGAGAATTGCAATATACCTGTAAAGATCTTGTGGCGATTGTTTGAGATTTTTATTTTTTCCCCAGTTCTGAGTAACCTGTACACCAGTTTAAACGAAACTGAGTTGAATCTTTAAAATATCTTTGCAATCTCGTTATGTTAAAAAACGCCCAACGATGATGGCACATCATACTTTTCAATAAGAATTTCGTTTCAATCACCCGATGTTTCTTTCTCATCCAGCACGCCTCGTCGCCTGGTTCATCTACGACTTCATCGAACATCACAGCGACTCGGACTGGGATCGGATCGTTCACTTGAAATTGAAGCTGCGCAAAGGCAAGTTAAGCGCAATTAGAAGAAACAACAGCGGAAATTTCGATGAACAGAGATACCAAGAAGTCTGGCAGTGGAAAAGAAAAAACAACATAGGTTGGTTGGCGTGTCGTACAGAGCAGCTTTTTGACTTGGTTTGGTCATGCGCAACCAGTTGTTGAAACGGCGTTTTGAAGCTACGACTGGGATGCGTCAAAAATGTCGTGTTTCGTGAACTTTGCCTGGTTTCTAACCAGGGTGCGTGAAATCAGTAACTATCAAAACATTCTCGTACTTCGGTCGCATATTTCTAATGTTCAGCTGCATTTTTCTCAGAAACTGTCCAGCAGATGGCAGTAAAGATGCACGAAGCTGAGTTGCAGTTGCCGGAGCAGTACGGTCTTTACCTCCCAACTCCTCCTGACAGTGATCAGACAGGTGGGGTCTGTTGCATGCCTGGGTGATTTGACCCTTACCGCTGTCAATCCTCAAGACTCGCCTTTTTTGTCAAATAACTTCCATTAGGTGCTAGTCCCTCGGTCTTTTAATTAGCCAACCGACTTGGTGAGACTTATAAGCCAAGTAATTTCTTACTTCATTTCTAAAACCTATCCCCATTGTGACGTCACCCAGAAAATCCGTACAGGGTTTGAACAGCTCTCTAGCTCTATCGGTCGGCAAGTTGTGACTGGCCAAAGCTAGAGCCATTATCGTGGCTTTGCAGTCCTTTAAAAGGTGCGCTAGTCAATCGAGAACACCACTTGGGCCGTTTTAATGTGAATTTTGTTTCAAGTGTAAATTGGGTTAGAGAAGATGATTGCGCTCATTCAAATCTAGAGCGCGTCATGAAATATGCTGACACAACGAGAAGTTGCAATGCCTGGTTTCAGTATAACTGACCTGGTTTGCTTTGGAATTATTCTGCGAATAACTGTACCCTTATTTTATAACTCTCAACCCACTGAATTACTCATGCATATCGGCAAAGTGGGAGGGCTTCGGCGACAAAATGCAGTGGGTGGCACGTTTATGTTTAGTCTTGTTTTCAACCTGATGTTGCCTTGTTTTTGCATCCTGCGTCATCACAGTGATTGTGACGTTGTCGTCCTCGTGATTGTGACGCTTGACAGCAGACGATGCGTGCAGTTGCATTGTCATTCATGTTTTACCAACAGCAGATGCAAAGTCCCACAAAAGACTTGCGCTTGCGTGAAATAATATTGTCAACTCTTTTTTGATCGCATCACGTCACAATAGATGTGATAATTACAGTAGACACTTGTGTCGCTAATTGTATGGCTTGCCAACTGATTTCGTATCAAACTGTCTTCTTTTGCAATTTAACAGCCGGCATCGAATCAGCGGCCACGCAAACTGATCAATCCCACTTCGCATCCAGTCAAGGTATGGCGTCGCTGACCTTCCCAGCAAATTTTCCTGTGTAGTGTTTCGCAGTTTCTTTTTTGTCGACGCATTAGTTGGCCCTGCCCCCCCGGCCTCCTCACCTTCTACTCAGCTTTATTTACTGCCGCCCTGTCTCAGTTTCTACTCACTTTTATTTACTGACGAGATTCACGTTTGAACTCCTTTGTTCGTGTCATGCATCTTGCAATTCTTTCACCATCTTTGGCGTTTTGTAATGTGTTTGCATCTTTTGATGCGTACTATATGCGGCCAATATCAATAAAACAAACTGTACATCGACTCGACACGAGCTGCAGTACAGCTTCTCATGTCGCTGTTGCAAACCTGCAGCAGTGTTTCCCTGTTCGTTTATCACGCCGTAGCATTCCTGTATACAAACTAAGATAACATTCTCACCCCCCTTTGGATCTTTGCGTCTTGTGTTTTCAATGTATGATCCACTGGTTCTTACAAAAGTTTTTAAATAGACCTTTCTGTTTCATACCCACGCTTTAGTTTGATCATTTTCTGTCGACACTCCGACGTTTCGTAACTTCAGTGCAAACGCGATTATTGTTTAAAGCTTCAACCTTATTTCAAATATGCTTCTGCGCAGAATCCGTCGCGAGCGGAGGTCCATCGTCCGAAGCAAGTAACTTGGCCGGTGCCTTTGCCCCCCTCTCCCTGTCCGATGCTCCCCGGGCCATCTCTGAAGAAGGTATAGTTTATTCCTCAAGGCCAATCTACACTGAGGACGATCCAGGAGTTGTCCTGCACGGCCAGGGCTGCTTGGGAGGAGGCCTTGGCACGAGGGCAGAATTATCCGAAGCAATAAAACAAACAAAAGATTACGCTTGGCCACTCTTGGCCTGTCCTCGCTGTAGACGGGCCTTTAAACAACTTGTTATTTCACGCCCTTTCGCGTTTCACGTTGACTGAGTCTAATTTTTTCCGCTGAGACTTTTCAGTCATTTGTCCAAAATAGCTTAAGAACCTCCGTCATTTTTTCGTTTTCAGGTATTTTTTTTGACTGAAAAAAAGCATTATGGCCGAACTGAATTAATATCTTTCGAGGATTAAAAAATTGTCAGTGATCGAAGAAAAGGCCAGGACTGAGTCATGCGTTAAACAGACGAACTGTTTCGTCGTTGACGACTGACACTTTCGCAAAACGCCCATGCTGTTTGTCTTTCACAAGCGTCTCGTTCGTGCAAGTGCGTTCAGTTTGCCGCAGTTCAGTTTGCCACAGATGCTGTTCTGCGCCCCCCAGCGACGCTTGAGGCATTTCCTGGTTGTGCAACTTCGCAAACGTGGGTGTGTTTGCTGTGTGTTAAGTGTTCGGCGACGGATTGTGTGTATTCAGTGGGTTTTTATATCTTTTCCGTGCGTCTTGGAGTGCAATGCAGCAACTGGGACTCCCTGCNTAGGTTTTAGTATATGAGAAACATTCAGCAGATGGTGGGCAGCACAGCAACANAGCATTGTGGGCCGCTTATGAAGGTCGTCGGCCTAAGCAGGGCGTCGTGCGTTTTGCGCTAAGAAATTACTTAAAAAAATTACCTTCTTGCAGGTGTTCGTCATGGCAAGAAGTTAAAAGTTGTGGTCAGCTACTCATGGTCGCGAGGCGGAGAGAAAATATACGAACTTTCGCGAAAGGTTCTTCGGGAGTTGTTGCTCTGTNACGTCACACTGACGTTTTTTGAAACATGCTTTCTGTGATGCTACGTGCGGTAGATTGTGGTGCTGTGGTAGTTCTTGTTTTGCGNTTAAATATAAATTTTTATTTGTTTTGGTTTTGTCGATTTTGGCGAAGAGCTGTTTTTCGAGAAACGCTCTTTGGAAATGAAAAAGGTCAAACGACACTCTAACAAATTTTAAACGGATCGTTCGCTGCTGANAACAACGAAGAAACAAACCTGCGCAGTTGATTCAGTGCGCAGCTAGGTATTATGCAAATCAAGCATGATTTGAACGCGAATCGTTGCAGAACTGTNACCAGAAAGTCTTCAACAGGGGCTTGACATTATAAAAATGTACAAAAATCCACTAATTTATAGTGTTTCATATTTCAAATTAGGGGTTTTGGAACATTGTTTGGGGGGCTTGGCCCACCAAAACCCCCTTCCCGTGGCGACGGGACTGCCGGATCGCAAGAAATAACTATTTTTTTCTATTTCCCCTCCCATTTTGAACAAAAACAAAAATTAATCGACGCCTCAATGACGCAACAGATCGCCGAACAGCTGAAGCGCCGCGACTTTCAAGTCTGGATCGACATTGACCACAATCAGCACAACCTCAGCACGGAAGAGGTCGATGATGCAGTCAGGGATTGTGACGTGTTGATCGTTTGTACGTCGCAGCAGTATGAGGAAGAGTGCCGCGATTGGAAGAGGGAGCTGATTGTAGCCGCCGAACACAGCAAAAACGTTGTGTTCGCCAATGTCGAGGAAAATTACAGAACCAGCTCGTGGCTCGGTGGGTGGTAGGCAACATTTTTTCATATATGAAAAAATCCTTAACTTGTACGTAATTTCTGTGTCCAGCTTCCGAATTTCCTTTTGTCGTTCCAATTGATTGTTGCTCGATAGAAGCTTGGGTTTAGGATGCAGTGCAAGGTCCGTCTGGTTGTAGTAGGCTATCTTGTCAACGCGTTGACTGTTGCAGAAGTTAATTTCCAACCCACCTTTTTCCGTTGGAAACAGTAATCTTTTGCGAATGTGACGTGAATCTTATTTGGGTTATTTTGCCGCGCGTTTCATGTTTGACGGCGACGCCATCGGGAGTCTTTTCCTCTCTGTGAAATCAAGCGTTGCCAGCTATTTAATAACATGAATGTGTTTTACCGTGGCTGTAAAGTAATAGGCTTGCACTGCAACTACGGCAAAACGCTACATTCATTAAAGTGCAGTAAGTATGCGCCAAAATTCGACTTCGTGTTGTGGAAGTTTTGCGATGAGAGATTTTGTTGCAAATCACTGCATAAATATGTTTTGCTTTATGAGTGAAAAAAGTAGGTGGTTTGTGCAGTTACTTTCATGTCCCAGGTCCGGCATGACTGACTGTGTGTATTTCCGGGTATTTTTTCCCAAAAACGTTGCTGTTTATTTCCGGTGCAACATCATGTTTTTTTATACTCTGCAGCGCAAAAGCATCTGATGCAGACTCGTTTCTACGACTTCACCGAGTACGATTTTGAAAGCGAAATCGAAAGACTCGCTCAGGAACTTACGAAGCTCGGCCGTCCAGAACAACCCGAGCCGCTGGTGGAACTCTCACAGAATTGTCCGCAATATTTCGAACCAACCGATCACTGACCACGGTGCTGAAATCTAAAATCCTCACTGAATCTCATTTCGACGATCTGTGCAAAAAGCAACCGTTCGTTGTCGCTTGCAAATTTATTTTTTCCACCCGTCACGTTTCGCTACAGGGACATGGCAATCATAGCCAAACTTCTTAAAACTAGGTCAGGTTTTTGTTTTTATTTCCAGTCCTTGCTGCCATATTAGTTCATATTTGCACTAGCTACTTTTTGCAGTAGCAGGCGCAATAGTGGTTTTCTTAACTGCTCCTAAATTTTTGACTATCAAAGCGTGGTATTTTAGCTAAAGCCTTTGTGCCTTGTTTTGCTCGTTGCCTTGAAACGGCTTGCGCAGCATGGCAGCTAGTATGATGTGTTGAGGAATCAGTCGTTGCGTAAAGTAGCTTATTTTTCTTTTAAGCGGAACTAGATTTTAAATCGACGGTAAAGCATTTCTTCAAAAACGGTTTTCCCTTTTATGCAAAACGCCTTCCTCCGTTTGATTTAAACGTTGTTTATTTTTGAACGCTGGCAAGCACAACATTGCCGCCTTATGTTGCTGGACAAAAAAAAGGGTCGTAATTTAACCTTTAACCTCTGTCTGCCGAACAAGTCAAGTAGCTGCAGGAGGTAGCTGTCAGACGATGGGGGGGAGACGTGCTCTGACGTGAACTTTCTGCGCCGGTGCTTCCCAAAGCGTGGCATTAAACCTCCCTGTAATTTAATGCTCCCCCTGTATAGTCGAACAGGTGTGTTGAAGTAAAAATCGCCATTGCTGAGCATTGATTCATTTACTACGTTTACATGTCAAGCGACGAGACCAAGTACACTTCATAACGAGACGTCTTCTTGTCGAGGTGGCCAACGCATTGGCTCGTTCAGTGCGCTGACTCAGCAAATCACGTTCAGAACCAGACCACTCGTTATCCATATATGGTAACGAGCAACGCAAAACTGACCATGTAAACGTAGTAATTATAATTTTAGGCACATAAGGTTTTGCTCGAGACGGTACACAGCGATCAAGCAGTAGTTGAAAAAAATTGTTCTACACCATATCCAATATAATTGCTCCTGTAATAACGTACGAATAGTTGCTAAACAGCCACCATCCGGATGAATTGACGTGCGTTTCGTCCCGAGCCCAGTCCCGATGTGTTAAAAGGCGAATGCCTTT
>JGI24158J21664_10014482_pt1 | contig 10344 bp, 4 predicted proteins | sample Ectturendosymbi3_FD_21664 | JGI IMG/M metagenome (IMG submission 21664) | reverse complement strand
TTTTTTTTTATTCTAAACTACACGACGCCACTAATGATTACAGGGTTTGAACAACTCTCTAGCTCAATCTGATGCCGAGTTAATTTGCCCAGAAACGGCAAATTATGCCTTTTCTGAAAAGTTTTGAATTAGGCCAAAAACTGGGTTTTTGACCCATAATTTTAGCTACAGATATGCTAGTAAGTCGGTCAAGGGCTCTATAGACGTGGATTTTGACCTAGTTTTCAACAAAACTTTGAGCCAAAAGAATGTTCAATGGGTTGGGGCCCAGGGCCAACCAAATGTGGCTAAAATTTCCAAAACATGCCCTTATTGTGACATTACCTCCAGAAAACCCCCACTGAAAACAAAAAACGATTTTTTTTCAGTGTCAACTAGAAGACTTGCTGAATTCGTAGAGGGTTTAAACAGCTCTCTAGCGGCTGGCGATTTATGGCCGAAAGAGGGCTGGCCAATCGTGGCCGTTAAAGGGTGAAACTCCCTCCAATTACTGTACAGAAAAGGGAGTTCAATCTGTCACACATGCCTCATCTGCCAGACATAAATAGGATAACAGTAAAAGTTGTGCGCATGTTTGATTTGGTGTGCGCCAATGTAGTTGGGAATCTTTTTGAGTAACAGGATCTGTGGTATGTGCTAGCTACTCTTAGAACCACATATGCTGCTCACTGCAATTGTTGGTTTATTATGTAACATGATGGTCTGTGTACAAAAAATCATAACTACTAATAAAATAAACAGCACCGTTTGCACAATTGGTTCTTGATGAGAAAGCACATCCAGATCCATACATTCAAGGTGCACTGCATGATAGGGTACACTTTCAATTATTGAGAAAATTAGAGGATTTTAAGAGCACTTTGTGGTTGGAAAAATAAGGTAACTTCATATAGATGAAATGTTGGGTATATGATCAACTTTGAAAAACTTAACTTCACTTCGTGTTTTTGGGTTCCCGGAATGGAAAATAAATTTTTGGGGAATTTTCACAAGTCAGCATCTTTGTGAGTCCATCCACCTGTAATTTACAAGAAACATTGGTACAAGTACTTTTCACCTTTCTGAAAAGTTTCAATAACATAGAACTTTAGAAACCAAAAAAAGTTGTAACATTTTGCCAGCCACTTGTTGGGTGGAAGAAGTGTTGCTGTTTTGGGTTCAAAAGTCTGGTTGCTTGATTGCACAAGCAAAGGTTTATTTCTGCTAATATATCTGGGTTCTAGTTGACACACACACAAATTTCAGCCTTACCTTCATTCTTTGGGCCTTAGAGGTATACTCTGAAATAAACAAATGCTAAGTTAGCCTATGCAGCCTACCAAAACTGAGTTTTTAAGTAAGGGCTACTTGCACAAGGAGTAGACCTAGCCTAAGGGTATACAACCTTCTTGCTATTGCTGGCCACATTGCATTTATTTTTATGAATTACGGCTACCAGTAAGTCTAAACTTGTATATATATTTTTGGATTGCTTCTGTTATGCTTCTGCTCACTGAGACTAGCCTGCTTCCACATGTCTGTTATTACCATATTTCTAGGTATGTACTAAGCTTCTTAATACAGCAGACAGAGTTTTTGTTAATGCATGGCTGCCATAAGTAATATTTCAAGTGACATGTGAAAGGTTGCATAAATTATTGTCGCAGGCCGCATGTGGCCCTACAGCCACAGGTTCTGCACCCTTGGCCTAGCTTATTGGGTCGTAGTTTAAAATTGCTAGCCTTGGTTCATGTATCTAACTACCGTATTTATTCAAGTATAACGCGCACCCTTAATTTTTTGATTAAAAATTGGTATAAATTTTTTTTCACTTTTTCTCAGCTCAGGCCAAGGATTGTAAGTGACAAATGTTATTGAAAGCATGTGACTATGACAAAACATTTATTGACAACATACAGTACCCTGGTAAAGGAAACTACCAGTATGAACACAACATTTATGTTGCAACATTTTGTATTATTACATCATAGAGCCTAAGTAGTGTTGAAACTGCAAACAGGGAAGTTTATCTGCAGCGCATTGTATTCACAGATACCATGCAGTAAAACGTTAACACACCGGTTTTAGGAAGGGCTGTCCCATCTGACACAAGCTCTGGCATACGAAAAGAACTAGGGCCGCATTCTACATCCAGGGCATGCATCGTGCAATGACTCATCGAATTCTAGAAAAGTGCAGCCGCATGCTGAAGCTACCCAACGTCATGCAACACAGATACAGCAGGAGTGAAAATTAGGCGCGCTGCCATTTTGTAATGAAGGCTTAAATTTTTAGTCGCGGATTGCGAGTGCACGACCAGGATTTTGCACCCCTGCGCTATGCTGAAACAAGCCATACGAAATATACTGTACTTGCACGTTCTCTTGCATATGACTTGTTCATTATGCGCACCTGAACTCATTTGCCCTCTGCCGTAAAGGCATAAAAATCTAAGACCTCATTTATAACGCGCACCGAACTTTGCGTTGGTGTTTTTGGTGTACAATTTTGCGCGTTATACTTGAATAAATAGGGTATTTGAAAATGGGTTTATGTGCATATTGGAAAAGTATTTTTATGAAAATGAAAAAAAAACCTTATGATTTTTTGTTGTTTATAATGTTTTGTTAAAGATATATGCTTTATGAACCACAAATATTACCATCATTGTGCAAACTTTGTTGTGTGGTGTCTGTTTGGTTCCCAGTTATCTTTAGTATTTCATTAATGGTATTCAGTGCAAGAGTTGGTTTTCTGTGCAAGAATTTGGCAGTTGCTGCATGTGTATTGTGTGAATTGCTTTCTTGAATGATAGTTACATAGATGCTTCTTTCATTGCAAAATAGTTTTTTAGTACAATTTAGAAACAACGTGATTGTCCTACTGGAGTTTAAATGGCAACTGCACTGCATATCAAAAGTTTTGTTGTTGCATTGTAATGTAAAAGCCATACTTTTGAACCACGAAGTGCTGATGAGGATTTTTCACAAACAACAATTTTGTTAGTTGCAGTGTCGATAAATACTTAACATTCCAACAAAAAAGATGAACAAAAACTTGCACAATGCACACCAAAAATTAGTAGAGCCAAAGTATTGTTACAGTAGTGACTTTGGGACATTAGAAACAATGTTTGTGGCAATAGCCCTGCCTCTCAGTCCTAAGTGTTGTCTTTTACTTAGCGTCTTACAAGATGAATTGTAGCGCAATCCAACAATTCACTTGAAATTTGCTGCCATTTAATGAAGAACTTAAAATTTTCTTTATTGTTTTTTAATTTGATGTTCTGTAGCACTACCAGGAAAGCTGTAATGTGTATGTTCTTGGCATGTAAGTTTTGCATTTTGCTGGAATTACTTTTTTGTGGTTGTATTTAGGGGACAAAGAGAACAAAGCTACTGTTGTGGTGGCAACTCCAGGCCACGGGCCTGATCGCCCACAAGAGGTGTCATATACTGATACCAAGATAATTGGTAAGGATTTTTCTTCTTTTTTTATCCAAAATACATGTGCTATACATAATATTCTATAGAGATCTTAGAAAAACGCATTAGAAATGATCATCTATGTGTGTAGGTTGTTGCACTCAATCTGTTTTTTTTTTCTTGCTGAGACATTCCAGTCATTTGTCTCATAACAGTATTAAGACTTGCTGTAACAGCATTCTCTAGTCTATGTTTTTGTATATTGTGACAGAATTGACACAATTTTTTTCCAGTCATTTGAAAATAATTCAGTCTATGACTGAAAAAGACCAAGACTGGAATGACTAAATAACCAGAAGATAGTAACATGACATTATTACACTGTTTTGTAACAACAAAAACAGCCTTCTACAGTGAAGTGCTACAGCAGCGATCAGGGATATCCTATACAAGCTAAAAAATCTAAAAATATTAGATTTGTATTGAGAAGATCAAATAAAATTTGCCTCAATAGGACATGTGTTTGGTTGTATATAAAGAGATGTATTGAGTTATGTAAATGAAACAAAAGCTTATAAATTGAAATTACACCCATGTCTCCCTTAACTAAATACCTGACCAATTTCATTATCCTTGTCAACGCAAACCAAGTAAACAATCAATTCAGTTGGTTTAAAAGATTCTAACCTTGTTTCATGCCTTGATGTACTTGCTGAAGAAACAGAATATTGCAATTTTTAATTAGTTTGCAAGAAGATTTTTTCACATCTTGTTTATAAAAATAGTTTTCCTTCAAAAATCACTATATTTCTCTTGTAAAGTGCAGTGTTGAAATTTCAGTTGCTATTAAGTTAGGGATCTTAAAGTTTTACTTTTTTTTACAACTGTTAACCCAGACAAGGGCCAAGCAATTTTTATTTTTGCATGGTATGAATTTCAAAAATCATTATAAATCTGTTTCCACTAAAGAGGTCTGATAATTCAGGATGAGTAGTTGCATATGGCAAACAAGATTCATTTTTTCATTTTCTTGCAAAAATTAGACACCTGGTTGTAGTTCTTTTAACAAACATCAAATGAAAGTGACTGAAACACTCAGATGAAATCCTTCATTTTATTAACCTGCTGTATGTTTTTTTTGGTTAAACACTGTTGCCTTCTAATTCAACATTAAAGCAAATGTTTATGTCCTGTTGTGACAAGTATGATCTTCTTCAGCAAAGGTTTCTGCATAAACAACCTGTTGTTTATGCGTTTTACAAACAAATTTTATTTCAGGCAATGGATCATTTGGTGTGGTCTATCAAGCAAAGCTTTGCGATACAAATGAAATTGTTGCCATCAAGAAAGTTTTGCAAGACAAGAGGTTTAAGGTGATTAAAGTGTTCAATGAATTTAAAGGCTGTTAGGTTGGTGGGATTAATAATGAAAAATTTTATTCATGAAAAATTTATATAACCATCAGTTTATTTAATCATATAGTTTTACATTGAATAATTTGTTTCAGTTAAGTTATTCAGGAAACGCACAAAGAACATGCATGAAGAAAACAACAAAAAACAACAATCGAGCAAAAAATTTATCAACCATCAACACACACTGATGCATTAAAAATTCTGAAGTACAAGCCATAGAGGTTGAATTTTTTACAAGAGTTCTCAGCATGGCATGAATTGAAAGCATTGTCCTGACATTTAAGTCTTTAGTGGAGGGGTGTCAAAATGGAGTCGTGCCATGCAACCAAAGACTTAAGTGCATGATCATTTAATTTTTTGAACATTTTATACTTTATGCATATGCATGCCGTATGGCAAAGCTTATATGTGTGTGCCACTAAAAATTTCTACATGTTAATAACATTCACAGAAAATTTTGCACACCTGACTTAGTCTAATAAATAGCAGTCAAGATGTAGAGAATGTACAAAAACAATTAATATTTTTCAAATAGTCTTGTTGAACTCTGAATGTCCAGGTGCACTTGCTGCTTCCATCCATCCAAGAAATCGCAAGATGTAGCAAAGGTTAATTATGTTTAATTAGATATGAGTATTACCAGGTTTTTCAACAGTATAGTTAAAATAAAATTGTTTTTTCATTGCCTATGGGTATTTTTGAAAGATTCTACAATCACAAAGCTTATCAAATTTCTTAGTGCAACATATATTTTTGTGGCAATGCAGAAGCAATGCCCTGTTTCTCATGCTTTTTTTAAACATTTGTACAGTCCAAGTTTTTGGTCGTGTGATGCGCATGCATGACTACAGTTTTGCACCTCTGGGTTAAGTACTTGAATGTCAGGACAGTGCTTTCAATGCATGCCATGCTGTGAACTGTTTCAAATAATATGAAGTTCAACATCGTGGCAAGAGCCAAGATTTGCTTGGGTGGGGGCAAAATGTGGTTCAAAAAGTGAGTTTATTAATATGCAAGTTGAACAGAAGTTCAAAAGTTTTTACTAAAAGAAAGCAAAAAAGTAAACATTTTCCAAAATGAATTATGATCAAAACAGGATAGTGTTTACAAAAAGGCTATTAAAAACCCGTTTGTTATTTCATCTCAAAAAAAAGATCTCTAAAGATGCTTCAATTTTACCCATAAACTCCAAGTGAAACCCAGGCGTTTAGTGAAAAAAGCAAAAAGAAGCTGTTTAAGAAACACATTGCACAATGAGTCCACTAAACGTTTGCTACAGCAAGGTGCCAACATCACTAATGATTNGCACTATTAAAATTCCAGGGCTGCGGAGCTGGAACAGGAGCAGGGCATTTTACAAGGAGTTGGAGCAGGAGCCCAGTTCAAAATTTGGGAGGCGGAGCTGAAGCTATGGTTATTTGAAAGGTGGCTCCAGCTCCACGTCCCTTCCCAGATACTAACAGTTTTGCCAAATGTGCTGAAAGCTAGACTTCACCTAAAACAGTGGTCTTCATAGCACAACTAAGCACGATTGTTAAGAGTTATAACATCAGACTGCAACAATGGATCAGTAAGTCCCTGATGTTTCCGGGGATTAATCATCGCTAAGGCTGTGACATCATAGCTGGTCAGGTGTGGTGTTGCTTGTAGAAGAGAAATATTGTAAACTACCACATCTTACTTTCTAGTCAGTATGATCAAACCAGATCTATAAGTACTGTAGAGATATAAAAAGCGCTAAGGTACAGCCTGATCAGTAGGTATATAAAATAATGACCATAACTTTTGTAGTTGGTAGTCATGCTGATGGTGTTTGCAGAGAGTGTGATTCAAGTAATATATCGTTGCAGGTTGAAGAGTGAAATGTATGGCACACCATTGTAAAGTAGGGTTTTTTTATTAGAAACCATTAGGTTTACGAGCACGGTTTACTAGATTACTGACTAAGTTTAATAGGAACCATTATGTTTGCTAACATAACATGAAGGGTAAGGCAGGTTTTTTTGAAGGAAGATGTTAGGTACCCGGTATGGTCCTGTAGGGATCTGATTTCTCTGAATCCAGGGACCCGATTTTCTTTCATTCTAGGGGCCCGATGATAATGTTCTCTGATTCTAGGGACCGGAATTGGGTCCCTAAAACACCTTTAAAAAAAAACCCTGGGTGAGGTATAACTAATTGGTAGCATACAAGCATTGCTTTGGATCGCAGGACATTAGGAGGGTATAAAAGTGCAATATAAACAAATATGGACTTGCTTGAGGTTTTGTTGAAATAAATATTATTTTCAGCACGGTAACCAGTTTTAATTCCTCCTAAGCATTTCAGGTTAAATTGTGCTTCACTTTGCGATTCATCACTGCTCATTATGAGTGCAAAGGATAAGAAATCAGAAGCTTTCAGCCATCATAAGAAAGCCAAAGGTGAATTTCTGTGTAAAGTTGAAGAAAATATAGATGTTTGTGGAGCCAAACCGGTCGCAAAAATGTTCACTATAAGATGCCACCTCGAAAGACATCTTGTTGACATTTTCAAACATGTCTTAGAAACAGATGAAGCTAAGACCAGGTCTAACAATTGCAAGCAATACTGTCTGTAAAAAAGAAATGCTGTCAAAAATTTTCCACTGAAAAAGTTACTATGTCAGTGACGGAACAAAAATTAGAAAAGCATCTGATCAGTTAATTGTGGACAGCTGTGTAGCTCTTATAGTGTTATCTTCACTAGCATTTACAGAGTTATTGAGAAATGGCTAAAAAACTGAGTGTCTCAATAGAAGGAAAAAGCATGAGGAATATGATTTTATGTGAAGCGCATTCTTAGAAAAATCAGTTGAAGTGTGATATTCTTTTAGTTTTGTGTACTAGATTTTTATATTTAATTTTCCATTAAACTTGAAGCACACCAAGACAATTGAAAATATTAATCTGTGAAAACGAACAGAAAATGGAGCCACATTACGAAAAAAAGCTATGGAGCCAGAGCTAAGCTCATGTAAGCCAAGAGTGCTAGAGCTGAAGTTATGATCATGAAAAGGAAAAACCCTGGAGCCGGAACTGTTTCATTTTCACAACAGCTCTGCAGCCCTGGAAAATTATGCACAATATCAATTGGAAAAGTCAGCCACATCAGTAACCTATATTTATTCTCAGATGCTACATGCTACTGATCATGGCAACAGCTTTTCTCACAACACGATATAGCATTGAATTCACACACTGCAAGCATAGGAATTTGTCTGGGTGACTGCACTCCAACCAAAACTGCAAACTGTCCATTGCTGTTGGTGAAAATGGCGTAACTAGCAACACATCAAGAGTCTAGATCAGAAAATCATTGCACGAAACAATCTTCTGTGCTACCTCACTGGTTCTTCATGTGGTGCCAGTACATACATCATTCATACATCAGCCCTTGCATCAAAATTTTTTCAGGTACAACAGTTTTTTTTAAAAGGAAAATCTTAGGTACTCGGTATGCACCTGTAGGGACTCAATTTATCTGATTTTAGGGACCCGAATTTCTCTGATTCTAGGGACCCGTTGATCATTTTCTCTGATTCTAGGGACCTGAATCGCGTCCCTAAAATGCCTTAAAAAACCCTGGGTACAATGAAGATAATCCTGGACACTTTTGTTGATTGTGAGCATTATTGCTATATATGTCAATGCTGTGCTCAGATATAAAGTACATACTGAGATGGTATGAATAATGTCTGTAAACTATAATAGCCAGGGGGCGGCACTAGCTCAGTGGTAAAGTGTCCACCTCTCAATTGGAAGATTGGGTGTTCGATCCACAGCCACTGACTGAACTACCATAGCACTCCTTGGGCAAAAGTGTTCACCCAAAATTGTCCCGGCAGGGGGCAAATTTCAGGCTTCGGCCTGCCGCTAACTGCCGTCACCAAAAATTCGAATTAAAAATAGCCAGTCTGTGGGCTGGTGGTTAATACATCTGATGTGGTGCTAGCAGGTCTAAAGTTTGGGTCTCGGCTGGGTCTTGCCAAAACTTCATAAATCGGTATTTTAGTGTTGCCTAGTGCACTGTGTAAAGAAAGCTGTTGCGAAAGTCTCAACTCTCAAGTCTGTTCAGATATGGAAAATACAACCCTCTGTGAAGACCAAAAGTACTGGCCTGCCTTTCCATAGGAACAACTTCATGGAGGGCCATGTGCTTGCAGCTAGGCATAGGCAACATTTGCATTGCCTTAAACAAAAACTTTGGTGTCATTGTGTGTGTGTGCGAGCGTGTTTGTGTGGTCTTGTGAATTGGTCATATGTATTTACGCATTCATCTTGCACTTGCAATCCTTCTTGATTACCTGGACAATAACCCTTTGTTTCAATTGTTGGCAGTGACAGATTGGGCCATACCAGTGATGGAGTCTCGAGACTGTGCATAGGTTATTTTTTATGAAGTTTTGCAAGAAGGAGTTCCTTTAAAAAACGGTTTTAAATAATGATTGTTCGAAATTTAGCCGTTCAAACAGATCAGTGGCTAAGCTTTCTTTGTTGTTATGTTGTTTGCAAGATAGAGAAAACAATTTGCCCTCTACCCTGTTTAAAATTTATACTGAATTCAATAAAAATGTGCATGCACCAATGAAACCGCAGCGCGTAATCTCTGCAGCGAGAGGCTGGGAGTACTTTGCAAAGGACTACCTTTGAACTGTTTTTCGAAGAGTTTTGTTACGAAACCCTTAGGCTTATTCAGAAGAGGTGGGAGAGTGCCAAAAAGTTTCTTTTTTGAGAATCCAAATGAAACCATGTCTTTTTTCAAAGTGCTTTTCAAAGCACTGTGTTAAAACACGCTGGTGAAGTTTTTTTTTGTTCTGTGTACTGCAGACTTTTTTAAGTTGAAAAACGCCTCGGAACTCTCTTGAAAAGTTTTGCTCATAAGAGTTTTATACAGAGAGCAAATAATGTGTCATGGCTGATCAGTCAGTTTGACGTAGCCTACTGCTATTGGATTTACGGCCTTTCTGCTTTTTCTAACCGACATGCGGTGTTGTGAAAACTCTAAGTGTGGCAGCAAAAACAGAAATTTGGAACAGTTGTGAATATCAGTTTAACGTAAAAATATGGAAATTATGAAAAACTTGAAAATACAAAAACTTCACAATAAAATTTAGCAAATCTAGGAATTATACATATAGCCATAAAATCAGCAGGAAGGCGCTACACCATTTCACTGCTAGTCAACTACACCGGTGATCCCGAACTTCGCTCATTCTACTGCAGCATGCTGCATCCCAACAATGCCTGTCGAAAGCATCTAATACTTTCTTTTTATTAGAGAAAAAAAAATCTTCAATACGAAGGCAATGGTTACCTGCAAAAAGATCTGCCACAGTTGTAAAAACACTGACAAACTACGAGCACCTTTCCCTAAGTAAGACAAAAAAGCAAACCCAAGTTGCTTCAGAGCTTCATTAGTCCTGTGCACTTTGTTGTTGCCATGGAAAACACATCGAATCCACGGTGCCAACTGATTCACAAGTAATGACAAAAAATAAAACTTTC
>JGI24158J21664_10014479_pt1 | contig 10346 bp, 4 predicted proteins | sample Ectturendosymbi3_FD_21664 | JGI IMG/M metagenome (IMG submission 21664) | reverse complement strand
GTTGCTAGTCTTGTGGAATGATAATGGATTGAGCTGAGTGGAACAAAATATTCATCAAAATGATTTGGAAGCAGTTTGTTATGATAAGAGTGCATGAGTTTGCCTTCAGAAAAGCTATATAGTTTGGGAAGGCACAAGATGTTTAAGTGCTGGAAATGTTCTTCTAGTGATCCCGCCAAAGGAGTTTAGAAAACGCCAAAAGTTAGAAATTTGACCTCAAAAAAACAAACTGGCAACCCTGGTTCCAAAGAGATAGCCCGGGCTGCTAATGGTTGAGTTTTTGGGCATTCTGCTGAGGGTGAACGAGCTGGGTCATCACGACATTTGTAGCGGTTAGCTGTTACTGAGCCGCTGCGGGCCGCCCACTAATGTTGGGGAAACCTTACAATTTTTTGAAGTAAAAGAAACATCCGGGGACATAAGTGAGTGATACCAGCTGGCACTGCTTTAGCGATGCTACATTTTCATGAAAATTTGTTGTTCCCATGTGAGCCTTAATAACCTGGGCTGAAGATACTCAATATGAGTAAGCAAAAAAGCAGCAATGTTTTTTCTAATGGAAAAATTACCAATTAGGTTATGCATAATTGGCCACCTTTTGTGTCCAGGGTTTTGTTCTTTGAATCCTTTGAATATAGAATCCACGTTACGTGTATATAAATAGCAGAATTGCCATGCTTGAATCAGTTGAGCAGTGGGCAAACCAAGCTTACCACCTAAACAGTTGGCGAACGAGTCGGGTCTGGCAAATTCGTGAACCAGGACACGTTTGTAGCTAACAAACACCCCAGAACGGTTAGACTCGTGGAGATACCGAGGTCTTAACCAACTTTCAGGCAGGTCGTGTCATGACTGCTAAATAGGATGAGTTGCTCTCTCTCTCCCCATGTGAAAGAATATAATTCGCATTAACCCCTGTCACCTGTAATAATTATGCATGTGTGTTCATACACCTTACTATTACAAACCCCTGTTGTTGACAGTACGTTTATTACGTGCTTTGATGTATATTAAAATAAACCCATGTTGTTTGGAAGTATATTATTGAATATAACGGTCGCAGTGTTTAATGTTATATTAATAAAACCATGAGTGAATACAATTTCGTTGTGATAAACTGAACGAGTCGAGTGAAACGGGCGGGTCTGAGTTTCTTAGTTGTTAACTTGGGCGTGCCTTGGACGTTCCGGCTAAATTTTACCAGTGCTGTCGAGGAATTGTCCTAAACGTGTAGTGGTCTTCTTCTTTAGAAGGGGACTGGCACATAAAAAATGGAGCCACCAGTGAGGTAGTGCCTAAACGTAAAGGGTACTACCTCAGCTCGACTTCTCTCAATGGTTTTGCGAAAAAATAATAATTGGCGCATGTGCTTACCAATAATTGCGACCATTGTTTGTTTTTTTCTTCTGAAAGGGGAGAAAATGCAGGCACTTAAAAAGCTTTCATGCCTTTACCCAATAATCTACCTTACCTTGGAAAAAGTGAGTTAGTGCAGAAGTTCAGAAATTTAGACAGAGCAGAGTCTTGTATGCTGAAACTAGAAACAGAATAGGTGTGACTAACATCGGAGTATAAAAGTCACTAGAATAGACGCCTATTAGAAAGGTTTATAATATTATGGAAACAAATGGTAAGTTTATGAATTGCTATTTTTGTGTTTCAGACCTTTTATAGGTGTAAGAAATAGTAAGTAATAGTAAAAATGTCAATGGATGCACATGATAGATGTTCGAGAGCAATACGATTTTTACGCTTCAACAGGATTCAAAATCCAGAAGCAATACTGAATAAAAAACTACAAACTGTTGGTTTCAATTCTGATTGTCTCAAAAATGATCCTAAGTTGTTTGAAGTACTTCGAAGAAAGTTGTATAGAAGGCTAGACAAAAGATATAGAGGATTATTAGATTTTATTGTCCCAGTTCATTTTATTTGGCAAACATAAATAATGTGGCAAATGCTAAAAGGTAAGTCAATAAAAGGACAAACCTATGAACGAATAAAACACGCTATTGCAACTCCACAGTTTAGAAAAAGACCCATTCTTGAGAAAATCAGTACAAAACTCGTGGTGAACACAAGATCTAAACAATTAAAAAATAATGATTTGGCTCATAAGCATTATAAGGATTTGATGTCATTAAAACAAGAAAATGAGATACTTGAAACATTAGGAATATTACAGAGGACAAGGTTCACTTGGAAAACGAGCCCTATAAAAGTACTGAAGGAAAAATTACAGGGTGTTGGATTACAGTTAGTTGTTTTTAAAGAAGAGACCATTTTATTTAATAAACTTAAAAATCGTCTTGGTAGAAAATTTCAAGTAGGAAAATTTTATAAATATTATACATTAATTAGATTAATAAACCAAAAAGATTTTCAGTGGCAAGTTGATACTATTTGGGAAAGGTTATTCAACCTAAAATCAGGAGAAGAATGTTGTGGATCATTAGAATTATTATTACAAGCCCGGAAGGTTGCTAAAAACAAATAAAGCAGTCTTTCATCCACTAAGCATTTTCTATTTGGAAACAGATCCGGAATCATTTGAAGTTTCTCATAAAAAGCTGTATCTGAACCTGGACAGAAAATACCACCCATTGTTAGGCCTGGTGACACCAGCCCACTTTAGATGGCAGGTAGCGGTTATGTGGCTCCTAATGAAATGTAGACCGACCAATGACTCCACTTTCGAATATGCTCGTAGAGCGATATTACCTCCTTCAAAGGCCGAAGGGGTAAATAGAATTTGGTAAATGAGAAAACACAGAAAAGCAAATAGCTACTGTTTAGATTTAAGTTTGAGGAATGCATCTGAAAACGTTATATATTGATAATTCGATTATTAAAGATTTTATTGTTTTTTTATGAGCTATAATTGTCGTTATATGTGCTGTTTACGTACAAAGTTTAGATGTAGACCGTGCTGGCTAAGAACGATTGTTGGATAAAATTCCGCAAGAGTCCTATTTTCCTTAAAATACTTTTAAATCGCAGTGATTACGTCTAGAACTTATAGAAAATAATTATTATTGCGGACCAGTCGCTTTCACTGGAAAACACTTTATATGTTTGTGTGAGATTTTATGGTCAACTGTATATTGAACTATTGATGTATGCTGAACTAGATCATCAGTTTGCACCTTCTGTATTATGCTCAAGGGTTACAGAAAAAGTTTATAAATATGCCTTTTTAATGTAATGGGTAAATGCGAAGATTTTGGATTGGCAAATTGATGTAAAATGGGAGATATTAACCATTACTAAACTTTAAGAAAATACCACTGATTTATTGGTGGACTTCATTACACTTTAGACAAAAAACTGAAAGTAGCCAATGCTGCTGGCGGGTGCCATTGTAAAAGACATAGAGGAGTGATTTGTTATATGCAGCTTAATTGATTGTGGCTTCGTCTGTATTATTGGCGTATATGTATATTCGACTTCTGAAGATAGGAAGGTGAAATTTAACATCGTATTTGTGAAAAAAAGTGCTGCAAAAATTGTCAGTTTTGATTCCGATCCATAACAGCGTAACCCAATATGAACCCAAGAGGCTTAGAGCAAGCTGTTGAAGAACAGCTAGGTACGATACCACCACCTCTTATTAATTGGATTTGTTAAGCAGACGAGTTTCTGCTAGCACGAACCCAGGTCCAGTAATGAGAACTCACGCATTAATGATATCTACTGGATCTAAAGCACAACAATACCACCCTATAGGGGTCGCGTTATATGTAACACAGATATTGCGTGTATTTAAATTTGTTTATACTACAGAAAACAAGGACGCAAGTCACAAATAAGGATAATTCTTAGAAATAATGAGTAAGGACAGTAATATTTTCTTAGACGTAGTACTGCCAGATAAGGACAAATCTTAGAAATAAGGACGGTATTGCAGCCCTGAATATAATCCAGCTCCATCTCACACTGAAATGCACGAAAGATCAATCTTCCCACTTCTGTGACTGTTTCTTAGTTTCGAAATGATTTTTCAACACTATCTACGACCACTGTCTGACTGAGTTTCACGCGGGATCCAAGCAACCCCTGGTGGGTGTCATCACAAACAACACTAGTTACCCGACCGTCATAAAACAAAAACACAGCTTATCATGCATTTGGGAAATATTGAATGCAGGTTAGAGGGTTTCTAAATTATCGTTTAAGATATTGCTGGCCGAAAGTTATCGCATATCTCTAGGGTTGTCAGATGGCCGGTGTTTCACCGGCCTCGCCGGTATTTTACTGCTACTGTAATTTAGCAGAGACCGTTAAAAGACCGGTATTTTGAATCAGTGTCTGAAGCCGGTATTGTGAAAACAAATAATTTGCCGTAACTTCAAAAAGAACTAATGCAGAATTTCTCAAATCATAATTGACTCTTGCAGTGAATCTTGTCAGGACAGTTTCTTCAGCGAAGTTTATTTGCTGCTGTTAACGCAATCCTTAGTACGATTGTCACGTCACACCAACACCGAAATGTAACGAATCAGACAAAACACAGGCAAATTATTAACTGTGGCTTAACAATACTGATTGTCTCTGTTTTCCTTGCGCTTCTTACGAATTACCACACAGCTTAAATCTGGCGCTGTTGACAAAAAGGCCGGTATTTTTACACAATGCATTCGGTAAACCTACATGTGTCATCCAAAAGAACTTAAACGGGAAATTAAGAAAAAAACTGGGGGGTCCAAACGGGGGGCCAAGCAAAAATCTGGGGAGGCATGGCCCACCCAGGTCCCAACTTAGGATTGCCACTGGCTTTGTGCGCTACTAAAGTGGTTTGTTCCTGTCAATTTTGATTGTTTACTAACACCTACTCTGTAATGCGCTGTTGGGAGCCATTTTTTATTGATTACTCTTTTGTAATGCATCATGAGTCTGCGGGAAATCCATAAAATAAAAATGATGTAGCTCACCAATCTTCTCAGAAACCGTCATGCTTTTTGACTCTGTTCTGTTACTTGCGATAAAAACGTGGCAAAAGGCTTGCGTTGGCATTGGTTGAAGAAGTGGGTGGTTATGGTTCAACAACAACGCACATTGTTGCAGATGTCCGCAGGGTTGCGAGATGGTGCCTAACTTGGCAAGTAGTAACAAAAATCACTCTTTTTCAAAAAATTTGCCAATTTTTGGCAATATTTTTTTATGCCGAAATTTGCCATTTTTGAAAGACCAATTGTAAATATGAATATTAATAACGTTTGTCAAATTAATACCAAAACCTTGAAAGTACAGCTCAGATAATCTAGTATGTCTGAAGAAACATTTAACATGTAGCCTATGAGTATTAATAATTAGTTACTGCTTGTGGAATTTGTGTAATTATTGTTGTAGTGTTTCTTTTGATTAACAACTAATGACAACTGTAACTTTTTTTTGAAATTGACCTGCTCACTGCTGTTACTGTGTTTCAGGTCATGCTCTTGCTGTGCGTAGGTTTGTGTGCATTGGTTTGAAGTAGGCTATTGATTCTTCTGTAAATAACGATCAAAACAGAAATAGGCCTATATTGCTTACGGTTTTCAACTAGGCCTGAAATAGTACTATGAGTTTTAACTATGAATCCTAAGTAATCATTTTGCAGCCAAGAATCAGGGTCTATGATCTAAGCCAGTGTTTCTCAAACATTTTATTTTTAATTCCAACCAATACCAACCACCCTTTTCACTGCCAACACACCGTTTTCACCCCCCACGCCTGATAAAGCTACTACACAAGGTAGTAAATTTAAATGACTTTATTTAAAGAAAGAATTAAACAGTGAACCAAACCATTAAATAGCTGAACTAAGCAACTGTATTATGGTGCTAATCTTACGTTCAGAATTCTTGTGGATATACTGTATCCACACTTGTATCCGGGCACATACACATAGAGATCCAGAGTAAAAATGAAAAGGAAAATTGCTTTAGGCTACTGAAGATAACTCAATGATCCATTAGTGGTTGAAAGTTTTTGCCCATTTGTGTTGTTTTGCCCCCATTTTCTGTTTTGATTTTTCACCTCCTTGCCTCTCAAAATCACCTCCAAGGAGGTGATTCTGCCCACTTTGATTTGAGAACCACTGATCTAAACTAAATAGAGGATATATTTTGCCTACTGAGCACGCATTTTGATTCTCATTAGACAGACTTTTTCTTGATTGTCAAACTTGAAACAATTAAAACTATGGAAAAATTATGAATTGCCTAAAACTGAAATTAATATTGCCAAAAAATGCCATTTTGTAATGAAAAATCAATATTGCCAAGAATACTGCCATTTTCAAAAATTTTTGCCATAAATCAGACAAACATTTGCCATATTTCCTGTCAAGCGTCTGGCAACCCTGGATGTCCGAAGATGCTTTTTCTAAGTAATTAGGTAATAACAGTTTTATGCGTTTGTTTTTTTATATTTGTATATATATTCAATATATTAATTCACTTTTTTCTTGGCAGTGGCTACAGAACTGCCTGTGGATCTTCTTGTTTGAAAGCTTATTCAACTGCCACTTGTAATGTGACAGTAATGCATGACTAAAGTGCGGTAGGTTTGGTAGAAATGTATTAAATGTAAAAGGTGAACCTTAAACCTAAAAGTTAACCCTAACTGTAATGCTAACCCTAACCCCTGAACCTAAACTTTGGAAACTTTTGCAAAAAGTAAAGAAAAACTGGTCTCATGGATTGAAACATGCAACCACTATTATCAAAACGAAAGTTTGAGAGCCGAATCGGAAACCATTGGCACAGCAGATGTAAATGCATCTGCTAAGCTATTCCAATGGTTCTGCAGGCAATGCGGTTCCATAACCACTCCTTTTTTTGGTTCCTGCCTCATAATAAAGTTTTGGCAGTGGCTACAAAACTGCCTGTGGATCTTCATATTTAAAACCTTTGTCGACCGCCACTTGTAATGTGACAGTAGTGCATGACGAGAGTGGATTAGGCTTAGTAGAAACATACTAAGCATCACAGGTAAATGCTAAACCATAATGTAACCCTAACCCCAAAACCTAAACTTTAGAAACTTTTCTTTTGAAAAGAGTAAAGAAAAACTGTTCACATGAATTGAATGTGCAACCACTATTACCAAAATGAAAGTCATCAAGGTGAGAGCTGAACCAAAAACTATTGGAACAGCAGATGTAAACGCTCACAATGGTGGTGCTTTAGTGACAAAGTCAGCATTTTATTCAAACCGCGTCATCTGAGGCAGTTCCGTAGCCACTTCCTAAAGATTACTGTTTATTAGCTAGATGCCCTTATGGTTCCTCATTGGAACCGCATTTTTTTATTTGCTACCTCAGCATAATTAGTAGTTTTGCATTCACTGCACAGCTTAACATGGACTGGAGTATCTAATCTATCACTGTTGTCTATATCATAGGCTTTTCTGCTTTGATAGAACAGGAATTCAAAGTAATTGCTTCACTGATATTTTTTACCTTTTTTATTGACTTTAAGCCAGGGTGCATCACCTGCGGCTGCATGCGCGTTTGATAATATATGCGGCCATGCAAATGTAATTTAAAATGTGTGTTATGGTGACTGTGCAATAGTCCTTGTTTACTGTGACGATACTTAGTAGAATGACGGCCCAATAGACGTACACGTCTAATATATACTTCCACACGTGGAAGCAGGCTAGGCACAGGTGGAAGCAGAACAGAAGCAAACCAAATAGTAAAAATATCTGTGACTCACTGGTGGCCATAATCCATAAACGTAATGCCGCTGGCAATAGCGAAAAGGCTGTGCACTCCTGTTTTGATTGTTTCAATTCAAGAGGATATTGCTGTTCAATGAACGTGCCTGCAGATTGGATAGAAACGGAACATGCCTCATTACACGACAGCAGTTTACAACTTTATTTTCTAGTAGACTAGGATTTTTTTGTGGTCTGATATTTGCTTTTCCCTATGTCTATTTCAGTGGTTCTCAAACTTTTTTTGTGATGCCTTTGGAAAAGTTTTCTGGGCTTGTGACCCACCTGAAATGGGATGTTGATAAAGGCACATAGTATCAAAGTTCTATATAATTGATGAAAGTACAATAAAAGCAACCCTGATATTTTGTTTCATTTGCAGTTTTGTTTAAATAAAAGTAAAATACTGAGAACTTTCGGACGCATTTTTATATCTTTCTACAAAGGTAGATTTTTATGAATGCCACAATTTTATCTGATGTGTTAAGCATATTTTTATCCAGACCTTGCATAGAAATATTGAGTTTATTCAATTTAGCAAAGATGTTACTCAAGTAAGCCGATTAAAATGAAAATTTGTTCTAAACTAAGCAATTAGCAAGTTGATTATTTTTATGACTTACTACTGTCGTATACCTTTTATTTGTTTGATGTAAAGTGAACTAAAATTGTACAATGCAATTATTTTGTAAACCTTTTTGTTACTAAACAATAACTACAGTTGCATGGTCATGAGATAGGAAATAGACTCTCTACTGTTAGCATGATCTAACTTGAATGATGTTCTTTGGTAAAGATATAATAATGCACTGAATTTTACTGTTATTAGTTCAATGAATAAAACTGCACTGAGTTTACTTGTGTGCGACACCTTTGAAAATTAATACAATGCATCAGGGCGTCATGATGCACAGTTTGAGAACCATGTGCTATTTATATGATGATCAGAACAAAATACTCGGTATTCAAAATTAGCCTATTATTGAGATTGTCTGTTGCTGTGTATTGCAAAATTTTCTGTTACAAATTTAGCATCATTTCATTCATGTGTTTGGCTCAGATACAGGTCATTTGTTTCAAATACCAGATCTTCTGAAAAGTTTGTTGTGTCAGTGGTTACCAAACTTGTTCGAACTGTTGCCCAAAATTAACCTCAAACTTTTTGCATTTCATGTCAAATTTCTTCAGTTATTGCTCATAATACAGAACAACATTGTGGTTTTGGTTTCTTGTTACCCCCTGAAGAACTGGATATTATGCCCAGGGAGTAATTTACCCCCAGTTTGGGAACCACTGTTGTATATTGTTGTATAACATTTCAGCATTTTAAATCTATGGACAGGTAGGCACAGTTCAGGTTTTGATACTGCTGCTTCTGTTTCAAGTTAGGTTTCTTAAATTGAGTTCGTATTGTGCAAAATCTTTTTTTCATATACCTGCTTGGCAGAAATCTATGGGTTTGCCATCGTATTATATTTACTCGTATCAGTTTGCCATCATATCATAGGTGTTAAAAATTAATGCAAGCCGTCCTTGACTGTAAGCCACACCTGAACATAGGTTACCTAAGCTCAAAGATACATTCACGTGCTAGCAGTGTTCCCTCTAAGCTGAAAAAAACCAGCATATTCGGCACCTTTTTTGGATGCCAGCTGACAAAAATTTTGAAAATCGGCACTTGCATTTTTTGGACGCAATTTTCTTCATTGGAGAAAATTTCACAAAACACAATTTAAAAATTTTTTCAAAGATGTACAGGACATATTTTCACGATTGAAGCCGCTCTCAGGTCACAGCATATAGAAATTTAAGACATATTTTGGTAGTTCTCCGGTTGGAAGGTTTGTAAAGAAGTTATGGGCGTATTTTCCCAATTTTTGCGTCTCAAAACAAAGCTGTTTGCCATGAAGTTCAGATGCATTTTTTTGAGTTATCCGCCTCCAACGTTTACAAAAATGTTTTAGGCGCATTTTCATGATTTTTGTGTGCAAAAACACAACTACATAAAAAGTTACTGTATATCTGTTGTTTGACCATTACCTCTGCTGCATTACTTAAGATTATACAGGAACAGCGAAGTGGCTGAACTGCAGTGTAGCGTTTTGATCAAAGGAAAAACAATTCCTGCACATGGTGGATTGCATATGCGCAATGTTAAAAATCATACTGAACTTCACGACATTTATCAAGAGAAATCGCACGTAGAGGCTAGTTTTCATAGAATCTTATAACAATTTTGATGCAATCTAGAATAGTATTTTTTTGTTAATTTTGGTTACGGCAATTGGCGGCAGGCCGACGCCTGAATTGTGCTTCTTGCCGGGGCAGTTGAGGTGAACGCTCTTGCCCAAGAAGCGCTACGGCAATTCACTCAGTGGCTGTGGATTGAACACCCAACCTTCCAGTTGAGAGGCGGACACTTTTCCACTGAGCTATGCCGCCCGAATAGAATTTGTAAAATAAGCTTTTTTTCTAATTTTTTAGATTCTATGTCCTGCATGAGCACTAAAAATCTAAGCCACCTGGAAATTTTTACGTTATGCAACGAAACAACAAAGGTTTGTTGGTGGTTGGGTCACTGTCTAAATCTGACAAACACTTTCAATTAATTTTTGGAATTTTTTACAACTTTGCATGCAGAT
>JGI24158J21664_10014477_pt1 | contig 10346 bp, 4 predicted proteins | sample Ectturendosymbi3_FD_21664 | JGI IMG/M metagenome (IMG submission 21664) | reverse complement strand
GTCAGAAGATAAACTGGCAAACAGCATTTTCTGTAGTTAAACTGGCAAACAGATTTTCTTTGAAACGTTGCGAAGACATTTGTTTAAATTTGTGCCCTACTTCAAATTGACCAATTTAATTTTTTTTATTTCTCTTTTGCAAGTTTTTTCTATCAAAATAAAGCGGCGCAGAAAACTGGACCTACAAGCTGCAACAAATCCACACTTACCAAACTTTGCTCAAAATAACTTATGATGAATACAGACAATCATGCTAGATGTCCCAAGTACTTGGAAATCTTCGTCATTAGCACCCCAAAATGTCACGACACGAAACGGAAATAGAGCGTTGTCAACGCGCTTAGCAGCGGTCCCGTTGATGCGGTGTCTTTCAAGTCCGGGACCAAGCCCCAGGTCGCCAGACGCCGGACAGACGAGCGGCGGAAATTGCCGAAAAAATTAGTGCGTTTTCACAGCGAAAGGTCGATAGGTCTGTCAACAGTGATGTTGGGCGCGGCTGAAAGTCGCGAGGGGATTGACAGGGCCGCGAAAACATTGACCTCCAGGCTTTCGTAAGGATACGCGCAGTGTGCGAGTTTGAGTTAACCTACGGTCGGTCATTATGCCGGCTAAGTTCACGGAAGCATCAAAGTAAACACATCTCACTACAGGGGAATTCCCAGGTACGGTAGACTCACTGTGCCGCTTGCCGCCTTATTATGGACTGTAGTAATTTTTGTGATGGGGCAAGATTCATTAACTACTGTACACTGTCCCGCTTACAAAAATGCAGAGAAGTATCTGCAATGCATGGTTTGAAACCTAAGCCTAATGGATGAAATGGACGCAGATTTGTAAAAAAAGCATTCTCTGCAAAAATAATTATTTGGTGTTTACAAACGCAGGCACACCACAGTGAAACACTGACTCTCACTGCCATGTTGTCAGGGGTCAACTGGTTAATAAACTTAAACTGCAGAAGTTACTGTTACTTGGATACCCCAACCAACAGCACAACACAAAAATGCGTGTTTTCGTTTGTCTCAATGTCGTTTCACGGCTTGCTGATATTTCACGCGCTCACCACAACACGCCATACTATTTCGGACGCTAAGGGGACCACAGCGCAAGACAGCAGCACCCAAGGGGCAACCACTTTCCCGTAGTGATGATTCATTTCGGGCAAAGCGCCACCAACCGCGCCGCCCCGACCGGAACTACAATAGCAAACTGATGTGGTTGAAGAGAAAGGGCCGGCGGCACAATTTGATTTACCTCGCGCGATCAAATGGCCTACTTATGCGCAACCGGCACAAGTCAACAAGCCAACCAGTAAGCAAACAAGCCGAGCTTGTAGCTGGAGCCTGAGGTTCAAGACACGACAGCAGCCGAACTCGAGAGGTCCAAGTGGCTGCGGTTCAACATCAAAAAGAACGGACAATGGGCGCCAATCCCGACACGCGAGCGCAGCCCAATCTTCATGCTCTTAAAATAATGACTCGCCGGGTGTTGTTCCGCACTCAACAATAACGAAGCTGAAGAAGTGAAGAGCTCGCCAAACCGAGTTATTCGGTGGGCGCAGCTTTTGTTAGGATCAATAGCTCACTGGACATTGTTCTTTACATCACCACCTGAAATGTTCAATATGACGTCAAAAAAAGCAATTTAAATTTTAAAGAGCTTTGCACGTGATGATCATAATAACTAGGGTCAAGAGATGACGAATGCATTGCCAGACTGTCATTTCGTGGAGGGGGCAGCTTGGACAGAAGTGCATTTTGCTTACAATCAAACCATAAGTTAAGCTTATGCTTTTTTGTATCGACATCAAACAAATCTGTTTTTTCGAGCTCATAGTTTTGCTGAACATGAAAAAGCGATCGTTTCCAATACGCGTGAATTTCTGCATTGTATTTTACGAAGCATTGTCGTTTTACTACGTTCAGTTCAACTTTGAGTTTGAAAACATATTCAAACATTCTAACAAACAGTTTGAAGATGTTGTGCAAGAACGTAACAATGCGTAAAATCGTAACAATGCGCATGATTACGAAACATTACCCACACAATTTAACCACTTTTTTATATTATTCCCTAAGATTTTTTCATATTCCCCTCATCTTCCGTTAATCCAGCGTACCTGATCATAATCAGTTTAAAGTTCAAACAAAAAAGAAACGTAACACTACACCAGTGGATCCCAAACTTGTTCGAGCCGTCACCCAAATCAAGGTAGCGATTATGGCTTAATTACCCTCAATATTTCGCGGTGATCGCTCATAACATTGAACAACATTGTGGTTTTGGTTCCTCATTACCCCCTGAATAATCTCACATTACCCCTGGGGGGTAGTTTACCCCCAGTTTGGGAACCACTGCACAACACTATGTTTTGTTTAATTTCTGAGTCACTGGGATCAGCATCCATGAAGTAAACTTGGAGCAATACAAGTCAGCTTATGCTTCACCCAGGGCCTTCCAGCCTTTGTGATCGCGTGGAGTTGCAAAAATAGATTACTCAGCAAAGAAATAAAGTCCACGGATAGAAGTAAGTGACTGACCAACAGTAGTCGGTTCCTGCATCATCAATCCAAAGTTGGCGTGATATAAACATTTTCCTTGAGAACCTTGGGAGGTGAAAACTGAGACAAGTATGTACTTTCCACGATGGGTGTAAGCAAGGAATCGATCAGCAAATTTTTAATAGGAAATCGATTTCACGTAAAATTACGCATGCTATGATCAGGTACGCTGGATTAACGGAAGATTCTTGGTCATCCAAGAATTTAGACAACTATCGGGTTCATGGGTTTTCTTCTGCCAATGCTTATAAAGGTTCGGTCAGTCAGTTCGATTCAAAAATATGGTTGTTCTACAACGCAGCAATACAAACACAGCTGTTAAGAAATCACACGTGTCACGCCACTCATAAGTTTCATAGTTACTTTGAGAAAACACGAATTGAAGACAGGTGCAAAATACCAGACGTCCGCCTTTCCACCTACGTAGCCATACTATTTGTCCTGGCAGACTGTTGCCAGTGGAAACTTTTTCAGTGGATTTAAACATCAGGATCATCAAAGTCTGACAGTCTTAAACCAATTTATGACGTCACAAGGACCTTAAGGGCCTGCGTCACCAATCAAAATGTAAGCATAAGAGCAGCCTTGCTTTTAGTTGAACCCAACTGCTTGATCCACTGCTAAAGACTAGCACAAAATCAGGCGTAAAAAAAGAATGTGTTACGCTGTAATCTGTTGCCAAGAAATAAAATCACTTAACTCACTGTCAGGGGACCACACGATATTGAATAGAATGACTAAATGTCTCTGTTTGATACGTAGGTCCTTGCAATTGATATTAGTTAAGCAAGTGTGATGCTTTTAAGTATGAAAAATGTCAAAATAACTTCAGGGCCACTATAAGAAGCAAGTACCTTTCCTCTCTATAACTCGGCAAAACTGCGTTAAGGAAAACGCTCGTAATCTCACGATCGTATTTCGCACTCCGTAGCCTATGAACGGATGATCAAAATTCTTTTTTCTCTACCACATGCCAGTACCAATTTAAATTATGTGAACTGGTCAAGCGTATCTTGTTCCATCGCAACAATTTCTATGTGCATCAAGATCAATCATAATATCGGATTGGAAAGCCCACAGGGAGATGTGATGTATCAATTTCGTGCCGCAAGAGAAAAAAGAGGTGTGAACTTACCGATGCCTCTTGGTTCGTCTTGCTTGAGATGACAAGTTACATCCAATCCTGATCACTTACGACACATCATCACAACAGTTTACAACAAACACATTGGCTATGATATTGCACCAGGCCGTCTGGAAAGACGAAAAGGGTAAATGTTATACGACCCACTTAAGTAAAAACTTAAGCCGCAAGTTCAACAAACAAAACGACGAAAACAAACAAACAATCAAAATAAAACATTTCTCTCCCTGCAGATGTCTTTCGCAAATTTCGTACCTCGACCAAAATGAACAGTTGCGAAGCGAACGCATCTGAACACGAGGCGAAGGGCCTGCCTTCCGGGTTATCTCTGAAAAGCGAAACAGCGGCTGTGGAGCTCAATCCACTTGAGGTTCCACGCTAGTTCACGCTTCAGCGAACACACAACGATCGGGTCACTGGAATTCATCGAACCACTAATGAGCAGCTAAACTGACGAAGGACCTTTTGCGTGTCCAGGTCGCGGGGTGTGGCGAATAAAATCTATTTGGGGGTGTAGAAATTAAAGGCTTACTTAGATGTGACCGAGCTGGTTGCACGGCTTAATTTCTTGTGTGATCGACGTGATAAACGGTCAATTAGACGTACAGTTAATGAGCTTGATAACAACCACGGAGACGTTTAATCTGCTGCAGCTGCTTCCGATAGTAATACGAGGACGGTGCTTCGCAGTCTTTCTACCCAACCAAGTCTCTTTAGCGAAAGTGAATCCCATCCGGGTAAGAGAAAAGGATAAAGAAACACATATTTGTTTATGCCCGCATTTGGGAGTGTACTTTTACACAGAATAATATGACGACCGTGCGAAACTTCCACTACGGTCTTGATCTGTGGATGACGGGGTACATTTATGGTAAACAGACCAACGTTTTCAAAGCAAACAATAATTTCTCTCTAAAACCAGGAGCACATTTAGAAAAATTAAAAAGTGGACCATTGAAGAATAATTTCGAGAACATTTTTACGTACCGATTGTGTAACTTAACTGTTTCAGAAAATTCTATTTTTTTAATCATCACGCAACAGCAAAGCTAAAAAAAGTGTGCTGCCGAAGTTCAGTAGTTGAGGCCGACTGCGAAAGGCCTAGTTACATTTTGTCGAAGCTTTAATCCGTTTAATGATTACGGCCTTCAGTAACAACTGATACGAATTACACCCGAAAAAGTGTTACTATACTTGGTTTTTCTGGCAATAAGGCATGAAGAAGATTTGAGTGAGCCGGAGTGCAACAGGGCGACAATATAACCCTAAAATACAGTGATGGTTGTCCAGGTCAGTCTGCCCGCTAAGACAATTTTACACAGAGCAATATTTTAAGGCTGAGTTAGCAGAGTTCTGAATGAATTACAAACTTTGTGAATTATTAGAAGTATAAAATTTTATCAAAATACGAACAAAGTACACATTTAAGTCAAATAGCCTCTAAAAAGGCCATGCAATGTGACCGGAAGCGTTCTGCTTCTGCCCAAAAATGTTAATGATTTTTAACTTGTTAATCTGCAATGTTGCAAGTGTGCGAGGAGATTTCACTGCGCCGATTTTCTGGCGGTACTGTGCATTTGCGTAATTGCGCACCATAGAGGGAACATTGGTCCTGATTAACATAGCCTCCTGTACAACTTTGAATATCTTCACGTAATGTTTGAAATCCATGCACAAGCACGGGTTGCCAAAGCTGAACCATTTTTCTGAGTGCTCTCCCACAATACTGTACTGTCGACTAGGGTTACTACAAAATGCCCTCCGAGGATGCTAAAAAATGCAACAATGTCTTCCGTTTCCTTTCGAAACTTTTCTTGAATACAACCTACGGTTTTTCAGCGTGATTTTGAGTGGTTTACATTTTGTGTGGGGCTGTATTCAAGAAACTATAGGCAGGCGTGCTGATTTGAGTGCCTTGCTAAAAGTGTGTTCTCCTTTTAGGTGGTAAAAACACGGCAACCCTACTGTACACTGATCGTGCTGAAAGCACCTCTCTCGTTGGTTGGACCGCTGACATGCTGCCGCTTCTGTCACCTAATATAGTAGATCTTCACTAAACCTTAATGCAACTGTTCCAGCTTTCTCTCTTTAAGCAAGACAGTCTGCAATTCACATACAGTATGTCATTTCTGGACAGCAGTGGAAGGCATACAACCTTGTAGAATTACAACACACAATTTTGAAGACACGGACTAATATTCATCCGCACAGCTAGCAAGCCCTTCCTGCTGGGAGCAGAACTCGGAAGACATCTTGTGGGATTCCCACACTAACAATAAGGTTTTATCCGCACCGCGGTTAACAACTACAATACCAATCCAGGCCCGTGGGCGCATTTCGCACCACCGTGACGATTCTGCTCTGTCACTGTTTGGTCATCATGGTGTGATTGTCAAGAAACAATTGGTTGAGATGAACAATGAGTCTGGAAACGTAAGAATGCTGACGATTAACGCGGTTTAGTTAGATTGGTGTTTCATGAACATAGGGAAAAGGTTCAACAAAACGCTTACTATTGATTTAACACAAACGTAGTTAGTTAGGTGGCAGTGTTTCCACATAAAATCCATCCAAACATTTTTGCACTTTGCTGTACCTCTTCTGAAGTGCAACAGAATCATCTACTCTAACCTCATGTACAATGCGGGATTAACCATTAGGCTACTAAAGCTATAGCCTTAGGTCCTGTAAAAATTTCGCTATCAACGCTTTTTATTTATTGTTTTTATTACAAGCAACTACCGAATGAGTTACATTTAATACACGTTTTTATGTTATGCTTACGTTATTTCGCAGTAAATCATTTCATTTTTTTCCTGTATGTACTTCTATTACTCTTTGTAGATTAGTTTGCAAAATTATAGGCTATTCTCAAGTAAACAGTCTTAGGCCTATTGTACCCTTAATCAGTCCCGTCGCCACAGGGGAGCTTTTGAGGGCTTAGCCCCCCCAAACAAAGCTCCAAGACCCCCCAAATTGAAACATGGAACACTATAAATCAGTTGAATTTTTGTCAATTTTTAGAGTGTCAAGCCCCCCGCACNAACCCAAAGCCCCCTATTGAAAACTTTCTGGCGACGGTTCTGCCCTTAATCCGACCCTGCTCATGTAACACAAACAACCTGCAGCTGTACGTGGCCAAGCTAATACTGCGCAAAAAACGTAGTACAGATGATCAGCTTTCAAAAACTGGAGCTTCCAACTGATTGCGGATACTTCGCAGTCCCGTCGCCACGGGGATCTTTGGTGGGCTGAGACCTCCCAAACAAAGCTCCAAGCCCTCCCAAATTGAAACGTGAAACACTATAAATAAGTTGTGTTTTGGTTATTTTTATAATATCAAGCCCCCCAAACAAACGCAAAGCCCCCTATTGAAATCTTTCTGGCGACGGTTCTGATACTTCGTACGGTTTGTGCGTAAGTTTCTGAATATAAAACAGCTGTCCGCTTGGGAAACACCAGCCTGGGCAGAAAAATGTCAAAGCAATTGATCAGAAACTTTTGTTTGGAGTTTTGTCTCTATTTGATTCAAACTTGATTACAAACAGGTTTTCCAGTTCATCCGTTATTTTTCAGGACAGCATTCTGATATAACAAACGTTAAATTGCAGCTGTCCGTTCCAAGCTGTAAAATTAGCGCTGTGCACCACGTCTATGCACTAAGTTATAAAAGTCGCCGTTATCATTGCACATTCTCTTCTAGTGACTTGCAGCCACATTTAAAAGGCTCCGCGATATTACTGCATTTGTTACGTTACTGCATGCGCATGAAACTGGCGAATCTTTTCGATTAAGTCTTACTAAATCAGTGGTTTTCAACCTGGGGGTCGTTTGCCATTTTGCTTGTGATTGCGATAGCTTCTGATAAAAATACTCAAAATGTGCTTCTAAATTACTTCTAAATTTTATATTTCGTATATGGAACCACTTTTTGTCGTAGCCGAAATAATAGGAACACCTGGCAAAAATGATAGCCCACTTTTTCATTCAAAGTTGTTTTAAGTGTGATTATGACTATTACAGTACTGTTGCGTTTGGCAACGCACGAACAACGTTGTGACGTAAGAATGCGCTCTGTTTGATCTGAATGCGGTAGCTAACTTGGAAATTATTCTAGTTTTCGATGAGTTGTGCTGTGGTGTGATTTGAATACGGCACGGGTCTCTTTCACTGATGCTGCCATGTGCATGAATTTAACAAATGAGTCTTGTTCAACATAGCGATATCGAACGTTATTTTTTAGTCAGTCTCATTTTCTATTCTGCAAGCACAACTGCATTTCATATGCCTGACTGGAAAGTTTCGGAAAGGGGTCGTTAAGTTAAATCGGGTTGCAAAATGGGTCGCTGCATGAAAAAGGTTGAAAACCACTGTACTAGATGCCGATGGCGCCAGAACAGAGGGAGGCCAAGGGGCCTTGAGAGAACTTGAAGGCATCATTTAGAAGCGGACACAGAAAGTGTTGTGGTAAAAAGTCGCAACATAGCTTTTATTTATTTTTTTTAATATTACTTGCATTTCCTCATTGCGGTTTGTTTACCAGTTTTTTAATTTTTCGTATATGAAAACCGCATCAACGGCTTACCCCCAACTAACGTTTCTGAACCTGCTGCAAGTTTCAAATCATAACACAGCCCATTTCGGTGAGATCGTCGCCAAAAACGTAATTTGACAAGTCGTCGCATCTATAAAACTTTCACAGTGGAGAGAAGGGACGTAAAAACGTCATACAACAAAAGCTATTGTGTGAGATGTATTTTCATTTGTGTTGGCAACCTTGGCTTTTACAGTAAGCCACTCATACAAATGAAACATTTTTGAAATACTGAGGCGGTTGTTTAATGCTGGGTGGAATGCTTTGGCTTGCAGCTGTGATGTCACTTCAACTCTCAAAGCGCAAAATCGCGGCCATTAGCAGCGACTACGTCGTCGGCTAAAGGATCAGTAGCTTTTCACCACGGACCAGTCCTTCCTCGTGAAAAAACGCTAAATTTGCATTGCAGCCTATAGACCAACACCCACGTTTCTGTCTAACATCATGTCACAGATGGTATAATGCACTTACAATATCCGCGTTTTGCCACCAGGACCGCACCGTTTTCCATCATCGTGGGACTTTCCACATAATAAACATTTTTTCGTTTTAAAACCGTTGCTACGTAAAAACGTAAAAAATTACATATAAACCTACTGATAAGATACGCTAAATGTTAAGTTACTACGCGTTAGAGAAATTGATACCACTTCAAATATTCAACGCAGAAACACACACATGTTGAGAATGATATTGTTGCTTTTACATGTTCTGCATAATTTTGAGTTTAACCATTGTGATATTTGAAGCTGCGTGCGCGACAAGCTGCAAAAAAACGTTTGACGTCTGCACAAAACTAACTTGCCTTGTTTAAAAAAGGGACACTTCCGCGCCCATTGTGAAAAGACAGAAAATGTTCCGCCACGCCCCGGGGTTCCGGTGTCCCAAAATGGTGCCTTCGATTTGTTATTAGCGCGAAATGGGTGGTCAGGTTTGAAGATGAGCAAATCCAAGTGTTAGAAGCAACTTGGCTACGAGACATACCAAGCCCCGGATAGACGTGGTTACGGCTGAGCAACAAATGCATAATTATAGGTGATCGCGCAAGTAGTCTAATATTCTCTCAACGAATTTCACGACTCGATTTCAATCGATAGTTTTATGACCCCCTCACATGGTTCAAATCGATAATCGGACGACCCCTTCATGTGGTGACTTGAAAGTTTGACCCAGGCGCGGATTAAGCCAGCAAGGTTAGGGGGAGGGATTTCAGTAATATTTGGTATAGTCAATTCTCATTACGGGTTCACTACTGTAAGGGAAGTNAAATATATTTAACAACACAGCTGTGACAAAACAATGGACGGCAAAATGGCCTTATATCGCGAATGCTGTTTTGTGAATTGTTCAAAATCATGGTGAATAAAGTTACTTTCGTAGGTTTTAGGGGGGGCGATCGCTCCCCAATGGATACGCCTCTGGTTTGACCTTGACTGCAATGAAGTGCTCAGAGTGTATACTTCTCACAGGCGATACTGTTCTATGCGTGAGTTGAGGGTAGTTGATTTGAAACCAGTTTTTTTTAAGGCGTTATAGGGACCCGATTCGGGTCCCTAGAATTTCAAATCGGGTCCCTAGAATCAGAGAAAATTATCATCGGGTCCCTAAAATCAGAGAAAATCGGGTCTCTAGAATCAGATAAATCGGGTCCCTACAGATCCATACCGGGTTCCTAACATTTTCCTTTAAAAAAAACCTGCTTGAAACTGTTACGTTTGCTGATTTAGGCGGCTTCTTTATACTTCAGAGCAACACCAAGTACTTTTTTGATACAGGCAGCATTGTGAAAGAACAAAATCAATGGCACTCACAGCATTTCTATTGCAGACTGGGAAAACAAATTTACGTACTTACTCGGTTCGGTGCATATACCCTTAAGTGTTTAGAAATTTATTTTTTCCTTGTGCAAAGTTGATTAGGCCCACTTTACACAGTTGTGGACACTCAAATACTCAAATACAGTGCCAATCGTCGTTTAATAAAAACATGCTAAGAAAATTAGGAAGGTATTATCAGCAAAAACGTCTCTTAGTTTTGCATTTACTGT
>JGI24158J21664_10014476_pt1 | contig 10348 bp, 8 predicted proteins | sample Ectturendosymbi3_FD_21664 | JGI IMG/M metagenome (IMG submission 21664) | reverse complement strand
TCCATCAAGGCAGTCCATTAATATTAGACTTTAAGGCGGCGTTCAAAGAGTGAATCACACTCTTTGGACGTAGAGAGTTGCACGTATTAAAATATTGATCATCGGATGCGCAGCTTGAAGCGGTTAAACAAAGGCGAAGGAAGAGTCGTCGCTGCGCGCCGTAACAAGGTGCTGCCACTAATTTGCAACAACCATTGTAGCATTCATCATGAAACTATCTGCAAAACGAACGCCTCGAAATTACTGTCTGTCAAAGCCGGAGGAAGGGCCCCCCGTACATCCCGGCCGGGGAAGGTCTGGTAAAAACGGGGACACAAAATCTGACTGCGGACCTTTGTTAGAGCCTATAAACACATCAGAACTGAACTCACCAACAACTGATTTCACACATTTTTCGTTTCAACATTCATATTTATCTTATACGACAAAGAAATTGATCTCTCCACGACCCAGAGCTTCTAGTTATGTACGCCAACCATTGCGAAATGCATTGTGGATAGCTTCGTTGTCAGAATTTTCCTTTGTAAGCTGGCAGTTATGTAGGTAACGTTCCTGAATCCATGTTGATTCAATCGTAAGCATTATTGGTATATTTTAGTAAGAACTTATTCAGGAAATTTGAGTTGTAGACTAATGGCGTAACTAGAGGTTTTAGCCAAGGTAGGAAACGTAACTGAAGGAGACCCGATGGTCATCGTAGGGGGCCCATTGCCAACACTCAGAAAAAAATTGAGAAACGAAAGTGTATCCGGATGTGCATTTCTATACTAAAACCCGAAATCACCGGAAAACAATCCAAAAAACTTCCGAAATACGCAAAAAAACAACAACCTACCGAAAACTAAAAAAATACTCGATACCAAAATATGCGTTAAATGGGGGCCCGGTTTTAACATTTAATTTGCCAGGGGGTTGCACCTCCGGCAGTTATGCCACTGTTGTACACCTGTGTTGTATCCTTTTACTGCACAAGAATAGAGCAGCCGGTTTCCAAGATATACAATCATGTAAAATCGAAATCGTAGCCCGTGCCTGTAATATCCGGTGAATCTTGCATCAGAGTTGTCCAATGAAAACTCAACACTTTTCACCAGGGGCGGGGAACCTATTTGATGTCACGGGTCGCATGAATTATGTCATATCGCTGGCGGGCCGCTCAAATTGACTAATTTCATCCTGAAGATCCACCTTTATCATCCAAAGGAAAACAAGGAGAGAACTTTCTCTTAACTTGTTGTCTACGTGTCTGCTTGTCATAGAGTTTAGTTTTGACACGATGTTGTGTACTAACATGGATCATGAAAATTCTAATGCGGGCCAAATTGATGTCGACGAGGGCCGCATTTGGCCCGCGGACCGCAGGTTCCCACCCGTGCTTTTCACCAATGAAAAATCCAGTTATTTAACGAATAACACTGTAAGCCAGTGGTCAGCAAACTGTGGGCCTCCGCATTTAATTGGGTCGCGCAACACCTATTATTGAGCGCCGGGTTGTGCGTAGACGCTAAAGTGATGCGCCGGTTGCGTGGGATAAAACAAAGGCTATTGTAACAATTATAGAACATTGATTATTTGACGTTAACAAGGCATTAGTGTTGTCATTATAGGGTTTATGACATTAACATAGCATTGTTATGTTGCAGATGACTGAATAAAACATACCAGTAAGTTCGAAATTGGACCATCAAAATTAAGCAAAGGCTTTCAATTACGACTGAACGGGGATTTGGGGCTATCATAAAGAAAGTTTGACGACCACTGCTGTATGCAGTGCTGTTGATCGTAGCTTCAGCAAGTTAATGAAAATGTTTCACAGATCAACTATGACTGATGAAAGACTAACAAATATGACAATGATATCTCTTGAAAGTGAAACTGCAAAAATATTAGATATGACTGAGTTGATAAAAATATTTACATCTTCAAAAACTTGGCAAAAATCATTTTCCTAGCTTGAAACATCGCAAATGCTAAAGTCTATTGCTCTATATGATGCAGTAGAAGCATGGTTTGATAAACATTTATTAAAATAAATTGATGTTCTTGTTTATATAAATATTATGTGTTAAATGCAATATATCGTATATTTGGTCCCAAAGTCCAGGTTTGCGGGGGCCCAAAACAACCTTGCACCATCCTCTATCCACAATCTTGATCACTGGCCCGAACAGGGACGTCGTTGCCTTCGTTGATGCACCACTGCTTGTGCTCTTTGGAAGTTGTGAGGCATGGGCTGCGTATTGTTTTCCAGTATAAGTGGATTTTTATTGCTCATTGTTAAATGTTTTAATAAGATACGGAGCATTTTGTTTGCCCAGATTATAGCATCTTCATGGGAGTTTGTTAAAGCCTATTTAAACTGGCCTGGTACATCTGTTTATCTGTTCCATTGCATTCAACAAACAGATATGACAACACTGCTAAAGCCAGATAGAACAAACCTGAATCTGAGTACTTTACCAGCTGCCAAACAATGTGAACATTGGCTTTGGAGAATGACGTTGCTAAATTCCCTTTGGGCGAAAAAGCGGGTGTCAATAAACTTAAGACATTGGCGCAGTGTTTCAGCTTTGAGGGACTTGACTAATTAGGCGAGTGTCAACCCTACGATGCTGCAATCCAGTTGCTGCAACACTTATGCCCGATGCCAGTTTCACTTGCACCTTTTTGTGACTGTAAAGTAACAAGCCGAGTAACGCAGGCAATATTTCTTCAACAAATAAGAGCACATGGCAGAGATTGGAACAAGCTTTGTTTCGTATATGATTCTGTTCAGACCTGCGAAAGTAAGAGCGCTAGAAATGCCCTCACGAGAACATTTTGTGCATCAAACACCTCGTTCACTTAGCAAGATTTAGTCGATAACCTCTGCGATTTGGGTCTTCGACGATTGGCGCAGAAGTACGTTTAGTTAAATTACCTCTAGAAGTCCAATGTGATTTTATGAAAGTTTCTGTTTATCTTGCTGCTGTTTCCTTTGAAAAAATGGTTTAAGTTTAGAAAAACAATTTCTAGACAAAAATCTGATAGCAATAACAGTTTGCCCGTATCTGGACTAAGCTTTATTGAAGGCCGCAGGTTGTGCACCCTTCTCTAAAACAACAAAAGAAAGCGATTTACCTGCAGCAGTGGCGACGGCTCCTTGCATTGCATAAGAANTGAGGACTCATTCAGTTTGGATGGACGCAACTTGAAATAAAAACATTTTATCGGCTGATTACTTCACTTTGCAATTTTCATACATACTTANTGTAATTTTAGTCTCCCTGGACGGAGTTTTCCATAAACTCATGCTTTCCTCAAAGAATATTTGATTTAAATCAAAACTCTACTTCCACATACTCGAATCAATCTTTAAAGTGTGTTCCACAGATTTTGAAAAAGTGCATGGAATCCAGTGCGTAATTGTTTTCTATAAATACAGTAGATAAATTGTTTTGGTTTCGAAACTAATCCTTAAATAGAAGCAACGCGTGTACCAAATTACTCTGGTATAATAGATAAAAGCTGTAGTGATGAAACGAAACAAAACAATTTTTGTGTTCAGATTATCAAAATATGGAGCTATACATGTGCACCAAGTGACGTAGGTACAAGGTGATGATAAATGTAAAAAACGCAACGAAAGTCTCAGAAATACTGCAAATTTTTTGTCACTTTAGCTAACAAACATAGAAACATATTTCTAGTCAGATAAACGTCATCTTTGAAATCGAAAGTAACTTTAATTGTACAGGCCACATTTTCTTTGAAATATTGCAGCATAACGCGATTGTTCAAAGCTGTGGGTCACAAATAGTTATTAATCATGTACAAAACGTAACTTGTTACTGCACTGGATACCAGTTGCACCAATTAGAAAGGTTCTCGACAATGTTATCAAAACGTAGGTCAAGTTTGTTAAGCAATCCATATAGAGTGACCAACAATGGGTAGAGTGTGTGGCAACCAAACACACTCTATGTAGTACTGGCAACAAACAAAAATGATGAAACTCTGGTGGTGAAGAAATTTTTTCTGTTGAAGTTGCAAATATCAGAAATTAATTTTTAGGAAAACAATGCCCATAAACAAATTCAATACATGGAGTTTGACAGCAGTGCGCTAAGAATTATGAGTCATCGGTGTTTCTAAATTTTAGTTCGGGCCAATAATGCCCCGTTAAGGCGTTTAAGGTTAAAGTCAGATTTTATTTATATCAATTAAGCAGATTCATTTTTGGGAGCTTTCAAAACCTTGTTTTCTTTCTTGGTGATGCTAAAACTCGATGCTTACTGACATCTTGCGAACAACCGATTATTTCGTTTGTGAAACTTAGCTGCATAATGGTGTTGAGTGGACACAGTGCGTGATTTGAAACATAGGTCTCAAATACTCGGCCTGCAGGCCGCATGTGATGTGACCCGCGAGGGCATTTTGTGCGGCCCACGATGCTTTTTGGTAATTTTCAAATAACTAATATTTACGTTATTTGGTTTATTCACCGTTGTTTGAAAATTCTCGGCTAGNGGGTGAACACGTTCCTTTCANACGAACGTAGAGACGGNTAGAAATAATTTGCCTGCAACGAATGACACCTTTCGCAAGTAATAAGATGTTTCTAGAGGGNTCAGGTGCCGCCATTGTTTCGTCAGCTTCATAATGCGGCCCCCAGGTAGTCACAATGCGGCCCTCTGATTACTTTATAAATTCTCATTTGGCCCTCGGCGCAGTTTGAGTACTCTGATTCAAAACCTCCTGAACAGCGGTAGCATAGCATTCACAGACACAGTATATGAAACTTTAGGTTGTTTTGTACAGAACACGTTTCGAACAGAACGTGGTGTTTCCATATTTACTTTTGACCTTCAGATGGACAACAATTGTCAAAGTTTTGTATTTTAAATCTTTGTTTACGTTTTTTCCATGTTAGATTGCATTTCATAGCAACTGGTTTTGGACAGTATATCTACGAGTTTGTGGAGTTTGTTACGAAATTGAAACCTATTAAATTCGGGTGTGTTCATTTTTCATTTTTAGTTTTTTTGTAGTCAGTCCTTGAAGTACTACTTCTAGACCTCAATTAGGCTAAGTACGCGCACAATCCAGCAACTGACAAATCGAGACCTTCCAACTGAAGGACAGACATAACCTCAAAGCATGTACGTCAGACAATCAGCGTCAGATAAATCAGCATGCACAACCACTCAACAAATCTCCAGAGGTGAAAAACCACGTTCTTCCTGCTTACATGTAAACCACTAACGACCTGCTTTGCACCTGAAGTGACACGCGGATATAAGAAACAACACCGTATCACAACACCAAAAAATCAGATACATCGTAGGGCGCAACATCGTGTCTATCGACAGCTTTTCTTTGACGTTTTGACATTCGCACTTTACGCGAGGCTTAACTGTGGAGCAAGTGCATCGACACAAGACTCTCCCTAAGATCGCTCCAGTCACTGTTTGCGATAACATCGCGCACACGGTTGCACAGAGAATTTGCATCGGACAAGCGGCGGGTGTTGGCCACTGTGTGATGAAGTGAGTGCTTGTCGCANAGGTACAGTATCAGTCAACGACACAGTATTAGGTGATCGACAGGCCCAGGCCCGTAACCAGCTTGAGACACCAGGTNGGGCGAANAATTTTCTGAGAGGGGCCAAATTGTTTGAACTATGTCCAGTAGTTTTAAACTATGTCCAACACATTTTTCCAGGGGGGCTTCGACCCCTGCGCCCCCACTGGTTGCGGGCCTGGACAGGCCCGTAGCCAGGTTTTAAGGTTTGGGGAGAAATACATTTTTAAGGGGTAAGATTTTTGTTTTCATTATATGTTTAAAACAATTTTATCTGGGCGCAACAATATTTAGGGACACAAAAAAATTTTGGAGGGCACTGCCCCCGAACGCCCCCGTGGTTACGGGCCTGGTGATCAGCCAGTAGAAAGACGCACATGAACAAAAGATTCGTGGCATGTGCCACAAGGTCGACTTCATCAACCGCACGGTCATACTTCGTTTCTAACATCGCCGCGTCGCAAGTGCACATGACCTGGTGAACTGAGTTGGACGCGATTCACCAAGTGATGAACGGCGCTTATGTATAAGTAACTGTTCATCAGGCGTTTCGTTCGTAGCTCTGCAAAGCAATGAACCAATCGAATAAAGCGCATCCGGCAGCAATTCCCAATTCCCACTGCGAAACGTGCAGGTTATGATATTAAAGAGCAAGTTTCACAGAGGACCGTGCAATTCCCTGTATCGCTCATATTGGCCATTTCCTTAGGTTTACAGACAGAAGAGTAGCCGCATCCAATGCAACGATGATACAAGTATGTCATGATATCATGGTACATAATTCGATCCTCGATCAGAGTGTTAACCAATGCAAATAACTAATTCAAGCATGAAACCAGAGTTGGAACATCCGTATCGGGGCAAAGAAACAAACGGGCAACGCTAATATTCCTCAACAATAATCAGCGTATGATTTTTGGTTGACGATGGCAAAGGGCCTTCAGAATCCAAACTTAAATCGTTAAACGGTTGAGTGGCTTTAAGCAATTGCGAATTAGCGGCTTGTATTAAGTTTGGCTGAATTTCGGCGCGTACACTATTCTCTTGCACTATCTTACGGACATCGAACACAGATAATGGTAGATTCTTAGACAAGACGTAAAGATAAAGACGAGTGGCAGGATGACACAAAGATGCGTGAATATTATACAGCGTATTCACCTGCACTCTTGCACAGTAAGCCCTGGAGAGTGCGTCAGCAGCAGAGGTCAATTTCCCCAAAGGATTCCCATCCTGTGGTACGCGTACCACTAGTGGTACGTGAAGGTCTTCCAGGAGGTACGCGAGAACTTCCATTTTTTTCACAAAAACTGGATTTCACAGCTTTCTAGTTGACGTATCGGGCTTTGTTTCTAAATCAATAAATTTTCCTGTAGCTTGGAATTCATATTGTATCGTAACGTCATGACTTTGGATGCGTTGTCACAACTTTCGAACAAATATACACCCCGCATCGACCAATTGGTGGAAGGTAAAAAAAACAAAAATCTCATTAAATTTAGATGTGGTCTTTTATTGTTATTTTAATGTATATTATTCTTCTGAATAAACTAAGATTCGATCAAATTAGTTTTTGTGGAAGACGTGGTACGAGTTGACAATACGGGGTGCCCAAGTGGCACGAGATGGTAAAAAGGTTGGGAAACCCTGCGTTAGAAAAAAGTGCCCATTGCCTGACAGCTTCCACGATGACCAAGGCCTGTTTCTCCACGCTCACATGGAGNACGTCGTNAGCCAGAGAAGATACTAGCTGGTTGTGCTGATACAATGCTACGGAGATTGCATTTTCGGATGCGTCCGTTTCCACGATAAAAGAAAGTTTCTCATCAATTAAAGAAACATTCGCAAGGACGTTTGTCATCTACTGTCCCCAGCACGAAGCAAAATCGTCCTTCCAAACTTTAATAGCTAACACTGTTTTGACGTCCTGTAACTGTTTCCCGTCAGCCTAGAGCTTAGTATTAGAACAACGAGATATCCGTTGCAACAGTGGCGATTCTAGGATTTAAAAAGTGGGTGGGGTCACTGCGGGGCCAAGGAAAATGTAGGGGGTCAACATAGATGTGTATCTTGCATGGTGATTTTTCGTTGTTTTGAAGATTAAGTTGCTATGATTTTCCCTGTCACACCCAACGTAGGCTTGTGATTACCGTTCAATATGAACTATCGTTATAATTCACTAGAGACACCTAAACGCCAGTGTAGATGCAATCACACACGTGTACTGCTATGTCGAATATTCTGTGCTAACCATGCAACTTCCACAGTACTGCACATGTAAAACGAAACACCATTTCCCGTACACAATTGTGCCGACCCCACATAAACGAAAAAACCTCCACCAAAGTGAATACAATTCACATTAAAGCGAAATGGTTCCCACCACGTATTCCATCTTGACACAGAGACAAGTAGGCTGTTGATAACCAATTAGTTCCGTCAAAATATTCTTACTACAAAACACATAAAAAAGGCATCTGCCAACGGATTGGTGACAACTAACTAATCCGTTTTTGTGGTAGCTTATGGACATTTTGTGATTGTGGTGTAATGAGAGCAATGTTATGCAACTGCTATTACGAGTGTACAGTGGCGTACGCAGAAAATTTTCATGGGGTTGTATCATTCAGTGGTATATGGTGGTCATATGTGTTTGGTGTGCGCTTTTTGTGACGTCACACTTTGATGTCATATTCATGCTTCCAAACCAACGTTTTGGCGAAGTTTGTTGGCACATTATGCATATTCTTCTACACGCGCTCTCCTTATTTTATGTATTTTATGTGTCATTGCCCTGTATGTAAACTATCAGAGCTCCAAGGTAGTAAAACACACTCATCACCACGTCAGAGGAATTTACAACTGCAAAATGAGGCTGCGCTCATGTCACGTCGAATACGAGCAGCCGAGCATAGGCGTGCGGCTGGACTGGCTGGCGCACACCCCCGTTTGCAAGATCGAATCTTGCTAAAATACACAAGAATAGAGAATGCGCATAAAGTACGCAATACACTTTCGTCCTTTTGTTATGTATAGAAGTCCAGCAAACCTTTAGTTTTCCTTTTTCCTTGCTGAAACATTATCAAATTCCTGAATGCTTCCATAGTTAACAACTGCTGTTTTGGGCTCGTGCAACTGTTCTATCATGCTAGAGAAATTGGTAATGTAGCCAATGCCGTCAGGGCATGTGCTGAGCAGTCATAGTAGACAAAATAAAGACAATTCTTTGGCATAAAGTGGAGTATCGCGGAACACAAATCAACATGCGTAGTGAACGAAAGTTCTGCAAAAAGTGGTGAGATGTTTCCTGGATGTAGACAATAACCCAGATTCCCACCAAAACCTAAACACTTTTGTCGCATTTACAATGCTCCTTGAAATTTGCATGCAAATTCATTCCGTGGATTTTGCATTAAGTCGAAAAAATCAACAAGCAAAAAGTATTCGAAAACAATTAATCTCCTTTGCGCAAGTAATAAAGTTTTTGTAACACATCAAACTCAAGGGGTTTTCAACCCCAGCCCTCCCTTGCGTACGCCCTTGTAGACTGTGGAGGCATCTGTGTGAGAATTATACTGTATTGCTCAATGTCTATTTGTCTGGATCTCTTTAGGCTTAGAGTTAGTGTGTGTTTCGCTTATGACAAGACATTCATAAATCAACGAACGCAATGTTGAAAAATCAGCTTTTGAGCATCAGTCAGTGGAAAATTCAGTGTGAATATTAAAATGAACGACTTTGTTGGGAATATTCGGCAAAATAAGTTTTACGCCTGCTGTTGCATCTTGCTAGGAAGTACACGCCCTAAACGCCGATGCACTTCTATCTGCTGCGCTGCTTTGCTACTTTAGGTGGAACTAGTGCCGAAACCTCTCTGCTGTCAACTGCATACTACGTTGAATAGTCCTCACCTGATCCACGCTGCAGATGGGCATTAACTTACAGTCTACGTTGGAATTTTATATCATCATCACCTCAATGTAACTTAACCCTTCGATTGTCATGTCGACTGTCAAATTCATCAACGAAATCATCTAAATTTAATTTTCTGCTCGTACCTTTCAACTGAAAGTTGATGAATATTCTCGAATCTCGCACTGGTCTTGGAATTTCTGGGAATTGTTTTCACTAATTTCATTTTTGGAAAACTTCTCTCGCATGAAGCGTTGGTGACGGGAAGAGTTACAGCTACCAGTAACAATCAAACGCAGCTTTTTAAGTAGCTAGAAATGAAAAAATTGTTCTAGCGATATATGCAGCTTCTACTTCCGAAGCAAATTCTTTACCAAAGTTATTTAATGTTTCAAATCATTTTCACTACATGAATATGATTGAATATTCTTTCAAGTGTTTTTCTGATAGAAAGGTGACCTCCGAGGCAAAGATCTTAAATGCGCGAAAGAATTGCTTCTGAACCATTACAGAAAATCCATACAAAATCCTATGAGGTTGCAGGACGTGTGTGTGTAGAGCGTTTCTCCAGCCATCCTCGAGTGATCGAGCTTTATCGAAACCAGCTTGAAGCTCTACATCTGTAACTTCCGAGAGCCTCTACTGTGCATATCCCCAACTAAGGCGAGCAATTAAAGCGTTGTGTAGCTTCTTTATCTGTCTGGAGAGTTGTAACGGCTGTAAGAATTCTGGCGGGTTTCTTTGAGGTTTTCGACCTCTGCAGGAACTTCCTGTGCTTCGCCCATTTTCTGCTGACAAGCATAGTTCATATTTGTGGCTAATACTTCATTCATTGTCTTTCGATATGCGTTGCCAAGGCAAGGTATGACATTGC
>JGI24158J21664_10014475_pt1 | contig 10348 bp, 8 predicted proteins | sample Ectturendosymbi3_FD_21664 | JGI IMG/M metagenome (IMG submission 21664) | reverse complement strand
TTAAACGCTGTCTTATCCATTTAGAAGTGCTGCTGGTCTGAATTATTCCTCACCAAGTACGACGGTAGCATTGGAAAATGTTTACTTGCCCACCACATGGCCACAGAGTCTGAGCTAATGTTGCGCAACAATGGGTTGTTACATCATAATGTAATAACTGCTGTGGCCCTACTGTCCTAAGCGCAATGCTGGTAAACAACTCTAGTACATCCACGTGTTTTGCGAATTTTTGAGCTGATTAAGTTCATGTGCTTTGCCTGAACACTCAGTTACCCGCACGAACAATTTCTCAACCCGCACCAGGTTCAACCCGCCCCACCCCACAGCAAGTTCAACCCGCACCCGCACGCAAAGCAGTGCGGGTCCCCGCACCCTCCCCGCAAATGCGGGTACCCGTAACCCGCGCGGGTTAACCCGTCCCGCACAGGACTCTAGTACACACCTTAAAGGCAAACGCATCAGTTTAAAGCCAATTTGCTTGAAAAGTTGCTGTACATCTGAAAAATCCAACGCTAGTTACCATAGCAACCGTAGATAATTTTCCCTGTCATGTTCTCATCAGGTTTAATTTCCCACGAGTTCATGTCTTGAATTGTTTACATGAGCATAACATGATTTCGATAAAAATAATGAGTTATGTATTCAGATGAAGCTTCTTACCAGCGCTTCTTGCTGATGTATTCGACTTGAGATGACATGACCGGTCTAGCCCTAAACATTTGTAGCGTTATGTTCAAAACTGCATTTAGTTCGGGGGAACACCCTCAACCGAGAATTGTACTTGGTCTGGTGTTTGTAACAACAGTGTTGCAGGAAGTGCAACTGTCGGCTTTGATGGGTGGAGACCAGTTTTACCAATTAACTTGTTTGGTAAAGCGCGCTTTTTTATTGATGCAAACAGGTGACATACTGATCATTGTTGGAACTGGAGAAGCGAAGAAGGTTGGCGTCGAACTGGATTCCATTAATCTGTCAATATTTTCTCACAGGTACTTTCTCATTAGTCCGATTTTAGATTTGAAACGTGCGTTTTTGAAGGTTATTGTTGTGGTTTCAATGGAGCTCTTCGCTCTCCATGACAACAGCGCATTGAGCAACCCTGGATTTAATTCATGCCGTTGTCGATACCCCCTGCAGCTCGCAGAAGCAAACCAAAAACAGTTACAAGCGATGAGAGAAGAGGTGGACTCCTGAGCCCTGCCGTAAGAACTTGATTTAAACTTGCAGTTACATCCACAACGTCAAAAAAAAACGCTGATAAGCTCGAACTTCAAGCATGGCAACTGTGCAGGTAAAACCAGTTGTAGATGGAAGAAACCTTCCAGATACATCTTAGGTGAACTAGGAATACTGGGTTTCCTGAAAGAAACAAGTTAGAACATAGTTTTATTTTTTGCGTACGTGGGGGGAAAGTTGGTATTGGTCTTGGACGAGCGCTGTCTGTGCGATTGTGTGTTAACATTGGCCCCCTCCACTGGGCCTCAAACCGCAAGAGCCGAGTACAGGACCTGGATACCGTTTTTTTTCCCGTTTCTTTCTTTGCAGGCACGGACAGAAATTGGAGCATACGTGTTCTGTCTTGTTCGGTTGGCGAACCATGTATTTTACTTGTAGCACATAAAATAACAGTAGAGACAATTCTTAATTAGCTTCACCCCCCATGCAACTCATAGCGCAGTTGACCAGTAAAACCTTTCTCTGAACGCCATTTATAACAGGCATGTTGTTGGGGGGTCAGGGCCACAAAATGCACTCGCGGTGCTTGTTCCACGTCGTGTGTGGTAGTGATGTCATCGCTGCTGCGCGTCATACGTAGTAGTGATGTCATCGCTGTTGCGGTCATCGCGCAAAGAGTTTGCACCAAACCTTGTGACGTTCTGCTCGCCTGACGTGTGCTAGTGTACATGCTTCTGCGTAACGTTAAAATATCCATAAAGAATATTTGCTGGTAAATCGGTCGTGTTGTCAAACCTGAAGACAACTGATTGGAGCGGAGTTGTTCTGCGTCATCACAGAGCGGCAGGGGTGTTGGGTGATTATGTCTGAGGACACAGCAGTACTGGCAGCTATTTTATGTTATTCTTGATGATGGTAACCTTGAGCAATCGCAGGTCAAGTCGTAGTTGTTCAACGGTCACCCACTTGAGAAACCACATAACGTAAAGTTTGTAATGCGGTAGTTTCCCAAGTCTTCAAAAACGTATTCGTAGTATTAAAAACTTGCAGATACGCGCTGCGTCTTCGTGACTTCACATTCTGTTTAAATGTTGGTCGTTGACCTTTCATCAACCTTAATTATGCTGGCAAGCGTAGTGAATGCTCCCAGGGTGGTTGGGAGAGCGCTGACTCGCACCCGCAATTGCTCAGTGCTGCATTTTTTGGACTTATAATTGACATATTCTAATTCATTATAAAGCATATAATGACTGCTCAGCAGCCACAACTCACAAATTTTCTTTGACAGATTCATGAGCATAGCGGAGCAGATGGGGAGGATCCTGCAGAGAACTTCCATCTCAACGAATATCAAGGTGGTTACCGTTGTTTCGGTCGTTTTCAAGAATCTGGAGAAATTTTAAGATGAAGTTGAACGTAAAATCTTTGCAATGTTTGTAACTGAGCTGCAGTTAAAAAATTAGCTGTTAATTCGAGATAGAACTTTCCCCGGTTGTTTCTGCTATAAATTTTATTGCCATGTAGCCTCGCTTCACTTAGTAGCGTGTGAGCTGTGGACGTCTTGCAATTACAAAGCGTGTTTTACGCCCCACCAATGGTTTGAAACAGGGGATCGCAACCTGGGGTTCGCGCAAACCTCAGGGGTTCACGGGAAGATTTCCAGGGGTACTTGGATGGCAGTTGAGTTTTCATGCATTGCTATTTTTTAATATCCTATACAAGAGGAAAATGCGTGCCGGTTGATAACTCTGCGTAGATTTTGAAAGTGTTTGAAATAAATACTTTTGTTAATATCCTTTGTAATACCATTTATAATTGTTAGTTACTAAGTGTTAGTCAACATATTACCACTTAATTTAGTGTCAGCATACTGGGAGTTCGGGTTGATTGTTTTATCACTCGGGGGTACTTAACGGGAAAAAGGTTGAGAACCCCCGGTTTAAAAGAAACAATAATGCAGTGGTTGGTTGGTTGATGTTGTGCATGGAACATGGGGTACGTTTGTCATGCTTCACTGTACGCGACTAATTTTAAATTTACAAGAAAATGAGTTTTACAAATCTTGCTAAATCCTAGTACTTACAAAAATGGAATTGTTCATATATTTGTTAGAAAAGTGTGCCTGGAAAAGAAGAGCGAACACTTAGGATTAAGTGATGACGGGATTTGAAACTATGCCAATGTTGAATTTATTTACTGTGACCAGTAATTTCAGACAGTTTCACCTGCGTTTATATGTATAGTGCTTTTGAAAACGAGATTTATCATGCTTGCAGAAGTTATTTAACAAATGCATCAGACTGTTTTGAAACCATGGTACAAAACAGAACCTGCCAAGACAGAGACGAATAAAGCAATCGTGCAGTGCAGGTTGAGTTCATAGACATCGGAAAAGCGAAGTGACTTTCTGAAAATTGTGAGGATGGGAGAGAAAGGTGTCCTTCTTCCGTTCTAGATAGATAGCCCTGGAAGAATCAATTGTTTCGATTATTCGTCAACATTACTGATTGTCATTGCGTTTCAGGAGCGTCTGGACTTCTCTTGTGCCCTCTTCGGGCCAGACGGTGGCCTCGTTTCTAACGCCCCTCACATACCGGTCCATCTCGGTGCAATGCAAGAAGCTGTGCAATACCAGGTAATGACCACGCGCTGAACTAATGCCAGTCTTTTAGTTTCTATGATATTTGTGTTTCATTTAACATGATTACACGTTTCATGCCTGTGTGTTTAATTTTTCGCTTTTTATTCTCGTTCCCAGCCAGCTGCTTACCACAGGGTGGCGCTGCTGATCAATGAAAAACAAACGAAAAGTTTATCCTGAAAACTCTTGCATTTTGAGTGAAGGCCGCAACACATGTGGGTTGTTTGGTGTCACTGTTTCCAACCGTTGTGCTTTACTGACCGGGAGCGTTTTGTGTCTGGACAGATGAGGCAATTGGCGGGAGTCTTGAACGAAGGTGACTGCATTTTGTCCAATCATCCTTCCGCTGGCGGCAGCCATCTTCCTGATCTGACCGTTATCACACCGGTTGGTGCGCATCGGTGTGAAAATCAAAGTCTGGGCATATACTTTTTTGACGTTGCGCTTTTTCGTAGGTGTTCTCACCGGGCCATGCCAGGCCCATATTCTTTCTGGCCAACCGGGGCCACCACGCCGATATTGGTGGCGCCACTCCAGGTTCAATGCCCCCCCACTCTACATCTATCCTCGAGGAAGGAGCTGTGTTCAAATCGTTTAAACTGGTCAAAGGTGGAATCTTTCAAGAAGAAGGTGTTTTTGCATTTATCTTTTTAGTCGAAAAATGTTGTACGATTGATGTATTTGAACGATGCATCATTAAAGATTTCTTAACATTGTTCGCAAACTGAAGCTGTTTTGATGCAAGACAAGGTGATATAAAACTTTAAAATTTTGCGTTTTTAGTATTGAAGCAGAGTCCTGTGCTGAGGCAATCTTTATCAAAACTTTATTGGTTTCACACTGTATAAAGGCAATTATTTTTTTTCAAAGCATTCGCAAGGTGTACCAGGCTTTTAGGAAAGGCTATTTTCCTTAATATTTTCTGTTCCTGCAACAAGCGCGTGCGGTTTTAGATAAACTTGCTAGGAAAGTCAATAGCAGCAAGTTCCGGAGATCTTGTTTGACAGAAACTGGAACTGATTCTTTTTTTATTACTTTCATCCTTTAACAGATGACGCTTTTTTGTTACAGAGCTTGTCGCCGCTTTAAACGCTCCATCAAAGTTGCCCGGATGTTCAGGAACAAGAAATCTCCATGACAACCTGGCTGACCTGCGCGCTCAAGTTGCTGCCAATCAGAGAGTGAGTTTGTCTCCATTCGTACAGAGAAAACGTTTTGGAAGAGTTAAAATAAATTCCCACACAAGGGTAGCGGCGAATGCACATGATACGGTCAAAGCGATACTTTTTATCTTTGACGTAATTGTTCTTAGCAAAATCCATCTGCTCTTAAAAAGTAGGTCATCCCCAAGATTAGATCCTCTTCATCACCGAAATTCTTGAGGATGCACTTAACGTTTTGTAGCAACTTAACAGATTGGTTACTGTTGCAATTTGAAACTTGCGCAGAAAGTTTTATACGTTTTCTCCGACTGGAAAATATATGAAATAAATTCGCACAAAACATATCCTTTTCATCTCAGTTTTGATGCTGGTCAGGATTTGTTGACACTTTGTTTCTTCACCTCAGTCATCGTTTCAAATTTTTTATATTGGAGCGAAAACATTTCAGGGAATACATTTGGTGAACGAGCTTATCGACTCGTATGGCATGGAAGTGGTGCAAGCATACATGTCGCACATACAAAACAACGCCGAACTGGCCGTGCGTGACCTTCTGCGTGACGTTGCCAAACGATTCAAGCGTGACAACTCGACGTCAGAGCGGACAGTGACGTTGGAGGCGGATGATAGGCTGGACGACGGTTCGACGATAATGCTTCGGATCGATATAAATGCGTCAGAGGTACGGACAACTGCTACTTTGATCTTTTTTTGCCAGTGTATTTTTATGAGCGTTTCAAAATGTTTTGTGAGTGTTTTTGAATTACTAAATATGTTAAACATTTGACGAAAATGCTGACGTATTTGTTGGTTTCTCAGGTTACACATCTAGGAATATGAATCTTGTATGTTTTTGCAGCTGTTTGTGCCTTATCTTGGTAGCTTTGACGTGATTGCTCTCTGTATTGGCAGTTCTATTGAAAGCAGTTATAGTTTGAGGCTAGCTTTATGTGTGCCACACACGAGCCCAGATACTTGTTGGTTTGGTAAAACGCAACATATCCTGAAACAATCACACTACGTAACATGTCCGGCCCTCGAAGCTTATGTGACCCTGTGGCAAAAAAGTTTGGAGAGCCCTGGTGTAGACATCGTTTTGTTTGCTGCATGGCTTGCGAAACCTTCACGGTGATGGCAACTGGCATTTGTTGTTGTTTTTTCCAACTCTTGCTTCCTCATGGCAGGGTTCAGCCGTGTTTGACTTCAGCGGGACGTCACCCATGGTCCTCAGCAACTCTAACGCACCTCGAGCGATCACTCTCTCTGCGATTATCTATTGTTTACGGTCAATGGTCGGTTATGACGTGCCCCTGAATCAGGTGAGGTTGGCGGCTGTTTGTTTCGCCGAGGTTCAAAGTCGCAGACAACTGTGAGTTCACTTCTATCGTTTCGAGTTAATCCTTTGCTGTGTCTGCTTGCGGAGGCAATAGATTGATAATAATCTGTGGAAGTTGAAATGTCCGCACACGTAACCATCTTCTGACGCTCCGTCGAAGTTGTAACAATGACTCAACGCATTTCAGTTCTGATTAACAGGGTTAACTGGGTCTCGAACAAACAGTCATAAGAACTCTTTGTAGATTTGTTTGTCACAACAGCGACTCTTATCTTAAGATTGTGTCTGCCGGTGACTCAATGCTAATCAATCGCTCCGTTTCTTGTCATTTCCCGATGATCTTCCGAGAAAAAGATCAGCGATAGTTTTTGACGCACGAGGTTTACGACCATTTATTTGCTGATGAGCTTCTAGTCAAGTCGGAAAAACTTTCACTTGAAAAGGGGGGTAGTCGCTTTCAACAAACCCTTCAAGGATTTATGGCCTTGTTTGTTCCCAGGGTTGTCTGAAGCCTGTCCGCATAATTATCCCCAAGTGGTCGCTGCTCGATCCTGAAGAGAACGCTGCTGTGGTTGGTGGAAACGTGACGACGTCACAGAGAGTGGTCGACGTCATAATGAAGGCTTTTGAAACATGCGCAGCATCGCAGGTGAAACGGTGTTTGATGCAACAGACCCGACCTCCGAGTTCTGCATAGAGATGAACAGTAATGAGTGGGCTTGCTTTAATAAAATATAGTTTTTTTTTCACTGACTGAAAAGCTCTGATCTTGGGGGTGTATAGCGCAAGACCCGTGATTTCTGAAAACGTGCGCCACGAGCTAAACAGATGGACTGATGTAATGTCAGGGGGGACGTGGAAGCTTATTTCCACCATATGGTTTTGGCCACATGTAGTTCTTGTAAAGTAAAGTTGATATTTACATTAAATAGTTTCTATATTTTTCTGAGTGCCCATTCGTCGGTACAACTGACATGACGAGATAGCTGGACAAAGCAGTTTGGGTGGCTTGGAGCAGAAATAAAATCAGCCCATTCTTGGCCAAGGAACTTGTGCTTTTGCAGCAAATGCCAATACATTTCTTCAGATAAAATATTGTTTGGGTAAAAAAATGGATTCATTGCAGAATAGAGTGAAAGCAATATTGATTGCCAGGCATGCCGCAATAACTCAAAAGTGATTTTTTGCCTTCTGTTTCATACAAAAGTAGTTCCACTGGTCCCAATGTAGTTCAGTTTCTTGAACACCATCTGTCTGATGGTTTGGACATTGTCTATTTAAAGATGGCGTAGCTGAGCGTCGGCATAGCAACCTGCCGATATCGTTTCCTGGCCAAACAACGAACGTCTAAGTTTAGGCACAACTCGAGCTTATTTTTATTTAATCGTTTAGATATCAGTATGTGATTCAAGCAGAACCTCTGTAATTCTAAAAATATATATTCCTGACAGGGCTGCATGAACAACGTGACTTTCGGTGATGCTGAAGTTGGTTACTACGAAACCGTCGCTGGAGGCGCTGGAGCGGTGAGAAAAGTTTTGCGTGATTTAACATCCATTCTAGTCTGAACTGCCGCCTGGTTGAATTTGTCTTTTCGAACTTTGTTAAAATGGCGATGATGTCATCATGATTGGTCTGAGATTTTGATGATGCAATACTTTTTTCCTCCACCTTTGTGGTTTAAGAAACTGAGAGAAAAACTGTTATTTTTTGTCAAATAAAGATTTTGTGAAAACTCGTCTCCACTTTGGTGTTTGGTCACGAATTTAATGGTGCGTCCCAAACATCACCGCCAGAAATGCCGCGAAATAAATAACCTGAGGATTAGTCTGGTGCTTGGTGATGCAGTCCTCCCACCCAATGTTGTGGATCACGATTGTGCTGCAATAGAGACGCTGGTTACACTATCCAGGGGTTAACTTGCTTCTGTGTTGCAGGGTGAGGGGTGGAATGGGAGGAGTGGGGTTCACACCCACATGACGAACACCCGCATCACCGACCCAGAAATTCTAGAACGCAGGTACACATTGCTCGCGCTACATTATATAACGGGAACATGCTTTCAAACGGAGCCCCTACGTTAGTTGTGTAGCATCGGCTCTTGCTTTGATTTGAAAGTTCAAGTCATTATCTCAACAAAAAACACCAATTTCCAGTTGGAAAATCAGCGCAATTTATAGAAAGCCGTTGGCAAGAAGTTCTAATGGTAGATCTGGTGTTATGTTTGTTTTATTAGATCTGCATCAGTTTGAACACATGCTTAGTTGTGCTTGCTTGCAGTTCCATCCACTTTCTGGTTGAGTTTGAGAACAATTTGATCAGTGTGATTTTGCGATTTTCCGTTGTTTTCTTTATTTCGCATCAGATACCCGGTCATGCTTCAGCGCTTCGAACTCAACCCTGGGAGCGGGGGCAGGGGGATGTTCAGTGGGGGAGACGGCGTGGTCAGGGAGATCATGTTTCGCAAAGACCTCGTCCTCTCAGTCCTTTCGGAACGCAGGGTGTTTTCTCCTTACGGTCTCAACGGTAAGCAGCGCTCTGCTGCTGGTGAGGTTTCCGAAAACCTCCGAAAGTTTGCGAGTTCTGCACTGTCTGCTTTGTTTCAGGGGTCTCAACTTTTTTGTCAGAGGGTCACATCAGAGTTATTACACAACAGTTCGAGGGCCGGACATCTCACATAATCTGATTGTTTCGGGACATGTTAGATCCTGCAAAATCAACAAATTTTTCGTAAATGTATTATTTTTTCATTATTGACAAAATGTCTTCGCGGGCCGGATTTGGCCCACGGGCCGTAGTTTGGAGGCCCCTACTCTGTTTTGATGTGACACCAGCTTTACGCCTAAAATAAAGCTTGGGCGATACATTTCTTCTCCGTGCTTTGAAAACCAAATTTCTCTTTGCGTAATATATCCTTGCAGGTTTAACGATTACGGATGTCCTTTCGAAACTGAACTATTTATTGGGCAGCTTTGATGAATTTTTTGTTTAAAAAATGTTTTCCGCTATAGGAGGTGAACCCGGAAAGTTGGGATCAAATCTTCTGTTGCGTCACAATGGTCCCGTGATAAATTTAGGAGGGAAGAAGTCTGCCAGTGTAAAAGCAAAGGTGAGTCTCTGCCTTATCGTGAAATTTCTAATAATTTTATTTTCCTCCAAGTCATGCGCAAATGCTTGCGTCGTTAAAGCGATCCGTTACTATTTGCAAATGTTGAAGATCGTGTTCGACCAAGCTAAAAACAGCTGCCAGTAAGACAGCCAAGAACTTTGTTCGGGAAGGGCCAGTCAATGACGTCGTCAGTCACTGACGTGGTCTTGAGTCCGACTGTTACTGTACTTTCGTTTATTTTCAAACAGCTGAAAATTGATGTAAAGCACCAGTAAAAATTCTAGCATGTTTGTTTCGGGGGGTGACATGGCCTCTTCCAGTCGTTGATCCAGGACAGGAGTGTCAAACTCAAATACGCAGTGGGCCAAAATTTCGAATTAGGACAAAAACGCCATTTGTATTTATTGAAAAAATCTTCTTCCACGCGAGGTCAATGTGGCCTATGTGACGTCACAAACACTGCAGGGTTCTGACTCAATAGACGCGCCTACACACCAGCAGAGCATTCTGGGATCTAACTAATGGTACATCCGCTGTGTAATACCGTCGGAACAGCTTTAGCAATCATTTGTTATTGCTTCGCGGGCAAGTATTTCATATTGCGGGCAAGGTTTGGCCCGCTGGTCTAGAGTTTGACACCTATGATCTATTCTAGGACATCTGTCGGATTTAATTTTGAATGCCCCAAAGTATGAATGGCGATTCGTTGCGAGCGAAATCATTGTTGCGTCATAAAGTGAGGTTGCTTTCGACGTTTGGGATATTGAAGAGAAGCACGACGGAGACCTTTTACTCGTGGAGGCCTGTGCCTGGTGTGCAAATGCCTTTCATTTGCTGAGAGCTCGATTGCCAGAGGGGGGGACGACGCTGTGCCTGCACGACCCGTCCCCACACCCTGCTGTCAGTGGCGTGACTGACGGGGG
>JGI24158J21664_10014474_pt1 | contig 10348 bp, 6 predicted proteins | sample Ectturendosymbi3_FD_21664 | JGI IMG/M metagenome (IMG submission 21664) | reverse complement strand
ATTCAAAAGAGGTTTAGTATTTGCTATTCTAGTAAACTGAACCTTGTTGTCTGAGTAAGAAGCAAGAAATTTTAGGGGTATTCCTCTTACTCCATATAAAAACAGTTTTTCAAGTTATATATTATGATGAACATAATCAAAGGCTTTCTTCAAGCCGGAGATTGGGTTTCCTAGGAAAAAGACAAAGATTGGTTTGAAGAGGAACCAGCAAACGTACAAGGATGTGTTGTGAAATTTTTGCAAGATTTTTCCCGCATTTTATGGGATTTTACCCGGATTTTCGTCAAATCAAAAATTTTGGTGCGATTGCACCACATGCACCCCCGCCTCCTACACCAGTGTTGAGGACGATTGATGAGTTGCCAACAAACTCTCAACTGTACTTTGTAAACGTTTGAGTCAGTTAAAGGTGGAAAAAATATTTAGCCAATTAGGGCTATATTGCCAATGTAACTTTTGACTTGATATTGTGCAGTAGTATTAAGAAACATAGATGCTAAGAATTAAAAATCTTTTGCAAATAAGTCGGTGGCAAGTTGAGCAGCAAAATAAAAAACATCTGCTGTATGCAGGCTATCACGTTTGAGGCGCTGCACCATCGGAACTCGGACGTGGTTTGCAACTGTGTGGCGTGAATTGAGGAATTGGCCTTATAGTAGAGTGTTTCGAAGAGCTGAGTCCAAAAATTGCAAATAGTTTTTATCAATGAATGACTTAAAATAAGTTTTGAAGTAGGGATTGGGAGACGTATGGTCCAAAACATCGTTTACCCTATCTTTGTTGGTGGCTGTGCAAGACGTAAATTTTCCTTTTCAGGTGAAGTGATTGCTAAATACTCGTATATGCAATAGATTCAGTGCAAAGCCCCTCATGCACAAGCGTTCCGGACACAACGTGAAATTCCCGGTGCTGCAACATTTGATGCATACATTGCGCGATCGGTTTGCCAAACGGTATTGGGCGGTTACTGTTATGAAATGCGCAAACACGAACAAAGTCATCGCGCATGGACCGCCATGCGTGTAACAAAGGATCACGTTCGGTTTGTGATGGGCCGTTTCAGCGACGAGACGTTTCGGCGATGTTGGTCGCAAGTGTTTCATACGAAAGAAGTGTATTTTTGAAATCCTTCAAATGTTAGACTATGAAAGGATGTTTGCTTGATAAGTGTTTATGTTGTCATCCTTAGAGCCAGGGTCCAGTATGGCTTCCCTTCCGACGGGAGTTTGGAAAAGCGTAGTGCGACCGTGGCCACGTGTGTAAAGAAATATGGCTTTCCCGGTTTGATTTTGCCGGCATGGGGCGTTTTTTAGTTTACACAAACGTTAGCCAGGAAACCAATTACTACTTGAGCTTTCAAAGCAAAAATTACAGGCTCTAGCTGTGCAGCCGGCTGTATGAGGAATCTCCTGCCTGGTTCTCCTCCCATCTCCTTGCAATGATTCAGCTTGTACGTATCATTCAGCAATATTTGAAAAGCCTCAGCAGTGACCCACACCAACCGCATCGATCGCAATTTATTGCGTGAGGAAACTAGTTTCGTGTGTAACACATCTTCAGCCCTGCGCAAAAGTCGACATATGAAACAAAAAGAAAAAATTACGTACTGTTGCTAAGATCAAAACTCAAGATTTCAAAAATTGAAGATTACAAAATTTGAGCACAATTGTAACTCCTCCACTAAACACAGCTACAACACTGTTCAACAAATATAGGGATTCCCGTCGTAGTAACCCTATGTGGAGGAACCCTATGCCGTTGCGATCTGTGTTCGTTAGATGCTCTTTTACTCAGACGTTGAGCCAATGCGTTCTGCACAGTGTTGGGTGGAGATACTCGCTGCAACTCAGCATGCAGGCTGTTTCAATGAATGGATCCCATAGGGGTAAAAGTGTATATGTTGAAGTGCCAGAGATAGGATTTTTGCTAAACCTTTACAGCTTGACATTTGGGCAAAAAATACGCAGCTGTAAATTTCGTAAAACCTTGAATGTTGAATCTCTTCTCCTGTGAAAAGGAGAATCTCAGCTCTGGTGGTTTGGCAGCTTAACCAGAATGCCTCAAAACATTTTAGAAGGTCGACTCCTGCTGGCAACGCTCACGGTAATGCAGCCTAGATGTTGACCAAGCATTTTGTCGGGTGATTACCTCTCCAACTTGACTTGCTCCCGTCTCGGTGTGGATTCAGCAAAACTACCGGAGGTTGCTGAAAATCGTGAGGCACCTCCAGATTTTGTCGGGCTACTGCCCTTGTTAATATCCCGAGACGAAAGCCGGGAGTAAAAATGAATGAATTAATATATTAATTGAGTAATTAATTGGCAACATTGTTGTATTGCACAAAGGTGACGAAAGACAAGAACAAGAGTTGACAAAGCGTGAACCATTCGTGAAACTTCAATCTAAAGAGTGGGTCAAGCAGTTCACTGCGTTTGCTCCATTTTCATCACCAGACATTCTACAGAGTGTTTTGCTAAAACATGCAGAAAATCCGCATGTATGGTGGATTGGACAAATAATGACCTACCTCTTCAGACTCAATCCGGAAACAGCAAAAAGCATTGCCAAGCTAAAGTCTAAGCTTCACTTTACTCATCCGATCGTTGGGTAAGCGAACATAAGAGGCTGTTGCACACAGGACAGCTTTTGGTTCATCGCCGAGAGACGTTGCTGATTTTTTCAAAGTACAGTATCAATTCTCAGTAAACAAAGATTGGCAAAAGAATTGAACTGGAATTGAGATAGGGGGAATAAATGTCTATAAAACAAATAAATACAAATCAAGTATTCCTGCAAGTAAATATTTGTGTAAAGCAAAAATCCAATGACTTAATTCCAACGTTTAAAATTATTGCCATTTTTTGAAGGATTTTTTCATTCAAAAATGCAAGATGAGCTTCAATTGCAAGAGTTTGACCTCAGGCACCAACAGCTTTCCATCAAGCCTTGAAATTTTATGAACTCAACACGAACGTATTTGTTGAATTTTAATAAAAAAAACGGCAAAATGTTGGGCTGTTGATGACAAACTATTTCAAATTCATAGATTTGATTAAAGGAATACTACAACTTTTTTCTAACGACAGTGCTCACGTTCGAAGAACAGATAAGATAAGAACTGAAGCTCAAAGCCACGACATAGAAGAGTACATGTATCACGTGATTGCCTGGTACAATAACTACACAGCAGTAACTGGAAGAGAAGTTGTTCGAAAAGTATTTCTCGCAACCGACGATATCGAAGTTTATGAAAAGGCTGTGGAGAGGTAAAGTTTCCAATTGTTTTCTTTTAACAACAATATGTTAACACTTGGTATACGTTTGGCATTTGGTCTCTTCATCTTCCAATTTGCATATAGAAGCTCTCATAGCGATGTCAATTGAAAAACCTAATAGTTGTCAACCGACAGTTAAATCTTATACCTGTGCAAAAACACAAATTTCCCGAAAAGCGTTTGATAACAAAAATAACTCAAATTTTGGTTTCTTTGTTTCAAGTTCATGGTACAAACCACATTGGGTTATTTTTCATCTTTCAACGTCAATAGAACTTTGTGAAGTTACAGTTAGTTTCTGATAATGCGTTAATATTCCTCAACAAGCTGAAGTACGTGTGCGTTTTTGGATACGAATTGAAAACTTTGTGAAATGTCTAGTGATCGCTTTGAGTGCTTCTACAGAATTCAATCATTGCAATTTTAGATGGATAATGTTTTCAGACCAGGCTTCTCAAAGGGTGGGCTGATTCTTTATTATTTGTCTCTGTGCTAAGCGTAACGCAACCTTTGCTGTTGGGTTTTTGCTTTAAAGTTTTTGAATGTTTGCATACAGGTCTATTGTACCGGCGACATCGACGCACATTTATTATATTTTGCACCAAACTATCCTAGCAACCATTTGATAATAACAGTGATGGCTCCAACCCCCTCTTTGTGTCGTGCGTGCCGTTTCATGCGAAACTAGCCAAAATTTGAAATTAAATTAGCACAATGACAAACGCTTTTGTGTAAATGATTAATAAAGTTGTTTGCTGTTAGTCGGTTGCTAGGTGCCATATTTGCATAGCACTGGTAAGAATGCATGGACGGAGCGTGAGTTCATGCAATTCTTTTTTAAACCACGTTTGCAGGTTTCGCTGAGGCTAAGCCAGGTGAATCATTCACTGATCATAGAAGAGGAGCTATTCCACCATTTGTGCGTTCGTATGGACGTTAGTGATGACATGGTATCAATGAATAAATATAATATTGGAACATGTCTTGTGGAAATAACTATTAAATTGCATGGTAGTTTCAAACTGGAACACATTGCAATATAAATGAATTGCTTTGTAACGATTTTTTGAAAAAGAGCAACATTATGTTACACAGACACTGGTCGTGGTCACTTTCAGTTTAGGCGTATACATATAAAAGAGAAAGGGAATGTTTATGAAATAACCATTATGACAAATAAATAATTACACTGTTTTTGGCAGTGACATGAACATCCCTCAGTTAACAGTCCGTTTGGATTGATACATTTCATAAATGTATGTGCCATGTTTTTCCCCTCAGTTATCTTTTTGCCTATAGATTCCCTGATTACAAATTCCTTTCTTCGCTCAAGCACATCGTTGACGCTGGCAAAAAGATTCGTTACACTGACGAAGGAGTGACAGCAATTGCAGAAGATGTCGCGCTGTTGGCAGAATGTGACTTCACTGTTGCCACGCTGAGCTCAAATGTAAGAAGTATCTTATTTTTCATTCCTTCCAATTTTGACATTTGGTCACAATTCCAAGGCATTCATGTGAATTGTTTCGTTGATAGTTTTGTAAAGCCCAATTGATATCATTACTTTAGACCCATCCATGAAAGCAAAACCATAAATCAACAACTTTTTTTGACAATGTTTTAACCCTGCCCAGGTGTATTAAAAAAAACCTTGTTGGCATAATTTGTCCCATTCTGGCAAATTTGTTCCCCCAGTACCAAAACTTACGCAAACATTCTAGGTGCACAGGCACTTGTTTGAACAACTCAGAAACTTTTACCAAACTCAACTCACGCTAAAAAAGAAAGTTTTTGCATGTCGGAAATATTTTTATTATTTCAAAACCAAACACATCCCCTTTCCACTAATCGCGGATTGTACAGTTCCAAACGAAAAATACACGAAAACATCCGAAATTTCCCCAGTTACCTTTATTTGTGGTCTGTAAAATACCCATAACATGATGTGTTCGAAACTGGTGGAGATACATGCAAAAAAGTAACTTAGGTTGAGACATGAAAGTTTGTTATTTTGATTATATGTTTGTGAATTCTAGCTCATAAGGCGTATTTTGTCCAAACTGGACAAATTCCTTTGCGACAATGTCTGGCAATCTGTTGCACAGAATCGATCAAAACAGGGAAAAACAAAATGATTTCAATCATGCAGTGGCGGCAATGCTTCTTTTGAGTTGACACACCTTTTGCAAAGTCACAAGAGCGTCAACTGAATATTTCTGTGATATTTTAGGAAATTCTTGCCTTGAAGGTGCGTTTGGCCCAAACTGGACAAACTCCTTTACGATAATAACTGGCAACCTGTTGCACAGAATCGATAAAAAAAAGGAAAAACAAAGTGATTTCGAATATGTAGTAGCTGTAACGCTTGTTTTAAGTTAACATACCTTTTACAAAGTAACAACAAGGTTTTCAAAGACAGACCAATGTTCCATTGTTTTCTCTCACAAGCGCAACTTGGCGAAGTACTTGTATTGTATGCACAACCACAACGCTTTCAGGCAAACTTCTCTTACACAGTAGCAACGTTGAAGTGTGCTAAACTACAAAAAACAAATTGCATGCAACGCTTTCATTTCAGCAGTTAGTTTCGGCAAAATATTCGAAAGTTTTCCTTGAACACAGGGCTCCACACTTCCGGCACACGAACTTCGTTTTGTTTCGGTGCAATGGACCGCAAAATTGGCCATACAACATTTGTGCAAGCAGGAGAGGAAGCAGCCGACACCAGTGCAGAAGCGGTTGAGCTTGACCCTTGCTGTGTTTTGAAAGACCTTTCCAGGGGGATGGGTGTCGGTTCCGGGGATGAAAGTACGCAATCTCGTAGTGTTGTCCAGCCACTCCGAAATCCACCGGTGATCCGCCCAGACCGCCGCACGTACGTTGTTGTTGTTGTCAGATGAACTGATGAGTTGGTGTTTGACGGGTGCAAATGGGTGTCTTCTTTTGAGACGCCGTGCATTCCCTCTCGGTAGAGAGCGAGGGGTGAGCTCTGAGTGGAGCGGATGTCCAGGCGCTATGGCTCAGCGTGCTAGAGACAGTGTAGCTGCTCCTTTGCGACGAAGCTCAGCAGGTTGGATGCCCGGTAGGAAGGTTGTCCGCTGGTGTAGGACGCAGGCATCCAGTCACAACTACCAAGGCGTCGTTAATGGCACGGTCAGTGAGGTGGATGTGAGGTCTTTGGATTCGGATCAGAATGTCGTTGTTGTGGTTGACTTTTACTTCACGTGTAGCCTCCTTGATGTTGAAGTGGAAGACTGCCGACACTGTTTTTGTAGTGTTAAGCTTCAGATTCCAAGTTTGGAGGTATTCACTAAAGGTTGCCATGTATTTGCTTGGCACCCTTTCCACTGCTTGCCAGCCTCCATCAGTATGAAGCGTGATTCCTAGATTGTCAGCTTATGCATACTTTCTCGAGACGGTGGTTAGCAGGTCAAGGGGTGACAGGACTGTCACCTNCGGGACGCCGTCCGTGAGGCGTTGTAACCTGCTCTNTTGTGTCCAATGATGAGATCTGCTGATGAAGTAGCAAATATCAACTTCACTGCTTGGAAGTTGACATAGAGATGTCACGGGCCGCTAAAGGTTCTGNTTTAAAGCGCTGAGGTTGAACGAGCGGGCCGCTAACGAAATTTTAGGTGTTAAGTTTCACCGGGCTGTTACCGGCGGCTAATGGAGAAAAATGAAAAAAAAAATTTTGAATCACTGTAACCGCTTGGTGATATAAAAAATGAGTGAAACCCTGTGATTTTCGCGGACTAGTTATTTCTTTTGTTTTTATATGTACTGTACCATATCACTATTGCTTTAACAGTTATATTGTTTTTGTTTGATATTTGGAATTATGCCTTAAATTTATACCGGGTCATGGGCGGCTGGACTTGAAAAGAAGTGTGCTCGGTCCATGTGCCAGTAATGGGATGGATTTTGTGGGCTGTAGGCGGTCTGGGCTCCTAAACGCTTTAGACGTGTCATCTGTACATTGAATGGTAAATGTGGAAGTATTATAGTACCCAACAGAGCTCTACTTTACCTGACAAGTACTAGCAAGGCAAAAAGTTGTCATTGATGTGTGCACATGGTGGCTGTGATTTTTGAAATATTTTTCTGGTGTAAGGTATGTGAATAAAGCCAAATAAAAGCGTTAGATTGAAATTTACTAACAGTCGAGATGACAAGCATAATTTCCTGTATTGTCCATGGAGTACTGATAAGATAATGTAGAATTTATTCTCCTGCAGTAATTGATAGATTTTTTATTAATGCGAATATTCGCAAACAAGAGACAAGGATATCTTCCAAAATTTTCGGCTTTCCATATCAGCTTTTGTTGCCAAAGTGCAAAGACGTACGATATTAGTGCTAGGAAGATAATCGCACGGATACAAAAACTTTGCATCAATAGCTGTTGTTCAACTTACACCATTTCAGAATACGTTTCATTGCTTTTATTAGGTCGGTCGACTTGTGTACGAATTAAGAGTAGCAAACAATTTTCACGGAAAAGCTCATTTCGCCAACATCGACGCTCCATACAAGTACTTCGGACAAACAACAGAGAAGTTCGTCAAGTACATTGGATTGGATATTCAAGAATGGATCTTGAACATAATGCAGGGTGATCAAAAATAAACAAAAGCAATAGAAAGTTCAAACAATTAATAGACTGACCTTTCATCATAAAACAGTCAAGTAAATTTTATTATTTTTGCTGGACTTTACGATAATTCCCAAACGTTTCAACCAGGGCTGGGGATCCTGAACTCAAATTTCGGACTCCGGCTCTAGGCTTCCAAAATTTTCGTCTCCGCTCCGACGTCTAAAAGTTTATGGCTCCGGCTTCGGAACGATTTTGTCCATTGAAAACTGAAAAACACTGAATGGATTCTATTAATGGCTTGCTCAAGAAACTATGTCTGCTAAACGGGAACTTAAATTTCAGACTCCGGCTCCGGTTCCACCGTTCAAAAGTTTTGGCTCCGGCTCCAGCCATTCTACATTGCTTGTGGTCCGGGTTGCGATTCCACAGACCTGTTTCCAACTATCTTGATGAATTTGCATAAAAATCAGATTTCTTACAAAATTTGAAGAAATTGACTCCTGGTCGTTGGAGGCAAGCGTGCACACACCGCGAAAAATTCTCAAATACTGAAGCACTCTCATTGCTCATTTCTTTACTCTTTGCTGTGATTGCTCATCCTCATTCTACAACCGTTGCAAACATTTGTAGAGCTTGCCAGATGCGAAAGGGATATGACAACCCGGACAGAGTTTCATTTTAGCTTGGTTTATACTTTCTCTGCAACACCCAGATCCGTGCGGATCTGAGCACCTGTTCCACCGAGAGAAACCGACTGTGACCCAGCACTCCCTGCGCAACTGTGTTGATCACCTGGCAGTTCTTTCCCACATAGGCTATGTGATTCGATGTAAATTTAACTTGCTAAACACCTTTTCCCACGAGTCAAGGGGCAACGCCCCGAAGACCTTGCGTTTTTTTCAGTGCCCTGGCGTTTTTGCACTAGCTATGGTTGTTTTCTCGTCTTTGAATTGTTAATTTTCGCCAAATAAACTCAACCACTACAGGTTGAACAATCGCTTAAGTGTTGAACGCGATTCCCACTCAATGTCACAATTCCTGCTGTCGAGTTTCTTTTAAATCACTCATCAGCCAGCTTAGAGGAGCATTTTACGTGCGCGTTACCACCTTCACATGTTGGAATTTTTGTTCATTCACCTTTCGAGACCTTCTGAAAGCAATGTTCATTTTTGCTTTTGCAAAGTTCTACTTCATTGTATCGAAACTTTCACTTATTTGGTTTTGCTCCAGCGAATGATTTGTAGGCAAACAGGCCTCCACACAAAATGCACTTTCGTTGTTTGACAGTTACTGTACATGTTTAAAACGATCGTTTCAACTTGTATGCCCTGAAAAAGAGAAGACATAAAAATCAACAGTTTTAATCAATGATTCGTGTAACCACGAAAACGTCAAACAATTTTGAAACAACGTGTTTTGGGTTTAGCAAAATTTCGATAAGCTTGAAACCGAATTCACAAGTGGAAGTTTATTTGCAAAATTTTTTTCTATCTACATCAGATCTTTACATTCATTGTGGGCATATTTCCAAGGTGGACTTATTGATGCAATGCAAAGTCAGTAGCAATGGTGCTAATAACCCGTTCGTGCTTCTTCATAGTTCTTGTAACTCATGCCAGCAAAGCATTTGACTTTGATTTAGTATGAGGGTCGTACCCACCAATGCACTGTCATTGCAAGAATAAAATTGCTGTAATTAATCGGAATCATGCTGGTGGAGCCAAATTTTCTATACATTTTTGGTTCTTAGACCAGATTTCCAGGGGGGAATGCCCGTTCTACCCTTGCGGACGCGCGTCTCAGAGATGGCCAACTTTCTTCGTTTTGTCCCATTAACATTTCAAAACTGAATGAGCTTATCACCGATCAGAACTGTCGCCAGAAAGTTTTCAACAAGGGAGCTTTGCATTCTGACATTTCATGAAAACTCNACCGACTGCTTTATGATTCAATTTGGGAAGGCTAGAAACCTTGTTTCCCGCGGCTAAGCCCCTAAAANCCCCACCCCTGTGGCAACGGGACTGTGACCAATGAGCTTCTGTACAAGCATACTGAACTACAGGTAGGTCATTGCAATTTTTGCATTTAACTTTTACTTGAGTGCCTCTTTTTTAGTTTTATACAAAAACTCAGAATATGCTTTTCAAATTGATAAACAATATCTAACAACCAATATAACAAAATCTAGCACTGTACTTATCACCTATCAGACACAAAAAAGTAAAGTGTGACCTAATAAAACAATCTTACAGTTAACATGTAGTAAGTGAAATATTTTCCGAAAATCAAACATTTCCTGAAATTTGGTTCTAACCAACTTTAAAAAGTTAGCTAGGCTCCTTTTTTTTGGAGGCGTTCAGCGCACCCAAGTTTATGACATGCGTGGACGAGCCAATTTTTTGTTTTTTACTGCATAAGGTGTTTTGATGGCACTTTGCTCGTATAACTATTGTGGTCCTGTTGCGCTCTAATTGTG
>JGI24158J21664_10014473_pt1 | contig 10349 bp, 11 predicted proteins | sample Ectturendosymbi3_FD_21664 | JGI IMG/M metagenome (IMG submission 21664) | reverse complement strand
GTTACTTGAGCTACGAATCGTGACAGTGTGCTCGTTTATGTAACTAGCGAGATGAAGTAGGGTTGGAATGCTCGAAACCTCGTGCTAAAATTGTTAAGGCAAGCAGAAAAAAAATCAGTAACTCCGAGTAGAATTTACGAGAGGCCACACTACGTTAGCAACCGGACAATCAGCGTTAAAACTGCGTCAGTCTCTCTCAACAAAAAAAAACGCCTGAATTATGCGATGGCATCAGCGGTTAAATAAAAGAAACAAGCTGCTAAGAAATCTTAAGAAATGAAAGTGACGAAAGGGATCAGCAGCAATCAAGCACAAAGAAGCAACGATAAACAAGCAAATCAGCACAACATGAAAGGTGTAGGAAAACTGAGCACAAAATTGAATGAAAAGAATTGTACAAGTTTAGTCAGCAACTCCCAGAGTAAGAACTGTTCGTCGCAATCGGATTAAAGTTGGTAAAACAACGGTAGAATTCGAAAACGTGGCGTCGCTGCATAAAGGATTGCAGGCGTAGGCCATAAGAACGTGAAGTCTTCGCATGGGGTTGAATCAGGGGCGCACAGAGGAGAGCGAATGGGGCTACGCCCCCGGGCATCCAAGACAGGGAAAATTCAAAGAATGAAATTACAAAATCAAAATGCTTTGACTAGATGCTTTTTCGTATTGTAAGGCTGCTAACGCATGTTTTGCATGGATTGACTTTTATATTGCATGGATTGACTTTCGTGAAACAACTTGTTTTTTGTCTGCACTGGTTTTTAGGTATGTAAAATGCCTGTATAATGAAAATAACGGCCAAAGAAAACGATATAAACGACATTTTGCAGACGTTTCTGTAACTTCTGTTACCATCATCAGTACATTTGCAAATGTCGTTTATATCGTTTTCTTTGGCCGTTATTTTCATTACAAGACTATTCAGCACTTCTGCTTTTCGTGTATCAAATGCCTGTATTTCTCACATTCCTCAAAATACTAACTATAATTTGGTAAGGGGACAGTGCTTTTCGAAGCGTTTTGAAGGACCGTTTTGGTCCCTAAACCCAAGAAATAATAATAAACCCAAGAAACCTCCAGAAACGGGCAGAAGAAAACAGATCCAGAAATGTAGCAAGCAGAAGACAGCAGTAGGATTGAAAAACAGGCAGGGCCGAGGGTTTCCTTTGGAAAACGTTGAACCAATCGAACTGCATCATGCAGATGCAGAACACAAAATTTTATTTACAGGAGGCTTCGCTTAGAGCAGGAGATCGACAACAGCGCGTTAACAAAAAACACGCGGCTTGCCAAACAAGTACAAATCTCTGAACTGCATGACTGATGAAACGAGGTTACGCCTACCGGCTGAAGAGTGAGTCAGTCTCAACAGCCCAGGAACGCAGCGCCTTTTTGGCGCAAGAACGGCAGAGGCAAGCCCCAGCTTGTGCACAAGAGCAAATGCACAGCAGAAAATGGCAAGTGAATACCAATTCCAATCGCATCCACTTTAGGAGCAATAGTACTAGGGTTCGAACTGAGTTCGGACATAAATTTTACTATCCGGATAACGAATGTATCCGTGTATTTATATATAAACCGTATTACTTTGTGACTGAGTGCTCGGACGTTACAGTGTTTGTTTGAGGGCGTGTACATGCCACAATACTTACGTACTTTACCTGGCCTTGACCAGAGTTGGACTCGGTGTCCTACTCTGGATGTAGTGTTGTACCAAGTGTTACGAGTTAGCGAACAATAGTGGGAAGAAAGTGTCTGTAACCTTGTGGTTCTACCTCCAACACCGTTATAAAGCGTTCTGTTGTGTCTGTTTTTAACAATCTGCGTTGTGCAAACAGTGTGTGGTTGTACTCTATGGACTTCGTGGCAGTTTCAAAACCTTAAAATAAAAAATTAGCTAACCGATTTACCTAATAATAACCGCTCATTGTTAGACTATTGATTTCATGAGATTTGCGTAATGAATTGGTTGTAAATCATAACACAGTTTTATTGTGAACACACGCATGCATGGGCGCAATTTTGTTGTAAAATGTGGGGGGACAGCTTGGTGTTAAAGCAATATAGTCATCGAGTCGATGCAGAAGTAAAGTTTTATAAATACAGATTCTCAATCTTGTATTTAGAGGTGTTTTGAAAGCAAAAGAAGTCAACCTTTTCAGACGATTTACAAATTAATATGTTTAAATTTGTTACTGGACACGGTACACAGGTCAGCAACATGATCAGCATTCCAAATTTTGACAAACGTACAGTGTTACGAGATGACATATAACGGCATCTGCTGTTACAAGTAAAAGTCACGAATTTGGCAATAAGTAATGTCAACATTCAAGATACTGATAGGATATTAACTGGCACTTCTGTTGATCAAAGAGAATAGCTTGTTTGCACATGTATAAAGCAATAATTCTGCAAGACTTCATGAACATAAGCTACCGCTACGTGCATGCAGAATCATACCAAAAGAACTTGCATTTAGAAGTACCCAAATACTTTTCTTCTGTACTTATCTACAGCCACAGATGTTTCTGATTTAACAGTTGTGATCTTTCTCTTTGCGAGTGGCATGCCATCACATGTTATAATCTACCCTGTGACGTCGTTAATCGCAACAGACTTTAGCCTCCGAAGAGCACTGAATTCGGTAGTGCATGAGCTGCAAGTTTCACCTGCATTAACACCAAAAGAATGTCCAGCAAAACTAGGTATTGCGTACCTGTAAAGCAAATGGTTTGCACTTCCATGAAAGCATTGACGCATTGTGGGTTTGGTTAAACTCACGTAAATCAGATGACTTTCGAACTAATGTATTCACCACATGCACAAAGTCACAAAGTGTAAGAGTCACGGAATAAATAATAATAATAATAATATTAGTTTATTTCAGTCTCGTGGTCCATACAGACGCGATCATAGACAAAAGAGCACGAATTGGGTTAGCCACACAGTAGCGCAATTTGCACATGACCATGGAGAGGAGCAAAACACTTTATCATCACCACATCTGTATTGTTATTCACAAGAGCGCAAAAAATGGTTAGTCATACAGTAATGCATTACAGAATCGGTGTTTGCACATGACCAAGCAAAATTGAGAGGAGCAAAGCATTTTAACAGCACTTGTGACTTTTTGTATGCTTGGTTTGTATACATTGCGCACTCATTTTTTCTTTTTACTACACAAAAGAAATACTGATGAGACGCGAACATCGAAACAAAGCACCAACAACTACTGCAGTTGGTCTCCATCATATAGGAGGTTTGAATCCTTGAGGAAAAAAGAAGATTTGCAGATAGCATCAGACATTTGAAGCGAACGAATAAAAAAATTGGATGAAGATGAGCATCGCATTAAAAATCGATGCAAATTGTTTCTCAGCAGGGCATCAAATGTCCTGACACAATGGTTGACCTGGTGTGGGCGAACACTTACATTTCTGGGTATGTGATGCATAACTCGGTTGGCATTGTTATACACAGCACGTAAGCGCTTCATACTGGTCTGTGTAAATTTGCTTCACAGTTGGCAAGCATAAATTGGCATGCAATAGGCACAAAATAGAGTGTTTTTTACTGCAGGAGAGCACTGATCAAAAGCGCCTCTGAGTTTGTTTGCAGCACATCATAGTGATTTCACTTGTCTCTGAATATCATCATCATCCTTCAGTGATGCATTTATCCACACACCAAGGTATTTCTCTTGGTCAGAAAGTTGCACACGTACACCATTTAGAAAAACATTTGGTGGGGCAAGTTATATTTTTTGGGCAAAAAAGAACACAGATTGTTTCATTGCAATTAAAAGTAATTTCGTGTTCAGAAGCATAGTCACCACAAATATTCAGAAGACATTGCAGCCCACTAATACTGGGCATAGTCACCACAAATATTCAGAAGACATTGCAGTTCACTAAAATATCTTTTGGATTTGCTGGTCACCATTGTCGTGACATTTCAAGAAATGAGGCTAAGTGTATAGGCTTTCTTTTGATTCCTAGGCAAGTCCCTAAGTTTTGAGCTATAGATCAATATATAGCTAAGTCAATATTTCTCCAACATTTTGATTGAAATTCTATTTACTAATGGTTGAAGACAGTCTTTTGCAAAACTACCCAACCTAAAACTAAATCTCCACAATAATGCTGTTTTTGTCTTCGATAAACACTTCGCAGAGATTTTCCTGAAAATGTAACTTTCTGACATCATACATTTGCATCATTAAATTTTACGCTGTGTGCTTCTGAATACGTGACAACCAGCGTTACAGCAAAAATCCAGTTACATTTCTGCACGAAACAAACCATGGCTGTACTGTCGTCTCTCACACGTGCAGCTGTTTAAACTCTCCTTGTTTCAAGCCCATGAGCTTTCTTACATATAACATACAGGGTAAAATATCGGACAGAAGCAGTTAAAAATCTTTCGCGATCTCCAGAAACTTGCAAAATGCTAAAAATCATTTCATCGAAGCTAATTTAATTTAATTTAATTTATTTGTTTGTAAGCAGAAACGAAGTGCATAGTATGAACACACACACTCTGCAGAATGCAGGTTGATACAAACAGACAAAACAGAACGTGGTACAAGGCATTGAAGGCGGCGGAATCACAGGGTTACAGACACTTTTTGCAACTGCATTGAAGACAGAACCGTAGGGTTACAGGGTTACAGACACTAAAATGTATAAAAATATCAGAATCAGTGATATCACACCAAACTCTATTTCAGCATCAACTTTGCTATGTGTAACATCTAAAATAAAAATTCTTCACACAAAACGTGACAAACGTCACTTTTATTTTTGAAACCTCTCCAAATGCAAAACCTAAAGAGAAATATTTCCTCTCACATTTTTCTCACAGTCATATGGAATTTGCGCTCAATATCTGAAATCTGAAAAATTTTGACCTCGGCTATGCTAAATGTGGAACGTCCATTTTTACCCAACACATAACTAACGTTTCTGCCCGACAATTAATAAGTTTTTCATTATGTTTAAACTTTCATCTAATACCCTAGGCATTATAGCTTAAATCCAGATCCAGAGGTTAGAACAGATTCAACAGAAGACATTTGCAGTTTTGCCTGACAGGGTATGTTTGTGGTTGGATATAAGTATGGACTTTATACGCAATTCTTGAACATGGTGCACATACACCAAATGCCCAACTGCCACTTTTTTGCGAGACAGACAAGATTTCTGCCCAACGTACAACTCTTTCATTTTGTAATAGGTTATTAAATTTTGAATTAAGTTAAATGCCCAGCGGCTTTTTTGTGCCCTACACATAACATTTCTTCCTAGGTTCCAACAAGCATATTTTGGCAAGAGGCATAGCAATTTTTTTAAATATTTTGAACTACCATAACATCTTCGATACATGTTTTGTGAAAAACTAGTTTTGTTACCCAAAATGTTTTTGAATCTTTTATACAATGAAATTACCAGGCTCTCAGAAAATAAATTTGCCATGTCAATGAAACTTCCAGGCTCTCAGAAAATAAATATGTCAGGGTTCAATATTTTCACTAACAGTTTTGCCATTTTGTTTCAAATTGACAGTAAGATGAATAGAAAAAGGTTTCATCGTTTCTGAAGTGCTGCCCAACAACAAATTTAAGATTGTACGATAAAGAGCTATTTTCAAAATGGTTGGAGTATAGCCAACCCCCACTTGACACCGGGGTTCTAGGACTACAGCCACCTTGACAACTGCTGGTAACAGTTTGGAAAACAACAGTTTCCGGTGTCATGCGAAATTTCTGATTTGCGAAATCGCTGATTTCACGCCATCTGCGTATGTGCAGAGTGATATTTCAGTTCATGCATTTCGCAAGCGGTGGCTGTTCACTGAGATGTCATATATGCTGAGAACTGATGATTAAGGTTAGGGTTTGGGGCAGGGGTCTCAAACTCAAATTGCTCCGAGGGCCAAATGAGAACTAATAAAGTCACCCGAGGGCCGCATTATGACGCTGTCGCACCAATGGCAGTACTTGAAGCTTACTAGAAACAGCTTTAACATCTTATTTCCTGCGAAAGGTATCATGACTTATAGGCAGGGCCGGATTTACCTATAGGCTATGTGACTTAAGCCTGGAGCCTCAAGATCCAAGGGGGCCTCCGGCAAACTGTGGTACGCGTAGAGTCGATTGCCGGTATGTGATCAGTTCGATATACATTAGCCAAAATTTTGTGTCTTAATTATTCATGAAATTTAATCAGATTCCGTGTTGATAATGCCAGGGTTTTCCAACGAGTTTCCATGAACCTCAATATGACCGTTGGTCAAGCCGCATGCCGACTGTTGTGTCGATAATGCTCAAAGGACGTTGGCTGCGTCCTGTGTTTGCTGAATCGTACCTATTGTTGCGTTGGAATCAGGCGAAAGAACTTGCGGCTGTTCGTGTTTGAAATGCACCTCATCACAGCTTAAGGTTGTACTGCAGAAAAGAGCTATGTGTGGGGTAGAGTCCTGCGCGGGGCGGGTTAACCCGCGCGGGTTGCGGGTACCCGCATTTGCGGGGCTGGTGCGGGAACCCGCACTGTTATGCGTGCGGGCGCGGGTTGAACGAACTTTCTGCGGGGAGGGAGCGGGTTGTACTAAGTGCGGGTGCGGGACGAACGCGGGTTGAGAAATTCTTTATGCGGGTAACTGAGTGTTGAGCCAAAGCGCATGAACATAATCAGCTCAAAAATCGCAAAAACATGTGGATGTGCTAAAGTTGTTTGCTAGCACTGCGCTTAGGACCATAGGCCTGCAGCAATTATTACATTATGACGATAGAACCAATTGTTGCGAAACATTAGCTCAGGCTCTTGCCATATGGTGGGCAAGTGGCCATTTTCCAAACGCGAACCCTTATTTCTTAGCTTGATGGTCACCAACTGCTCAGGAGAGAGGTCTTTTTCAAGATTCAAAAGAATTAAAAACGAATGAAAGGGTAGCAATATTCCAGGAGAGGTTGCCCACACTAAGCATTCGGTGCATTAAAAGTGACAGAGTTAGGCAAACAAATTATGAATTCCTAGATGATTTTTTATGAAGAAGGCCAGGACAAAACCTTTTTAATTGTTTACTAGGCTCTGTTCAGCCTTGCTTGATTCGATGATTGTAGCTTTTTGTAAGTATTTCAATAATGAGAGCATAAGGGAAGTTTAAACCAGTCCTGTCGCCACGGGGAGCAATTGGTGGACTCAGCCATGGGCGTCCGCAGAGGGGCAAAACGGGCATTTATTTGCCTCCCCCTGGAAATTGAGACTGAGTACGAAAATTTTCTAGAAAAGCTGAAATCAGCAGCTCAATTCCATTTAATTCTTGCAATGGCAGTTTATTTACCAGTATGACACTCACACTGCACACAAGCCAGGTTAACTGTTTTGGTGTTATGTACTGATGAGATTTACTCCTGTCCGCTCCTATGCTTGCAGAGGCAGGTGGTCAAACTTGCGAGCGGTTTGTTCTACTGTAGGTCTTTTTTGCGTAACAATAACATGGCAACAAATCTTCAGAGGTTCACTTCAAGTAACGGTAAAAAGCGTTTTGCTGCATGTGACTACTGAAAAGCACACATCTTGGCAGGTATGCTGCAGCGAGAGGGTAACTGCTGATAGCGTAAGCCACGTATTTTACAGTGCAAAATGCACTAATTAATCTGTCAACCTGTTAATCTGTTAATCAATTAATCTGAAGCAATGCTTCCACAAGTTTGAAAAATCCATTGCCATTGTGACACTTGATGTAATTGTAATGTGCCTGAGTGAATATCTTAATCAAAATATGCTAAAAATCAAAATCTTTTCATATAATATAAAACTATGGGGCTTGTTATCTATGCAGGTTCGTGGAAATACTGAGTGAGCAAGCGCAAAGCTGTATTTGCTGTGGCGAGTTTTCACAATTCATTTGCTCTTGTTAAGCCTGCGTGGTGTTCTAACTTTAGTTGTCCGATAGTCGTTGTTAACGCACAGGTCTATTTCTCATTGTTTGAACAGTTTTGCGAGTGTCTAACTTTCTTGATTTTCCTCCGCTAATGTTGTACTGGACGTTGATTATTTTGAAGTTAGGTCTTAGGCTATTTGTAAAAAGTATCGAAAAAAATGGTTAGTAGGCATTTTATGAAGGAAAAAGCATTTCTGATAGCCGAAGTGCAGAAAACACTTCAGACAAGAGGTTGAGAAGTGAGTTTCAACCCGCACCGACTAATGAGAGCACCACAAACGTAGTAGTGGATAGATCAATCTAATTCAGACTCAGTTGTCTGCAGTGATAGGCGTCCGCAGGGGGGAAAAACGGGTATTAGCCACCGCCTGAAAGTTGGGACGAAGCAAAAATTTCTAGAAAACCTGAAGCCAGCAGTTTAATTCCGATTAATTGATTTAATTCCTGCATTGGCAGTTTATTTACCGGTATGACACTCACACGCACAAGAGTCAGGTTCACTGTTGGTGTTCTGGTATTATTCAGTGATGAGCTTGCAATTCACCAAATCCGCTGCTTTTCCTGCAAAGGCAGATAGCGAAACTTGTGAGCGCATTGTTCTACTATTGGCCTTTGTTGCGTAACAATAACATGGCGACAAATTTTCAAAGGTTCTCTTCAATTTGCGGCAGTAGCGTTTTGCAGCATGTAACTGTTGAACGCAGACATCTTGGCAGGTATATGCAGCGAGTGACAGCTGATAGTATAAGCCACGTACTTTTATACTATGTGAAAAGAAACATTCCTGCCAACAAAGCACAAATTTTGCAACCAATGTTCCCTCTAAGGTACGCAACTGCACAGTGAAATCTCATCTCGCGCACTTGCAACATTCCAAAACACTGGGAAAACACGAAAGCAAAGAGAGCCTATTTGAATTAGATGTGTACTTTGTTCGTATTTTGATAAGATTTTACATTTATTTTAATAATTCACAAAGTTTGTAATTCATTTAGAACTCTGCTAACTCAATCTTAAAATATACATGTTCACTAAAACAAGCATTTGCTCAGTGTAGAATTGTCTTAGTAGAGGGAACACTTTTTTCAACCGTTGCCATAACATTGGGCATTTTCTTTGTGGTGTAGCAAGGGTAAAGCGTTTTGTGTACGTCCATTTGCGTTGCATCGTCAGAAACCTGAAAAGGATAAGCAAAATGTCGACTTTGCCCCCCCTGGAAAAATTTCTGCGGACGGGTGGGCTCAGCCCCTTCAAATTTAAATTTGAAACACCATCAACGAGTGAAGATTTTATCAAATATTCAGAATATCAAGACCCCCTGCATAAATGTCCTATTGAAAACTTTCTGGCGACGGTTCTAGTTACCTCACATCCTTTCGCGCGACGGTTTCTTTGCGTTCAGTTCTTAGCAGTCTGAAAAAGTAACAAACACGCGAATGGTGAACCTAGCAGTTGCAACCATTTGGGTCGTTTTACTTGACGTGTTTTGCTCAAGTGTGAGATTTTTACAGCTGTGGTAAGCGAGTCGCAACGTGGTCCTCACGTTGTGTTTTAACGTTTTTATGCCACCACGCATATGTGCAGTATGCTTTTTTTTAACACAGATAAGGAAAAATAGATATGAAACTTATAAAAAACATACGCCATGTGTTTTGTCAAATATTTAACCGTGACGTTTTCGGTTGATTTGCCTGCAAAATTAATAATCCTGTTCCCGCCAGCTAAATACGATTTCAACAATTCCGTGTCATTGAACGCTTTTGCGTCGAAGGCAGCAACAAGTGGTAGTGATTGTGGGTTAATCTAGTAATGATTTAGAGTTTTTTATTGACCATACATTTAGAGTGTCACTATCGTCATTTTCGCAAATTGATCAACGCTTTTCCATTTTTCCTCATAACAGTGGGAGAGGGGCCTCACAAACGGATTAGCCTCGGGCATCGCACCAACTAAATCTGTTCCTGCTTCTAGGCAAATCATTTATAACCATCTCTACGTTCGAATTTGTTCACTCGCTACCTGAGCACATTCAGAAACCGTTGAATAAACTAAATAAAGAAAATGTTAACTATTTGTAAATTCCCAAAAAGCATCACCGGCAGAGTTGGAATCGGGCCGTAATTTTTCAACCCGACCCGACCCCGATCCCTGTTGTCCGAAACCCAACAAGTGAAATAAAAACCCGATTCTGGCCCGAAATTTTTTTAATTACGGTAGGCTATGTATCTTTTTTTCATACGGTAATACTGTAGCTGTGTGACTCTATGCGACTGTGAAATAATCAGGACAGCAAATCACTCAAGTTTTTATTGCGGAATTGAGAATTTCCAACGCTTCCACCGTTTCAGGGGACAACAGAGTCCGTCTGTCTGTTATCGTCATCCCTGTAGAAGAAAAGTCTCGTT
>JGI24158J21664_10014472_pt1 | contig 10349 bp, 3 predicted proteins | sample Ectturendosymbi3_FD_21664 | JGI IMG/M metagenome (IMG submission 21664) | reverse complement strand
TTTTTTTCATGAAGTTTTCAATTTCCTCACGTAAATAAAAAAAAAAACGCTTTAGCACGGCACCTCGGCGTAGCCATCTTAAACTTTACGTAGCAAATTTCAATTAGAGTTGTACCTAGAACTCCGAAGGTTTTGAAATCGACATCGCTGGAGCTCAAGGTATGTTTTTACCGGAGTTCTAGTGTTAAACTTTATCAACAGTAGTTGAACTTTTGCATGTTCATACCTCTTTGAACGATCAAACCGGTGTGAACATGCAAAAGGAAATATGCAGAAAACGGGAAATTTTCACGTGAAAAAACAGAGAAAAACAATAAAATATAAGCAATTACGTTAAGATTGCAAGTAATTGAAATCTATAGTCACCAGTCATTGAAGTATAACTGGATAGACTTCTCAAGCAAACAAAGAAGTTTTTATTTCACAAAATCATCACGCGGGCAGGATCCAACCACGCAACGGGCCGGATTTGGCCCGCGGGCTGTATGTTTGACACCCCTGCTTTATTGATTCAAGAACACAAACCGGAGCAGAATGCAAACATCCCACCGATGCCTTTATGCATTTTTAACTTGTAACTGAGCTTCATGCCTCACTCATGACGTCACGCGCCATCACCATCAGCAAGTATGCAGCTGAATCATATGACTAGACTACGTATGCTTCGCGCCACAACGTCACTACCGAAACAGCCCTTCGCGTTTTTCTACTTTCACAGCGATTTTCTCCTGAGTGACCAATAATAACTAGCAGCATGATTACAGAAGCTCAATTTGTAATGCACTGATGATGATAACAGGAGTTATCGAAACTTTTGTCATACCTCGTTGATATCGTTTTAATTGGCCGTTATTTTCATTATAATACTTTTTAGCACTTCGGCTTTTCTTGTACCAATGTGAAAGTAGTGAATATACAGGTTATGTTTTGTGCAGCCATTGCAACCGACCGTTGAAACATGACAGAGCTTTAAGTGGAACAACGAATTTAAAAAATCATTGGTTATCTTGCACAGCATTTAAAAAATCATTGGTTATCTAGAACAGCAAATAAACCACAGCCAAAAATTACAGGGTTTCTGTGAAAAGAGGGTCTGTCCCACAGAGTGCTAAAGACAAGGTCTTAAATGCTGCAGTTGCATTTTGTTCAACAGACATAAGACCATTTACTGCAATTGGAGGGAAAGGGTTTGAACAGTTGGCCAACACATCAATTGAAGTTGGTGCAAAGCATGGTGGACTTGTAGATGCTAAATCTGCAGTGGCGTATCTGTATTGCAAAGTGGCACCCATGGCAAAATGTAAATATGCGCCCTTTCTAATAATTTAAATGTTAGATGAAGGCACCATGGGCGCCCGCATAGATTTTTCTAGGGGGGGGGGGTAAAGTCGACATTTTGCTTATCCTTTTCAGATTGTTGACGATACAACGCAAATAGACGTACACAAAGTGCTTCACTCTTTCTACATCACAAAGAAAATGCCCAACGTTACAGTTGCATACAGTGTTTTCCGCCAAATATTTATTCTAGTGAGCATGGATATTTAAAGACTGAATTAGCAGAGTTCTAAATGAAATACAAATTTTGTGAATTATTAGAATAAGTATAAAATTTTATCAAAGACGAACAAAATACATATTTGATTGAAATAGCTTCCCTTCTTTTATTGTTTTCCAATGATTTGGAATGTTCCAAGTGCGCGGTATGAGATTTCACTGCGCAAATGATCTGGTGGTGCTGCGCAGTTGCGCACTTTGGAGGGAGCATTAATTGCAAAAAATACGCTTTGTTGGCAGCAACGCTTCTTTTTCACTCATGTTTCTTTACACATAGTATAAACCAGGGGTGGACAACCTTGTTCAATGGAAGAGTCATTTGCACAAAAGCAAAAACACCAGTAAGTCGCAAAAATACTTTGTAGTGTCTAGGAGACAAGTACGGCAAAGAATGCAAGTTTTACATGAAATGATGTACAGTAATTGTCAATATTGAGTTTTTGTTTGATTTCCTAGTCCCCGAAAATTTGGACAATACCTTGTTGTAGCCGTACGAATTAATTCTTCCAAGGGTTAATTTTTAGGGTTGCACGATGGCTTGACTTTACGAACTTCTTTCCAGAGAAAAAAAGTCACAGCAATATGTCGTGCTATATACAAAAATGAGTTTGTATACTGGTCTTAAATTGTGGGTATTTTCTGTAACCTGAAACCTTTTCTGGAACGAAAGTTTTTTCAGAGCCAGACAGTTTCGTTTCGACAGCAGGCAAATTTTTGACAAACGGTTGGCGAACTGGGCAGTCATCACCGACTACATTAACGATGAATGGACTTACAAGGAATGTAAAGCATGGTTTTAACTTTTGGAAATGGTCAAATCTGGCTTGGAGCTCCTCCAGAGGTTTTACAATTTATTTTTATATTCTTCCACTTTGTGGTCCTGCAAATGCCCCTTCGCGAAAAGCATTTGTTCTCATTCTGACATATGGAAAATGACAGAATGCTTTAGACAATATGTATCTTTAAAAAAATTTAATTTCTTCTGGAAACTTATGTTGCCTAACTTGAGCTTTAGGTTCACTATCTTTGTTATCAATTTGCATAGACTCTCTGGTAACTAACGGGGTGGATCCAGGGGCGATTGCCCCTCCAAAAACCTGCGAAAGTAACTTTATTCACCATAATTTTTGCAATCCGGAAAACAAAATTCGCGATATAAGGCCATTTCGCCGTCCATTGTTTTGTCACAGCAGTGTTGTGAAGTATATCTCATTTCTCTGACAGTAGGGAAGCCGTTATTAGAGTTGACTAGCAAATATTACTGAAACCGCCTCCCCTAAGTTTACTGACTGGATCCGGCTGATGAGCTCGAGTAAACACATTGATAAATGAAACAAACGTTAAATATGAGGCAACAAGTTTCTGTCAATGTGAGATATTGCTATTTATCTAGAAGAGCAACACAAAATATGTCGTAGTTTGCCCACCATTGGTATGAACGCACGTAGCTTACCGCTATTAACAGTCGCTGTCTCGCTGCATTACCTGCCAAGATGTCTGCGTTCTGCAGTTACACATCAGGCAGCAACAGTGTTTCCACAGGCTTCTCTGCAAAATTCACTAGATTCACAAAAAAAATCCACTAGATCTGAAAACAAATCACGAGATTTCATATCTTTGCATCGAAGATTGCAGTTTTGCTTGAAATTATTTAGTTATTTGCTTTATTGCCCAAAAACCTTTACATAATTTGCAAGTTTGTTAAAATTGATCATCCTAAAGCCTGGAAAATCTCACACCAACAATCTCAGGCTTTTCTCAAGAGCTGAAAATGACATCATTCACGGAGTTTTTCATACCAATTAATCTAACATTTATTAATCATTTACACTGCAATGTTCCTGCAAAGAAATAAAAATCCTGTGATGGCCAATAATGCAGCAATAAAAACCATGGAAGTGAAAAGAATGAGAAACTCAAATCACAAAACTTGTTCATTCTGTTGGTAGAGGTGGCCGGAGTCACTTTTTCAGACTCTGACTCCGCTCCTGTTCCAAAATTTTTGAATCTGGGTCCGGATCAGGGTCCTGCAGTTTTTCAAATTTGAGAATCCGACTCCTGTTCAGACTCCGGCTACAGTCATCGATCCAACCGTAATTTTCTCATGTTTTTACTTAAGAAATGACCACACAGACGTCTGCTACTAGCAAAATTGAAAAGTGACCCTGGATCCAGGTCAGGTTTTTCCCAAATTTTTTGACTCCGGATCCGGGTCCGAAAGAAAAACGCAGAATCCTGCCGGAGTCGACTCCGGATCCGGTCCCACCTCTGTCTGTTGGTGCAAATCTTCGAACAACAATTGGCATAATCAATTGTTTACGGATTAAAAACGCTTGAAAAAAGTTAAAAAGGGCTGAAAAGTTGAAAATTTACAAAAAAGACAAACGACCTTCTTCACACGTATACTCTGAAAAAAAATCACTAGATTGCAGTGAAAAACACTAGATCTCTAGGTCAGTCTAAAAATCACAAGATCTAGTGAAAAATCACTAGCCGTGGCACCAGGGGGCGGCAAAACAGCGACGACCGTAACTTGAAGCAACATAGGCTAATAGTAGAACAATTCGTTCCCGATTTTCGAAACCTGCATTTGCATCCAAAGTTGTGAATTAAGTGAACTGCAATTTTATGACTGCATCACACAACAACAGTGAACTGACTCCTTTTCAGTGTGTCTGCTCAGTGTCATATCAACAAACAAACTGTCATTTGCAAGAGTTTACCCAACTAACCGGCATGAAACTGCTGATTTTACGTTTTCTAGAAATTTTTGCTTCTTAGTTCCAATTTCCAGGGGAGGGAAATGCCTATTTTGCCCCCCCCCCTGCGGACGCCCATGGTAGGCACAATATTTACGAAAGATAAACCATGAAGAACATACATTTTTTGAAACGGAAAATATTTTTGTTTGTTTTTGCTTTAAACGTTTCAGCATAACGACTACAACATACTTCTATACCAGGGCCGGATTAGAGGGGGCAACGGGGGAAATTGCCCCTGGCGGCCCCGTGATGACAATTATTTATTTTAAATAAAATACTCGTTTGAAAAATTGTCATTCAGAAGCGATGCAAGAATACAAATCTGTATTCCGATGTTGCATTAAGTATGTTTATTTATTTCTCTACAAGTTTGGCTTTCTGCCGGTTTGAGTAATCACTACTGAATGTAAATGTTTTCGGTTTTGTTCAATGCAAATATATTTGAATTTTGCTTGCAGATTTTTCCTAATAGGCCTAATCGTTTTTTGGCATGGGTATGTTTATTTACTCGTGCATCAAGCCTACTGCATAAATGTCGCGAACACGATACTATTTGCGGGCTAAACTTAAAACTAGTCCTGCTGTGGCTGTTGTTTAATTTAGTGTATAGCAGCGGTTCTTGAGTAATTGTCCTATTTTTCAAGCCCTCCTGACTTTTAATAAACTGTAAAAACAGATGTATTTATTGGTAAATTTATTGATCAAACTTTCCATGTTGTAGGGCACGTAAGAGCTTGAGCCCCCTGGAAATTTATTGACACCCCCTGTAGTGGCGCGCCCTCCTTGGTTAAGAACCACAGGTGTATTGTAATTTGTATCAATGACCGTAACTTCTTGTTCCGTCTACAGTTAGCCCAGTCGAAGTGCGACCCTTTATTTTATCACAACGAGTAACTTATGGTGGAAATGCACTTTTCTTCCGATGGCAAGTATTGTTGTGTTACATCATGAACATATGAAGCAAGCCAGGCCATTTATACCACATGCTGTTGCGTGTTCTGTCAGTCGATTTCAGTGGTGCCGCTCCTAGTGTTTTTCCACTAGATCTAGTGTTTTTTCATTTCACCTAGTGTTCTAGTGTTTTTTTAAGGCTATCTAGTGTTTTTTATGAGTGAGCTGAATGTAAGTAATTGCACAGTTTTGTGTAATTGCAACAGTAATTGAGACCTTTTGCTTTAGAGCAATTGTGATTTGCTAAAAATTCTACCTAATTAAATCTTAATTACACAAAACAATATAATATGTTTTGAATTAAACTTCGGCGAAGTCACTTGATCACCTGTTAACAGTTTCAGTGATCTGTACAAACAAGCACGAGTGTTGTTGTTATCTCCCGTTTTCTCTGTCTCTGGTCTCCAATGAGTTGCACAATGTCTGTGGTTGGCATTGCAATGCATTTTCTGGGCGTTTTCACTGAGTGCAAGTTTGATTTTGTAATCTAGTGTTTTTTATCATGAAATATAGTACTTTTCATAACAACAGAGTGGCAACACTGGTCAATTTGTAGAACGAAAGAGCAGAAAACAAGATTGCAGTGTTTAGCTAGGGCGATTCCGAAATTTGTAATGCCTTCAGGAGCTAAATAGCGCAAAGTTTCTAAGGAAGCCTTCTCTTGGAGACCTTCTGCCGACAGTTCTGTGTATAATTGCTTGGCCCCTACATCTGAACTGTACACAGCTCCTAAATTGTCACAAGTAGATTTTAGTTTTTCACAGTCAGAACCTTTTCACACGGCCTTGGACATCGATCAGAAAGCCAAATTCGGACAGAAAAAGCTAGCTCCAAACAAAATTAATAAATCTGTTTCATGGGTTTACATTTATTGCTCAACTGGTACCAGTGGCGTAACAAGAGGTTTGAGTAAGGGGGCTGAAGGGGGCCCTTAGCCGAAGGGGGCCAATTGACCACTGTTTGGGAATGCAATAAATAGTTCCCAAGAACTCATGTAAGTTTTTCCACAAAAGCAGAAAATATTTGTCGGGTGATGTAAGTAGCTTCAATTGGGTAAATGACATTAAAGTAGAAATTCACGTTTTCATGTAACATATCCTATCCAGAGATGTAGTGCTAACAAAAAAGATGAAGGAATGCATCCAAAAAAATTGCCGTTTCTTACATGTATCTCCATCGCCTTGAACTACAGAGGCAAGCACTAGAGAGAGATAGCAATTCGGGGCATTAAACTAACAGGAAAACAATCAGCAGCAATAGAGCTTGCCCGACGAGATCACTCTACTGATACCAGGTTGCACTATTATTGCGTAGGGATAATTGAATTACGATAATTCGCTTGTGGTGACTATCACAGTGAATTATTACTTGAGGGTACCATCTACTGGTGACAATTAAATTTGCATGTGGCACCATCTCTAGGCCGCCACATCACTTCCCTATCCATTAGCTTGAAGTTCTATCACTTTATCTTTCATATTTAACTTTATCATTTTTACAAGTGTGACCCTTGTCATTTGGTTCAAGACGATCTTCAATAGAGGATGTTACTAAGAGGGGCTTATGACCTTTCTCCCAGGTCCCTTACCGGGCGCCATTTTGTTACAGGTATCTCCATCGCCTTGAACTTTTGAGGCAAGTACAAGAGAAAGATGGTGATTCGGGGCATTTTAAACTAACAGGAAAGCAACCAGCAGCAATAGAGCTCACCAGACGAGCTCATTCTACTGACACTAGGTTGCACTATTATTATTTAGGGATAAGTGAATTATGATAATTCGCTTGTGCTTACCATCACAGGGACTTGTTACTTATGGGCACCATCTACCAGTGACCATTTATTTACGTGTGGCGCCATCTCCAGACCGCCACACATTTTGAAACAACTTCAAACTCATTTTAAAGCAAAATATTAAAAAGTTGTGGGAACGCCGCTCCCACGCGTTCCCGCCCCAGTACACTCCTGATCCTATCTAAAATTGATGCCCATCAACAGTGGCGTGACTAGAGGTTTGAGTCAGTGGGGGGCAAACTTTTCTGAAGGGAGCCCATAGGTCACCGTTTGGGTATGCAATAATTAGTTCCCAAAAGCTCACATATGTTACATATACTGTATATGGGTGTAAGTCTTCGCTTTATTCGCTCCACATATACTATGGGTGTAAGCAGGCTTCGTCCTTGGAAGTCTGCAGACTAGATGACCCTTGGTCCTTCGCAGCCTCCAACTCCCTCATGCATTCTATACATCTATGTACTTGGAAGTCATTGCAGTTCTTCATTATAATAATTATGATGGCGACATTCATGCGTGTGTCTTAAAAGCGTGCGTTTCATCAAAGTACAGTAAATGCACTAGCGCCATCAAGCGTGTACTCTATACTACCGCAATGTACATATCCTCGTCTTCTTTCGTGTATTTATGTTTTTCTCTTTTCTGCGATGCATGTTTAAAGTCTAGCGTTCTGCATGTGGGAGTGAAGACGTTACACAATGCAATACATTACTGAACAAAACATCCTTAGTAATTTGTTTATGATTCAGAAAAATATGAAGGGCAACATTGCATCAAATTGCATGGTTGTACTACCTTTTTCAGATATTATTTATAAGAGAAACAATAGACAAATCTATCTCCTAACATGCCGCAAGTGCTATCTTCTTTTGGTGGGCTTATTTGATGCGCACTTGTATGAATAAATGCAACATCTAATTCGTCAATGCATCGGTTGCCCATGAGTGGAAAATTTTGCCTATGAACAGATGTCTTTAAGCCCACAGAATAAAACAAATTATTAAAAATCTAACACATTAAAAACAAAAAATAGTCTTTGATTCATTTTAATTCAATTTTTCAAAACTTGTTTATTTGTAAAAACTAGTTTTTGCTTATTTCAAATGCCTGTATATTTCACATTCCTCAATACTAGAATTTGGTGGGGGGCATACAATCAAGCAGTTGCTCCGCGAATCACCAGACCTATCTGCATGTCCCAGGTTGTTACGACTACAGATCTGATGTTTAGGAAAATTTTTGAGCTTTTATGTTTTGACAAACTTCATGCTGAAATGGTTTGGTGTGATACTGAATGAAGTTGTGATGATTTTTGTTTGTGGGATACATGATTGTCGAGATTCAGGTCACACTGTTGCTAACCTGGAACTTCACACGGAGCGTCACTGGCCTCAGATATTTCTTAGATTAGTGGATGTTAGAGATGGCACGGGCCGCTAACAGTCCAGTCTTCGGGCCGTCCGCTAAAGGTTTTGAAACAGTCCGCAAACAATTTTTTTAGACGTCATTCCAATTTTTTTAGACGTCATTGAAACAGTCCGCAAAGAATTTTTTTAGACTTGACGTCATTCCGGGCCGCTCCGGGCCGCTGCAGTCTGCTCGCCGGAAATTTTTGTTTTTTGCAAAGTTTCAAAATCCAACAACGAACTTTTTTTGCTGCTGTTCTTTCCATTTTACCATTATACCAACGTTCCGTTTCACTTGTTTCCACGCAAGTCAGTGAACCATGTTATGAATCAACCAAAACAACAGACACTTTCATTTATAGCCGGTCGCCGAGGTTTAGGTTTAGGACAAGTATTCCCAAACTTACTTTGGCAATGTACCCCTTCAGCATTCCTTATATGAACATGTACATCTAAAATTTCTTATGACAAAAAGGCTGAGGAAAATAACAAAAATTATTTACCAATATAAGCGTATAATGATTTTGAAAATATTCACTGACGTAGACCTATGTTTAAATTCGAGTATTACGAAATGAATAATATGTAAACATAATTTTTCCCTTCTATTGCTAACCTTAAATGTACCCTTTCAGATAGGAAAATCTATCCCTAGGGGTACATGTACCCCAGTTTGTGAACCCTTCGTTTAGGATGAGGGGTTAGGCTTAGGTTAGGGTTTAGGGCAGGGGTCACTGAACTTTTTAAAACTAGGAGCTATTTCTTGGCACAAATTCATGCGAAGGGCTACCAGTTTAATATACAGATTTTTCAAATAAAAATTTGCACAATATGTCTTCATATTATGTTACCATTAATAATAAATATTAAATATATTTATCAATCAATGTGAAGACGCTGATCGTGTAGATGCTGTTGTCAGAACAGGCCTATGTGCGACCCATGTGGTCCGTACGGGCGACCTGGTGCCCGCGGGCACCATGTTGGTGACCCCTGGTTTAGATTTACTATGTTACTAGCAAGTGTAGTGCAGCCTAGTGCACTCTTGTCATGCATCAGGGTCATGTTATAGGTGACGGACGAATAAGTTTTCATAACTGAAGGTCCAGTGGTGGACCTAAAGCCACTACCTTAAGACTGCATGGTTTAGTGTCCAAAGAACAATTAACTGAAAACTTGTTGTTACTTTGCATTTGAGGTTATGTTATATTACGGGCTACGGGCCGGTCCGGGCCAGAAAATAAGTTGTAGTTTAGCATAAACGGGCTGGGCGGTTTCTTGTTAGCTCCGGACGGGCCGGGCTGCAAAAGTGCTGGCCCGTGCCATCTCTAGTGGATGTGACACATTTCAATTTTAGCAGTTTTTTGAAGGAACAATCGACAAATTTACAGTAAAGGTAAATAAAAAAATTTCTTAGAAGTTAGATAATTAGGCTACAGGTAAAGCATTAAATCCCACTATTTCCTTTATTTTCTGTCAACTTTTCAGGATGTTATATCCAAGAAAATACTTTGGGATTTTGTAAGTTTATATTTGTCTAGCAGTTTTCTATAAAATCATTTGCCTTCAGTTTTTCATATGCATTCTTCTGTCTGTTCTTCTCTTTTATGTATTCGTGACTCGTGAGTCCCCTCAGTCAGTCCTTTATGATGCTTCATTACTCAGAACTCTTGAGAGTGCATGCTCCCTAGTCTCTACCCCTCGCATCGGCGGTAATTGTAAGCAGACCTAACCAGGGAGTGGAACAAGGTGTTACGCTGGAGTCGGCATCTTCGAAAGNCTCTGACAAACCCGTGGTTTAGAAAACAAGGGGCAACTCCGGTGAATTTTATCCTGTGTTATCAGAAAATGTTTGTACCCAAAAAATTCTTTATTTTAAAA
>JGI24158J21664_10014471_pt1 | contig 10349 bp, 4 predicted proteins | sample Ectturendosymbi3_FD_21664 | JGI IMG/M metagenome (IMG submission 21664) | reverse complement strand
GATTGTTCTTACCTGGTTACCTCTCGTGTCCGCCAACTCATCACACGCGGGTCAGGAGCCTTCTCCCCCTTAACGGCCTGACGCCGCATGTCAACGACCAATATTTTGTACACCATCATCTTGAAAGCGGCAAATGAGCTGCATATTTAAAGAGGGAACGTTAAGTGCGATATTAGTATAAGTTTTGGCAAACTTAGATAAACCAACTTGGTGCTATTCAAGCGGTACGCGGCACGCCAGTACATGTACTAAATCTATCACGAGGGTATACCACTGCGAAATGATGCATACCAAGGGTGTAGCTAGTAGGCCACTGGTTCTCAACCTTTTTTGGCGCATGGACCATGTTTTTTAAAAAAATTATTTGATGGACTACTTTGGTATGCTGACACCTCATGAAAAACTGGTCGAAAATGTATTGCACAAGTAGAGTAGCTTGTAGCTTCACTCCACAGGTGAAACAAGGAAGGAATCAATCGCCAACTTTTAATAGGAAATCGATTTCACATAACACTACGCATCGTCTGTCCTACCATCTGCAAGCAATGCTAACAGGTGTGAAACGTTGAAAGACTAAAACAAGGTCAAAGAAAGTAACAGCCTCAAGACTGCAGTGAAGAAAACGCACAACCCCAATCGTGCAAATAAAACAAGAGTATACGTCTTGCTCAACTACATGCATACGGTGAAGCTTCAAAACTTGCTGCAAAAATAATAAGAACTTGCTTCTATTTATTTTGGCAGTAAGTTTTAATTGAGGAAGCAACAGTGAAAAACAACTCCATGTTTCCACCAAATTGCCGACAAAATGCACGATCAAAGAAAGCCGCTGAAGCCACGATATTGCCAAATACCCTTCTGCACTATTTTTGTGTTCTTTTTGTGTAATTTTTTAACTTTAGATAGTAATTGGTGAAGTATACACGGTTCTTGATAAATCGTAGAAAGGGTGCACTGAGACCAGAAAGCCTGAAGATCACTGAATAATCAATCAATAACTGGCCTTTTGGCGGAGTCTTCACTTACGCTTAGACAATTGTCTCTCTATGAATTACCTGGTAAAAATTGGATAACTAATGCAAAAGTTGCAAACGGAAAGGTCATATCCAATCAGCGCTTTGTTTAGTGATGAGTAGCAAATTATTGGACGCAAAAGAGTCAAGGGTTTTTAAAATCAAAACCCTAATGAGCGACTCTACGGCAACTAACAAAAACGCACTTCACAATTCGCTGCTTTCGAAAATCCACTTGAGTTTTTTTCAAAATCTGCATTGTACGGTGCGATGCTTGTTTTTGATCATCGTTTCCTGAAAACCAAAACACAATGCAACATAGTTATTGACTGATACAGTTCTAGNGTTTCTAACGGGTNTTGTTTNTTGAGAAAACCTGGCCCAAGCTCATCTGCAAAACCACCAGTTTCCNAAAGCGTAACTTTGGNATAAACCAGGGGAGCACCACTTTTCAGACAAAATCTAAGCCACGCTTAAAGGAATTATGGTTTCTAATACGTGCTTATGCACAGATCGATTAAACTGATAGGCCAGATGTTTAACAGTGGTTGTCAGGCATAGCTGGAAGTAAATTCAAAATCCTTTATAGACGAGACCAAAATCCGCGCTTTTCTTGAGCAGTTCAGTCATTTACAATCTAACGCTTTTTATTTGCATTTAAAAAGTTACATTAATGCTGACAATCTCAAACAGATTAAGAGGCAAACCAGGCCAGATGACCGGGTCTTTAGATCTACTCTTCCACGGCTGGTTGTTAATCACTACTGTATATTAATAAGGTGCTTTGCTGCACTGACTTCTCAATGCAGTGGAGGGGACATCTACAACAATATTTTCCCAAAGGATGCCAACGTTCGACTGTCTGTTGTATAACACTGCTGCAATATTAAAGATTGGCGCAAAGATAACTGCTTAACGTGCTTTTCACGGGTGAGGCATTTCCTATCCCTGATATATAATAATAAGCCATAGGTGTTACATCAAGGCAGTACTTGCCATATGCATCCGTGCTATCTTAACTTCAAAACCATTCACCAGAGGAAACGTCCTCACGCGTCGTATATTTTATACACTTTGCATATGGCACCAAAACACAATCACTGACGAATTCAGGCAAACTTTGCTCACCGAAGGAAAATAAGAATTAACTGACTTAAATTGGTTTTGTGTACTGTACATTTACCGAATGAAGTGAGTTGCACGTTTCTATTANGTCAGGTGCACGAATTTTGTTCCGTAATTTGATTAGCACCACGGACTCGAATTAAAGCAGCGACGGATCCAGGGTGGGGGGCGATCGCGCCCCTAAAACCTACGAAAGTAATTTTATTCATCACAATTTTGGACAATTCGGAAAATAACATTCGCGATATAAGGTCATGTGGTAGTCTATTGTTTTGTCACAACAGTTGTGTGAAGTGTACTTCATCTCTCTCACAGTAGCGAAGCTGTTATGAGACTTGACCACCAAACAATACTGAAATCGCTCCCCCCTAAACTTACTGGCCGGATCCACCCCTGAATTAAAGCTTTCTTTTGTATTATTCGAACTCTCTTGTATTTCACAGGTTAAGGCAGAAAAAGGCGAATGTGATTTTTAGCATTTTTCGTCGTGTTTTTTTTTATAAGTGTGTACAACATAACCCCTGTAAATTAGTCGAGATATTTCGTCAGAACCCCGTATAAAGTCCTACCTGTCGAAAATTTCATTCTATAAAATGTTCAACTAATTATTTGATAAACGTATGTGAGTAAAGGCTAAATGTCTGTGTAAATCAAACGTTACGGTAATAAAAGCTTAAAGCACTAATGCCGATTCTGTGTGAATTAAAACCTGAAACTGTCAATCAGATATCTAACCGAGGAATAAACTTTACTACTGCTTAGTGTTACTCGAGTCAGCATCTGCTATTTTTGCTGCTTGGGAGAAATATCAATCTTTTCCTAGAGTAGCACCAGCAAGTAAGTTTTTTGTTGCCACAAGAAACTTACCTTAGCTTTTTTGATTTACGCAGTGATGATACTGTAATGGTTTTTGCGTCCACGGAGTTTGCAAAAAGGTGCAAATATAGCTCAGCACCGCGGGAGGGTGAACTTACCAATCCAATTGTTTCTTATCCAATTTCTCGTATCATCCAGCAGTTCCGTCAGAATAACTTTGAGCAGGAACCACACATTGTGGACAAACCGACGCAGGCCTTGGTCAGACCCAGACAACCATTTCAGACTTCCCATTGGTATTTTTAAGTAGAAGATTATCACATTTTTAGCCTCTGGCTTGCAACGGAAAAGATGATTATATTAAAACAAATGTATTTTTTCTCTTACTTTACAAAACTGAAATCATGCTTTGTAAGCAAACCACGTTTTCATGAGTGCAGCGGAACAGTAGCGTAGCCAGCCCAAAAATTTGGGAGGGGCAAAAAAATTTGTGGGGGAGTCAAAATGTTTGATTGTAGGCGAATAACACTACTTTGTTTGGAAAAACGATTCTCAAAGCACAAAATGACTATATTTTCTACAAATTTGGGGGGGCATGGCTTCTTTGACCCCCCTGGCTATGCCTATGCCGTGGAACTCTTCTGCAAAACTGGGAACTGTATTTGCATCCATTATTGACAAACGAGCAAATTATTCTACCCTGAATTCATTGGTAGTGCGCTCGAAAAAAGAGTTTTTTTCGATGCTTTTCTGCTTTCACCACGATGCTAATGCTAGGATGCGCCTATTTCTCTTTTTCAAGCTTTTTGCAATAAAAATGCGCGACTCAGGACAAGATGCCAGCCAAAAGAAAGAGGACGGCGAATAACTTCACAAGTTTGAAAACAAGACCGAAAGCGCTAAGTTTTCGAGGGCGGGCGCACAATTTCGAAAGCGAGGCCATAGCCAGGTGCAAAAGTGTCAAACCATAAGACCGATTGCGAAACACGGCTGGCAATCTCTAAAACACTATTTGGCAAAGCTTTACGTCAAGCGGTAGTTTTTGATGCTACATTGCCCGTAATCGGCATTCAAAAGCATTTTGGCAGCGAGACACGAACTGCGCGTGACAGAACAACTATTTCCGTAATTGGCAGCACCCAACTGCGCTTGGCAGATACAAGTTTTGAAACCAAAACTGGAAGTATAAACACAGCGTTCAAGATCTCGAAACTCAAGTCGAGACTGAGACCTTTTAGTGATTTCTAGTTTATGGGCTGAGGTTGTACTGAATTGAAGGCTCGCTAAGCTTACTGTGACATTTCAAGGAATCGGCCTGCCATGTTCTAATTTCATGACTTTGCAGTGATTCGGACTTGCAAATATCCACTATCCAGCAAACGCGGCGCAGTCAAATCAAATCGCGAAGTGTTTTGCTAGGAAATTGGTTTCTCGTCATTTACGCCTTTATGCTGGTTCTACCGAAGCCAAACAACACAACTTACGCCAGTTTGAGGAAAGCCGAGCTTCACGCAGCGCGGCTATCAACAAAGCAAACATTTCTTCTGCGCCTGTGGCAAGCTCAGCTGAGAGCTGCTGGCCCTCACCGCTGCCACTGGGCCGTGAAACACGTATGTATTTTCCTTTACAAGAGTTTCTCATGCTCAGCCAATTTTTCCAAGTTTTTGTCTTGCTTCAGCACATTTCAAACATTTCTGGAAAGCTGAGTAAGCACTGACTTCCTCTCCTTGTCGTCGAGAATTGAAGAATCCACAGAAAGATTTTTGAGAGCTTTCGAAGAATCCGCCTGCCGTGCTGTACTTACACAACTTTGACGATGATTCGGATTGGCACATATCCAGATTCAGCATCAACTCGCAAAATGTTTCTCATCATTTCACCCGTAAATTTATGCGGGCATTTTACAGGTTTGAAGATGCGTAAATTACGTGAAACCGATTTCCCACTAAAACTCTTTGCGATTTGATTTGACTTTATCGCCCTTGTTCAGACTTATTGCTGAAATGAGGTTGTACTGATTTAGCAACATACCAAGAATTACGAAAATAGCTGTCAAAAACATTTCTACTCTTGAAGATTCCACAACCGGTATCAGAGCTATAGATAGCGCCTGAAAAATATTTTCTCCCATGCATTAAAAGTCGCTCGAACGTAATTGCGATGAGAATGAAAACAACTTCAAGTTATTATCAACAGTCTTCATCACTCCCAGTCTTTCCCGCATCAGTTACCCACTTTACACTGCACTGTTATCGTGTTTGCGTTGGATTGGGAATCCCATAAATCATTCAAGCACGACCGTGAGTCTCTCACCGAGCGGTATGGGGCGCCGTTCGTAAAAATGTTATATCTGACAGATTTAGCACAAAAACTGCTATCTCTGCACACATTCAGCTGTCTCTGCGCAGAGATAACTATCTCTGCGTGCATTTACCTATCTCTGCGCAGAGATAGCTAAATGCGCGCAGATATAGGTAAATGTGCACAGAGATAGTTATCTCTGCGTAGAGATAGCGAAACATGCGCAGATATAGGTATATGCGCGCAGAGATAGTTATCTCTGCGCATAGATAGCAGTTTTTGTGCTAAATCTGTCAGATATAATATTTTTACGAACAGCGCCCCAACGAGCTGCTTGAGCGCGCATGTTTTCAACCACATGCGATTCAGCGAATCCAACTAGCAGAGGTAGGTTGGGAATCCGATAATAAGGGATTCGAGCGGAAAAAAAGGTTGGGTGGTTTGTATTAAGTCTTGTGTAACCTTTTCGGCATTTGTTTGATGCTAATACCACTACCGTGGAACAGATTAGCCTATTAAAGCTAATATGCAGCAATATGACGGATTACTTAACATTATTACGTCGTCAAACATCGCAGAAACGTCAAACATCGCAGAAAACCCACTATTATTGCAGAATTGCAACAAAACTTGCAAAATCATATCACGATCTATTGTTGTAGTTTCAATAAAATATCGATGAAGAGAAAAAAACTGTACTGCAAGAAAAGTTTGACCCAACGATAAATTTTGACGTAATGATAAACTTTCACTTTTTTTTGACCTAATAACATAGGATTCCTTCATGGTATGAGCGTGAAATTTAGTTTGTGGACGTTTCCTAAGCTTCAAAAAAGGCAGAAAATTTTTGACTTTATTGACTTTTGGTTGCCCTATTCGTAAGCATTAAATCTTACTTTTGTGCAATGCAAAATACGAGAAGACCATTAAGGCAACCTACGATAAACTTTGCTTAAAACAATCCTTGCACTGAGAACAGTGATAAAGTACAAGTCGCAGTTTTGTACGTCCACAACTAGGCATGTAAGAATGTAGAACACTCCAAACAGTGGATGCTGAGGCTTGGCGTTCAAACGCCTTTGTTACATCACAACCGCATAAAAATTACCAGGCAATATAGTTCCAGGTCAAAGTAGAAAATGTGGTATTCTCTCCTGATCAAGGTCGAAACCAGTTTTTCATTTCGGGGGGAGGGCAATTTTCATGTACTTTCACTCGATGACGTCATCATGCTTATTCAACCGTGGTACAACTTTTTCGCAAACGGTCACATATAAGGTTCTCTTCGCAACATTTCCGAAAAAGGGAAGTATTCAGTTTCAATCAAGATGCAGACCGAACAGTCAGGACAGAGTAGAAATTAGTAGCCTTATTCAAAAACCTGCTTCCGTAGTCAACTAATGCAGTCATGGCCTTAGCGTGGTAGATGTATAGGCTACTAGAAAACCTGCCTAAATTTCGTCTTGTTTTAGCAAATTCATCAAATCCTTTATCAAGATTTGTGAAACTTCAGTTGAATGTATTTGCTGTGAGATAATTTCTGCAGACGATATTGCGAATGGCAGGGCTGCAACCAACTGATATTTTCGGGGGGGGAGGCAAAATGATGCAACTTTTTGCTGTACCTAACAAATGCATACGTTTGGGAAAATTTCGGGGGGGGGGCAATTGTCCGATTTCCCCCCTCTGGTTGCGGGCCTGGCGAGTGGTAAAGTTGTCAGATACAAGTCTGGTATGAATGTTAGGATATATTTACTCACTGATGGTATTGTTTCAATCGTAGATACGAGACTTCGTCTGCCAACTGAAACACTCTTGAAAAGAATGCAGCATGAATGCAATTTTAACTTTATTACGAATGGTTGGGCCAAGTTTGTCACCAGATGAGGATGGGCCTCGCCAATTTTCCCAGGACTACGTAAACAACACCAAATAACTTTGAAGCTCTTGTGCAATTCAAATTTCCCTTGCAACGTGAGAGGTTGGCTGTGAAACCCCGTCAACGGTTAAGCACTGAACACAAAATGCAAAAATTCTTAAATAGTAGCCTACAGTAACACCAGCCAATCGTAAAGCTAACAAATTGTGTACATTGTATGTTGTTTATGTCACCAGGCATAGTCTACTAGCTGCAAATTTTGCAGTATTTATTGTTGACGTTTCGAGAGTTGTATGCAAAGTCTCTTAACCAGAAGATAGGCAAGAAATAAAATCAAAGCGTACACACACGTTGCATTTCTGAAAATTTTCAAAGAGATACACGAACAAACGGATGAAAAAATGCCTTAGAAATACCAATATCTTAAACGATCTCCCAAGCTTTGACAATTTCAGCATTTTTGTGGTTGAATACGAATCAATTAGCCAACAAAATTTTCGATCAGATAGCCTGTCTCAAGATAATCTTGTAGGGAGATCATTAACCAGTAGGACCAAGACAAAGAAAAAATCTAATAAGACTTTTCTTAAAAATGATTAGAATACAAAATTTCGTATTTATTTTTTGAAAGTTTCTGCAAATGTCATAATTGCTATGCAATGTTTTGAAATTTTCGAGGGGGGCGAATGCCCCAAACCCCCCCCCTGGTTGCGCGCCTGCCCCTAATCCTCTATTTTTTCTCCAGACCGCGACAATATCGCTCTAATAACGCAATTTTATAAACAGTTTTTTAAATAATAACTTAAACAACCAAACAGAAAACGGGTCGGGGGAAAAAGCAACTGCGTTCTATTGCTTCCATTTATATTTTACAGGGTTTAAAACTTACTTTGAGAGTTTTCAGTCCTCCAAACCTCGACGTGGTGACATAAACTCTCTCAAGCATCTGGCAACCCTGGTTCCTTGGGTTATGCTGGACATTTTGCTACAGGTTTCAAAAGGTTAACTTTCCAGCTGATCTAGCCCAATTTTGGGATGGTAATTTAGAGGTCTGTCGGGGTATAGATGATATAGACCATGAGTCTGACTCTAACAAGCAAATAAATACAATAAAATATTTTCATAAAACTTACACATTCTCGCATATGAGATCTCTACAAAACTAAAAAACTTTATTCATAAAAACCTGCTTACGACCTATCACGTCAACTGCAAACTTGGCCTCAAAAGACATAAAATCAATCAATTACATTGAATTTAATGTAACATTCAACAATCAACATCCATTTTTGCCCATTACTTGCCTAAAACACTACATATCTTCTTTCAACAAAACCCTGCTCACAGGAACAAACACTGCTCACAGCAAAGGAAACTGCCTACCGCGACGCCAAGAGCAAAATGAGCGCTCAGCCAGCACGTCGCATGATGTCTAGATAAAAGAAGAGAAAAAGACTCTTCCATACGCGTAACACGTTGCGCAACAACATCGAGGCACGTGGGCGTCCCAGAATATAACCAAATCCAGGGTTGCCATACTGGCGAATTTATCGCCAGATTCCGGACGTCTGGGGAATGTTGAAAGCGTTTGGCTACAAATATTCTGGTTTGGCGATTTGGCGAATTTCTGGCGATTTTTTAAAAGTATTTGACTCCAAGTTTATTGGCTTGGCGAAATAGACGACCTGTATATTTGCACGTATTTGCTAAATTGCTAACGCATTCATAAGTAGATCGCTACACTTGCTGATGATTTGAAAATTCATGACATGAAATGAAAGTGTGAAAGTTTTAACAGTAGAAGCATTGTATTGAACACTTCTTATCAAACATGTTTGCAAAATGTTGAAACTGATTATTTAGAAATATTTGCAAAATGATGAAAACCTATACGCTTTCTGGTGAAATACACGGCGAAAGATAAAAAAGCTTCAAAAGACTGATTTCCAGTGAAAAAATTAATGTTTTGGTAAAGATGCCACCTTTTCCAGAAGTTTGGCGAATTTTTGCTGAGTTTGGTTATTTTTTGAAGTGAGTTTGGCGACAATTTTTTATTTCTATCCGGCAACCCTGACTAAAAGCATTCTTTCGTAACTGCTGGGTGAGCATTGGAGTTCGTTTTGGGCAAACACCGATGATGGTAAATTTATATTTCTCCTTGTTTTTCCTTCATGTGTTTTGCATTGCAACTGTCTGGGTTGCATTTCATATTTTCTTTTTCTCTGTTTATAGCTGTTTACTTCAAAGTGTGATGTTAGAAATGCCTTCATTTCTCTCACACTACTGGATCCCTGTATTATGATGGGTGAATGACGCTACAGTTGGGGCGCTGTCAAAGTGTTTTACTCATATCAGTGTTGGTCGTGACACCTATTCTGTAAACCACCTATTCTGTACTGCGCTATGGCTAACCATTTTTTGTGCTTTGTGTTGTCTGATTGTGCATGTGATATGGACCACGAGTCTGTAATAAACGAATTATTATTATAGACGTTATCCTTTTGTTGTTCACTACAATAACAAAAATCTGGCAAAGAACCTGTTAACAATGTGCGATTTGAACAACCAGGTATGTCACAGAAATTACAAACATTTAGTGAATTCAAACAATTTAATTGTTGACATGTTTTCAAAATTCTCGGTATTCTTCCTTTTAACTGTTCGTGTACAGTGATTCTATACCGTTGTTACTACTCAAGCTGTTCCTTCGTGAGACATTGTTATCATCATTTGTTGCCTTCACTTCAAATTGATCATATTTTTGGCATCCGTTTCACGCACCGGTGGGGTAACCTTGATCTCCAATGATATCGCGAACATCGCAAACCGTGCATCTGCAGAGCAGCATACGAATTTCCGTCCCCATGCGTGAGTCACCGCTCGTTCCAAGCATGCTTATTTTTGTGACACGCATGGCAGCGCCGCAATAACCCCTGACTGTTGTGACGCAATCCCATCTCCGGCTATCACCTAATATATTTATAACACAGGTGAAAAATGCAAACATTTTTATGGTAAAGCCAAACCAATTCTTTCGGTTGCTTCAACTGTTCTGACTAAATGGGTGACTAAGTGGGAGTGAAGACGTTACACAATATATTGGATAGTTGACGTGTGCGAAAACTTCCGTTCCTGGAGATGTAATGCCACATTGAATAGGCATTGTTGCAGGCAACGCGGAGGCGTTTAAGTTTAATACTACACTGTATGCATCG
>JGI24158J21664_10014470_pt1 | contig 10351 bp, 11 predicted proteins | sample Ectturendosymbi3_FD_21664 | JGI IMG/M metagenome (IMG submission 21664) | reverse complement strand
GCCTGAAACCAAATTGATATTTGGATAATAACTTATATTCCTGTAAATAAAAGTACACTCTGTCATATAGAATTCTTTCAAAAATTTTATTGAACTGAAGCAAAATAGATATTGATCGATAATCTGAGCAAATATTTTGTTCTCCAGATTTATAGATATGTATAACTTCGGCCACTTTTAGACAATCAGGATAGAAACCTTCATAATGCACTTATTAAAAATACGTGTAAGAATCGGTGTTACAACATACTTGGCTAACTTAATAATCTTAGTTGGTATATAATTTTCATTTATAGCTTTACCCTCTGAGAGATTCCCTATTAAACGTACCACTTCTTCCTCTGACGTTTCATATAAATAGAAAGACGAACATAAGGTAGCAGTATGCTCAGGCTTGCCATTTGGAGCAGGAATTTTTTCAGCCATTCTGGAACCAATTTCACTAAAATAATTGTTAAATTCATTTGCAATATTGACAGGGTCATATAAATCATCACCTTGGCCACTTTCTAGACTTTGTGGAACTTTTGTTTGTTTTACTTTTGAAATTTACCAAATGTCCTAGAGTCTGCCACAATTTTTTGAATTGTTTTTATTAAGGTTGTGTTTCTCATAAGGGTTTTTAGCTATCTGTATTGTCCTATTAAGACTATTTCGAAATTGCTTATAAACAGAGCAAGGCATATGTTTGTTTTTTGTTATAAATTTGATGAAACATTTTTTTTCCTTACTAATTTATGAATATTGGCAATCATCCATGGTTTTTTAGATAATTGTTGCTGTTTTCGCGAAGGATTAATAAAAAGGGCATGGTCCTCCAATACTGCATGAAAAGTTTCATATAATAATTCTAATTGCAATTTGACAGAGGTAAGCTGGTCAAAATTTAATTTGGAGTTTAACCGAGATTGCAAATCAGCAATAAAATGTTCTGCATTGATGCGATTAACTTTTCTCACTTTTCTTTTAGAATATACTTCCTGAGGTGATATTTTTTGCTACTTGCAAAAATTGGTAAATGATCTGAAATGTCATCTATTATTACACCAGCAACAATGCTGGATTTAACATCGTTAGTGTGAATGTGATCAATGAGAGTAGTTGAATGTCTAGTTGTTTTAGTTGGTTTATCAATAAGCAATTTACAAGATAAGACTATGAAGCACATCAACATAATCTGTAACATATCTGACCTTGGAATACTGCATTAAATTAAAATTAAAGTCACCGCAGACAAAGTATGTATGCTTTTTATCATTCAACTCATGGAAAATACTAAACAGCTCCTCTGAGAAGGTCTTAAAATTAGGATCAGGATGTCTGTATATGACACCATATTTTTGATTATTAAGTTTTATCTCTATCCACAGAGTTTCACAATCACAGTTTTTTATTTGTAACTTATTTAATACAGTGAAATCTATGCAGTTTTTCACATAAAGACCAACACCGCCAGCATTCTTGCGAGTATCAACATGTATAAATTTGTAACCCTGCAGATTAACATTATATATAATTGGCACAGTGCACTTGATTCTAGTTTCAGTAATAGCTATTATATCTGGAGCATACCTTACCTGAGTAAGGAAATTTTCTAGCTTATACAAATTTTTAGACAGACTTACAGTGTTCACATGAATAATAGAAAGACTATTTTTGCAATGCTGTACAAAAGTGGCAGTTATATCTGATAAATTATAATTACTACATATAACACACAAATGTAGTGCAGTCCCGAAATTGTCTCTGGTATCATCACTTATTTCCACTTGATCATGCACAGAAAACATGGAATTATTGAAATCATTACCTTTTTTGATTAGACAATTAAGGCAAACATAGAACAAGTCATTTCGCAATACAACATCATTTTTAGCATCAGAATGATAACGGCCACTATCAGACCAGCAGTTACACAAACTGCACAGAACAGCATCAGACTGACAGGAATTACCATAATCTTTGCACTTCTCACTTAAGCACAGAGACATTGCAGTTGTTGAGAGTGAAAAATTACATACAAGATTTAGACAATCTTGTTCTACTTAAGTCCTTTTCCATCTGATGGGAGGTCTTCAAATCTTCTAATAATAGTGGCCTGATGGTCCTCATCCTTTTTTAAATATGTAGGGCCATGGATGTCCAAACATATTTATATTGGAATCCCTGTTTGAAGGATAATGCAGCCTTGAAAACGTCTTTGTTTGCTTTCGTCAAACTCTCATTTGTAAAAACTTTAAATCCATCATTTCAGGTCTTATTATTTAGGTCTTATTATTTAGTTTCCATCTCTTATGGTAGATAGTGTCTGTTAGTTTTTGACTAAGAAACTTGACAATAATAGCAGGATTTTTATTTGAGTCGTTCGGAGGGGTTAACCTGTGTGCTACACTGATTTCTGATTCTGTGATGTCAATACCAAGTTGTTTGACCAAATAAACAACGACTTCCTCTGTATTTTCATTGTTTTTGTATCTGTAGACAACATCTCCTGCTGTATTGTTCTAAATTATTCACTTTAGCTTCTGTTTCTGCGCTTTGTTTTCGCAGTGAAGCAACAGTTTGTTTCAAAATTGCATTTTCATNTTCCAAATTTTTATTGATATTTTGCATCGTTTTCAGTTCATCTTTAATTTCTTCATATTTGCTGCCCAAGTGTTCCTGACTTTTTCGAATTTCCTGTATTTCATTCATCATTATTGACAGAGTGCTATCAGTCTTTTGCGGAGCAATTTGCAGGTTACTCATAAATTTTTCCGTTTTTTCTGACGTCCCGTGCAAAAGAAGAGGTAGGGGAATGCACAAAACACCTGGGCATTTCCATCCTTTGCCTCCCTTGAAAAGTGAACGCCAAGTGACTAGAAAAAACATGTCATGAAATAACTGGAGCTAAACTCCAGGATAATCAATACGCCTTTGGTCCTGGCCGTAGCACAGCAAACCACAATTGCACTCTTCAACAAGTTTAATAAATGTTGTGTGTATCTCAGAAATGCCACCGCTTGACTTGTCGACCACTAGATCACCTGCAAACCAAAATTTCTTTTCTCTCAGTGTTGGCTCTTCTTCGGGTAAAGGATACTTAGCATATGAAGGACCAGTGGCATGGTCCATCATACCGTAACAGTTTTAAATTATTTAATATGGCAAATTCTCTCAAGGTTTCCAATAATTTCTTATCGCGCTATATAGTACATCCCAAGCTTAACTTTTCTCAATAAATATCATTTCCTAATTGCCTCAGAGAATTTCATCTCATCCGTTACATGGTGGCTGTTTCTTCGTTCGAACTACTTGTTCATCATTTTGTGTGTTCAAGCCGTCTTGTTGATATTCATTTTTCTCACTATTGGTGCCTAAATGTTCACAGTGCATCATTGTCTCAAGTCCGTATTATATTTTCTTGTAGAACCAATTAAGGCCGGCAGAAGCCATAATCATGGCATGTTCATATTTAGCCATAAATCGCCAGCCGGTAGAGCTAGAGAGCTGTTCAAAACCTTCATAAGCTGCGGAATGTCTTGTAGCTTCGAAAAATAAACTGGAAGTTTTGGATTTGAGATTATTTGTGGTGACGTCATAATTTGGGTACGTTTAGGTTTCTTTGTTTGACGTCATCGGGACCTGGGCTCCAAACCCAAAGGGAAATTTTGTTTTTAAACTAGACGAAAATCGGCATCTTTAAATCCCTTGAGTGGCCATATAGCGTTTGAGATTTGCAAGTTATGGCCAAAAATCATAGTTTTGGCCAAAATCTAAATATTTGGATATTTGCTGAAAGTATGGCTTGAATATTGGATATATTTAAGTGCATCACTTGTTTTTGTTTCGATTAATCCTATCTCAGCTTCCAGCACGTATCGTAGACAAAGTAGTTTTAGGGCGAATTAGTTTTTTAGGCAAACGGAAAGGAACGAAAAACAAACCGAGAGCACCTTCTCGTCACTCAAGTCAGCAGCAGACTGAGGAGAGGTGACAGAAGGAAGACGTGTATAGGGCAAAACAAACGACGTGCATCCTGCAGAAAAACGCGCGCGGCACTCTGCAAAAACCAAAACTATTTCACCATTGCCTAATAAATGTACAAAGCACAAACAAAATGTAATTATTACGCCAACAGTATTTTTTCTTACTTCCTCCTGTCTTGAATATTTAGTTCAGATGGCCACCAAAGCACTTCTCGTAGCTTTACGGACACCTGGACAAGATAAACTTTGGGGTTTTCAGTGTCCCAGCCTGATGCTTCATGTTATTGGGTTTTATAACATTTCGACGAGCAGGTAAGCTTGAACAAAATAAAATGAAATACTGTGAAGAATTGTAAGAATGGGTCCCTCGAGAACAGCTTTGTGGAGTTTTGCAGGAGTTCGACGTTGACTGCCATTTCCAACTTTCCGTCAAGTGATTGAATTCCTGCTCAGATCAGAAGCGTCTACGTGTCAGCGGCATTCTGTTGAAACCATTCGACGTGGATGTTGGACACCAAGGACATGTGGTGACAATGCACATTCTTCCTTGCATGCACTTCATATGAATTGGATGAACAGTTAAGGTCAATTCAAAAGTGTGTCACTGTAGGAAGCTGCGGAATCATCCGCTGAATAATTGTGGACGAATGTGGCGTAATCATCTAAACAGGGTGCCCATAACGCACTTGTTCGATTTGCAGCTGCGTGCGTTTAGGTTGGAATAAAAATAAAACATACGAAAACTGAGTTTCCAACGTCTGCTTTAGGGAGCGCGGAAATGGCCTGTTTACTGAGACGAAGAAACCTAGCATCAGTGCCGGCATTTTCAAGCAAGATATTTAGACTTTTACTGCTTCCTGAGCCTGACGAATAGAGATATCTTGCTAACGTTGCCACTCGGACACGTTGTCGTTTTTCTTGAAAATGTTTATTTTATCTTGGCCAGCAAGTATCTTGCGGATGTATGATTTTGCAGAGGCAGTGAACAGCAAAGCAAGTTGCATCTTGGAAAGAAGTGCTGGGCTTCTGTCAGTCTCCCTAATGTCCATAGTTTTCATTCGCTTCATACGACTCAAAGGAAATAAGGAGCGGAGCTGTAAAAGTTGGTGGGATTGCCTGCCATGCGTTTTGTCAAGATTCACCTGCCGACCATGCATTATCCGAACAGCGAGCCGGAAAAGCAAATGTTTCAACACTGCAATATCAGATTAAAGCAGCCTGGCCGTCCGTATGTCGGAGCGATAATTAGTGTGGTTCGGATGGTTAATGTAGCAATCATTTGCCTAGTTTCTATCTCTGTTACGCACGCAGCCTACTCGTCTTATCGAGAAAGGCAAGACACATTTAGCAGTGAAAGGAGCTGAAGACCTGGTAACTTTGTTGCTCGGCGTTTATGACTTGCACATAGGCGAGAATCTCATCTTCATTGGTGGTTGCAAAATATTATTCAGTGTTGTCTTTCTAGCGGTCATTAAAGGGCAATGATTTTTCTATGGGCAAATGAAAGGCCATGGTTAGTCTGATAGTTCGCGAGACAACTCGACACGGTCCTTCGGACTCCCTACCTCCCTGTTGCTGACTGCGCGAAAACTCACAGCCGCGCGGCTGTTATCAGATGCACAAATGGAGGACATGCGCATCTTCGCGTTTTATAAAAGTTGCTTGAACCGCTACTATGACCGAGACAGCTTTCGTGGCTGCGAACCACACGGAAAATATTTATATTTCGGCTTGATTCAGCAGAGCATGCATGATATTCAGCGCCAGGAACAATAAATCTCCTGTTTACATTGATGTACGTCATAGGTTGTTACGTTCTGACTTATGGAGGCTACTGAACGGTTTCAAGTAGTCTAATTCGCAATGACACCGACAACGCCGTACGAATCAGGTTTTAAGCCAAGCGGTTTTCCTGTTCGAGTTGAAGCTATGCATATAGCATAACACTGCAGCCAGAAGTTACGTAGCAAAAGTGGCGTGCAGAGGTCTGGTGATGCCCGGGACGACTGCTTGATTGGATGCCCCCTTTCAAATTCTGGTAGTGAGCAGTGGTGTGTAGTGGTCATTGTTATTGGAAATACGCTGTCTGTGACGTTACAATATGACGTCATATTCACGTTTGCAAATCAATATTTTGGCGAAGGTTATTGACACAACATGCATATTCATGGACGCTGGAGCAGTGGTAGGGCAGGGGGAGCAGTAAAAGAGTTGAGGGCAATGGAAACTTAAAAAACAAAAAAATCGTTACAAATTATGTTTGTTTCTGTTCATCAACAATGTTGACCACAAAAATAAATAACCGAAATTATAGAAAATCATTCGGAATTTCCAGAGTGCCAAAATAGCTGTATAAATTTGTTTCAAGCCGATGTTGATAAACCATGAAGTACCTACGAAATTGCTATGAAAAGACATATTCGCCACTCGCCACCGCTGCCCCCTTTTCAAAGGGCAGAGGGGGCAGTGGCCCCACCATGACTCCATTTTCCGGCGTTGCTGTGCACATTCTACACGCACTCTTTACTCGTTGTTGTAGGGTATACAATGCGTCACTGTAATGAACATAAATTAGCAGCGGTCTCCTAAGACAGAGCAGTTCATAATTGCAAAATATCTGCCAACGCGTGAAAACAGGAGAGTAGAACACAATGAGTGCTACGTCGGCGCAGTTCACAACTGCGAAAATACAAGGCTGCGCGAATGTCCCGTCGAACACCAGTCGATCAAAAGGAAAATGCAGGGATGGCGGACACCCCGGGTTGATAGTTTGAAGCTTGTAAACTACCCAAGAATGCCCATAAAACACGCAAGAAAATTTTCGTTTTTTATTATGTGGCTGTCATATGTACAATTACTATGGGGAAAAACAGATACGGGCAGGGGCGTAGTGCTAAAAAACGAGGTGTGGGAACGCCGTTCCCTCACACGCAAAACGCTCCTTTAGTTCTCGCAATCCTCTCAAGCAAGCTGTAATCTACTCCGCAACCAGGGATCTCACAAATGCAACTCCAAAAATCCCTAGAACAGTACCAAAAAATCCCTAAATATGTAATGGGGCAGCATAAAATCGGAGTGCCATGACAAATATTAAAAATAGAGCCAAATATGATTTGAAAAACAAACTAAAATGGTTCATTTCAAACATTTTCATACTTTTCCAAAAATCCCTACAAAGGGTCAAAAGTTCCAACCCAGGGACAAAATCCCTAAAAGTGAAAGCACTGTCCGCAACGGCTTGGCTTGAAAACTTCGAGACTAATTACTCTTATGAAACGAAGATAGCAGATTTCGATAAATGCACACAATCAGACAAAGCGGGGAGTACGCAAATACCATTGTTGATGTAACAAACAGTAATTACACAATCATGCTGGGTGTTATAGCCTACACGAGATAACTTGTCATTTATGCTGCTCCAGGCGCTACACGTAGGAATTGAAAAGAAAAATCTAAATCAGTGGTTCTTAACCTGTGGGGAATTCCCCACTGGTTTGGAATGGTCGAGTTGCCAAGTGGGGAATGACCGGTCGGACAGTAGAACCACTGCTTCAAAATTTAACGCATCACATGCAAATGTTGACTTACAAACCACAACCATTTGTGGAAAATGGAGAGTTGGCCCACTAAAAAGTGGGGAATTGGAGAAAAAATTTAAGAACCCCTGATATATATCTTCAATAACGTTACCAGTGCAGAAGTGTGGGAACGCCGTTCCCACCCCACTACACCCCTGGATACGGGATTGTGTGAGCCGTTATGGTCAATTCGCCTGGACTGCCAATTAATGGTGAAGCTCGAAACGAAGCTCATATTGCAAACACAGATTTGCGACTGTATTAGCACAAAAAACGAAACGGGAAATTAGTAATGCATCAAAAAATTTCTAAATCAACTACGTTCAAATAGGAAAATTTTGAAATTAGACTCGGAAAATCAGTTCAACGTCTATAATTATCTTCAGAGTTGATGCAATTGGACCCAACCAAAAAATACCACTCGGGTTTTTATAAAAAAAAACAAATAAATCACCAAAACCCACCAAAAATCCCACTCTTTTCTTTTCCTTTGAAAAATTTGCTGTTAAGTAAAAAGTAAAATAAAAAGCACACTTGTACAGTTAACTGTACATATTATTTAATGAAACAGAACGAACAGCGACGAAATTTTAAGGGTTTGAAAAACAGAGAAGAATAATTCGAACAGTCTGAGTAAATTCTGCTGGATATCTTCTTGAGCTCTGTAAAATAGGTATAATTTAATCAATTTTTCTGCCTTCTCTGCACCCAAACTGTTTCTGATGTTGGACCGTACCAAACCATATATTGAAAAAATACACTCTATAGATGCTGAACAAGCAGGGCATCTACACCAACTTGACGTGTAACTGAAGAGTTTATGTGGGAGTGGTTCTGTTTGCTGTGCGCATGCTTGCCAAGCCTTACCACTCGAGTCAATTGACCAACAACACTTCGCGAAAGCAAAGATTAGGTGCATTTCTTTACCCCCGAATTTGAATGCCATAATAGGTATAACAAGTTATTCTTGTGTAATTCTGAAAATGGTGACATTGCATGATGCAATAAAAATTTAGAATGGGGTTTGTGTTTTTTCAAAGAACAAAAACCTGTTTCTTTTCAAAAAACCCAAAACCACCCGGATTAAAAAAAAACAAATAACACATGTGGGTTGGGGTTTTCAAAAAAAACTCGGGTTTTTCTCAAACCTGGTTATCTTTCAATCCTTTTTTTGTGATTTTCCTTTGATCGCACGATCTGGAACAAGTCACATCACCATCAGTTTGATTGGGTGTGCGCCGTACACCTAGAGCGTAGGTCCCTGGTTTTGAAGGAGCTGAGAATTACTGGCATTTGAATACATAAAAATTATCGTTGACAACAAGACAAGTTTCGAAAAATTGAATCCATGCAGCATGTATCAGTAGCCTTACAATAGGAAAAATCACCTAGTTACAGCATTTACATTTTTGTAATTTCACTCTCTTGATGCCCCTCTGCCTTGGATGCCCGGGGCCGTCGCCCCGTTCGCCCCCCCCCTCCCCTTTGCACGCCACTTGGTACGTTGTGCGACAGAACGCACAACGTACGAAGTGATCCTTTTTCGAATTCGACCTACTTTTTAGGATAACAACAACAGTTGTGCATCCACACTTCGCTCTATGTAAAACGCAACGTGCGACGATTCAGCACACAAGACACGCACTGTGTGTTCTCTTCCGACAGATTTCTGTGCGGTCAGACATGAAAAGATGATCACTGGTGAACGAATAAAAGCTAAACTAGTTTCCACGCGGGTGATATAATACAGATTTCCGTGGTTTCAACAAGCCTGTAGTGGGGTGGGAACGGCGTTCCCACCAAGGGCGTAACGAGGTTAGATGGCCCTGGGGCAAGAAGTTTGGCGCACCCAAGTTTAAACCTGAGGTCTTACAGAAGCAAATGTATTGCACTGAAGAAGTACCTGTGACATTGTTGGGACTTTTTCGGCGACCGCGCAGCAATTCATCACCCTCGCAGTGATTCTGCGCCCAAGGAATTGTGCTCCCCTTGCCCCCTTCGTCATGCCCCTGGTTCCCACACCTTTTTTGCACTAGTCACGTTACTTAAATATTTAGATTTTTCATTTGAATTTCTACGTGTAGCTCCTGTAGCAGCATGTATGAATAAATGACAAGTTATCTAGGATATAGCATCGTAGCATGGTTATGGAATTACTGTTTGTGACATCAAAACTGGTATTTCCGTACTCCTCGCTTCGTCTGACTGCTTACATTTATCGTATGTCGGCTCTTAGTTTCTGAGGAGTAATTAGTTTTGAATTGTTCAGGTCGTTGCGGAGTAAATCACAGTTTGCCTGATCGGATTGCGGCAACTAAAGGAGCTTTTTTCGTGTGAGGCCATCTGAGCAGAAAAGAGGGTTGGGAACAGCGTTCCCACACCTCTTTTTAGCACTGCAACCCTGGGTTCCAGTTTGTGACTTGCGTTGTGACACTCGCTTTTCTTATGGGGATTGATTGAAGACGACACAAAGTTCTGCCTACCCACCACTTGCCCGTATTTTTACGTGACGCAAAATCATGTCCATCTAGAAACACAGGCCCTGACGTGGTGCGATGTAGCCTGCTGAATGGATGCAGATAGCGCGTTGATGCTGCACTGCAAACGCAAGTGCAAAACTCTGCGTGATGTTGATTTCAACTTGGTGGAGTGAAATGAATCACTGATTGCAGTATAAACCACTTTGACGTCATGTTAACAATGCAGTTTTCACAATAAAATCATGCATGGGCGTCGGAAGAATTTTTTCCAGGGGAGGGCACTGGGCGATTTTTTCAAAGTTTGTCTAGGGGGGGGGGGGCAAAA
>JGI24158J21664_10014469_pt1 | contig 10351 bp, 13 predicted proteins | sample Ectturendosymbi3_FD_21664 | JGI IMG/M metagenome (IMG submission 21664) | reverse complement strand
CATCGCTAACGCCATGCTTTACTTTCAAGCACGATCTTTTTTACGTGAACTACTTTGCTTATGTGTGTTTCATGGGGGGAGGGGGGAGAGAAGGGCGGCGTAGAAAAGAATGTTCCATTTTTTCAAAATCCTCTAAAATGCATTGCAGAAAGTTGCCGCTTTGTAGTGGAAATACGGAACCTCTGTAATGAACCAAACACCGTTTATTAACTTGAGTGTGTTCGGCGTGCTTTGTAAGTTACCAGGCAATTCGTTTTAGGCCTCTCGCGTATGTCTTGCTTTTGGCGTTTCGTTCACTTGCATTCGCAAGACGTTACGAAAACTCCCCCTTGCACGCACGCCCCCCCCCCCCGCTAACCCGAAGTTCCCTGCCGAAAAACGTGCGCTCGAAATCTTATTAAATCCTTGTTTCAGATTTCCGCTTTTCGTCAAGGGCAGCAAGGACCGCTTCCTGTTCGAATACGGCGTTTTCTTGCTGAACAAGAACGTGGCCCAGTTGCGCTACTACTTCAGTCTGGGCACCGTCGACCTCCGTCCCACGCTCAAGAACATTCGTTCGCTGCTCGTCGAACGTCTCGGCGCGAAGTCCATGTCAGTCTAGTTTGTTTGCTTGTCTCGCCCCTGCCCGTTATAATAGAACGAATGTTACTGGTTTCAATGGAACGAGCAGTACTCGTTTCAATAGAACGAGCAGTACTCGTTTCAATAGAACGAGCGGTACTCGTTTAAATAGAACGAGCGTTACTCGTTTTAATGGAACGAGCTGTACTCGTTTCGATAGAACGAGCAGTACTCGTTTTGATAGAACGAGTTGTACTCGTTTCGATAGAACAAGCTGTACTCGTTTCGATAGGACGAGCGGTGCTCGTTTCGATAGAACGAGCGGTGCTCGTTTCGATAGAACGAGCGGTGCTCGTTTCGATAGAACGAGCGGTACTCGTTTCGATAGAACGAGCGGTACTCGTGTCGATAGAACGAGCGGTACTCGCAAGAGAACGAGAGTGGTCCTGACAGAACCTCTTCCATTTTCTTACACGTTATTGTGATGTACAACGTTTGCTATTTGTGAGCGAAAAACGATTTTTGATTAGTTTTTTTCATTTGAAAACAGTACTAAAGGTTGCCCTAAATTGACCGCCTTTTTGTGTCCAATTTTCTGTCAAACCTAGTCCAGAACAATAAAAAGTCTAGACTCTAGAACCTAGAGCAGTACACAGCCCAAAAATATTTTTTGTGTTGTGCTGTGCTCCACGGGCAAGTTAACCAATAATGCCGTCGAAAATGTGCCCCACCAGCCCTGCCTGTGCTTGTCTTTCTCGTTTTCCAAGTTTTTTTTTTCCGAATTTCCCCCCCGAACTTGGTAACTTATTTCCAAACTTGCAACCTTCTGTTGTCGCAGGCTCGGCTCACTCCCTGCCCCTGCGAAGGAACCGCGGCTGCTCCGCGCAGCCAACAACGTCGAGTCGAACACCAGCATGTCGGGCAGTAAGTGCGAAACCGTTGTCCTGGAAACGGTTGCTTGGCTGCGTTCTTTCCCGACATCAGCCTGGCAGCTTTTTCACGTTTGCCGTTTGCTGCAGTTTTAGATTTTCTTTTGCAGCTGCGGTGCGAGCGGTGGTTAAAATCACCCGCAACAAAAGTCAACAGGAAATTTATCGGGTGACTCAACAAGGAAGCAACAACAAGTTGCTCGCGAGACCGGCTTACTCACACACCGATCCGTGCTGTTTGCTTTTTTTGCAACGGCGCTGCAGCCCATCGCAAACATCCCGCGCGCACTTTCCCGAACACCGCGATCCGTCCAACGCTCCCATCCGTCGCCAGTGAATAGCGGCCGTGTTCAAAACACTGCGACAGTGGCGTTTTCTCCTGGCGACGAAGGATGTGTCGAGTTTCAATACCTCCTCCTATCACTTCCGCAAATTGATGTTGTCCTGCTTGGTGGGTTGTTACCTTCGCTTTGCGCGTTCGCTGAACAGGAAGCAAAGGCATTGACGACACGCCCGGCCGCGCGCGTAGGCTTTCGGCGCAACCGATAGGAAGTGCGTTTCGCGCGTATCCTGGCGTGCGTGTGCGAACGGTTTCAGGGCAGAAGTGAAACTCCTTAAATTCCATCGCTGCGATATGTCGCGACTGTCGTGTCGGAAAAGCGAAAATACTGTGATGATCAGCGAATCTGTTCTTGCGCCACGGTTTCTCAGTGATTGCATGCCCCTGGTTTGCAGAGACCTGCTTCTGTGCAGTTTTCAAAGCTTTTCACCAGAGTATCAACAAAGCGTTGCACGACTTTGAGGATGACCCCGGGTCTTGCGCGCGTCGTGCGCTGTGTCGTTGGAAGCTGTTTGATTTGACTTTTTGATAAAACACAATTTTTTCCCGAAAAAAATAAAAAACTGCACTAGGAATTCTTTACATCAGTCAATTCTCCATTCCAGTTGTGGTCAAAGCCAGGGTTTTTCAAGGTGTTTTAGGGACCCGATTCGGGTCCCTAGAATTAAAAAGTGGGTCTCTAGACTCAGAGAAAATTATCATCGTGTCCCTAGCATCAGAGAAATCGGGCCCATAACCGGGTACCTAATATTTTCCTTAAAAAGAAAAACTGGTCAAAGCCCATGAATTCGACGTCTCATACGCGTTTCATTTTTATTCAGACTTAATCTTTTGGCCTTTTCTTGTTCGGGCACTTCTCACTGGACCGCCTCGTCGGCCGCGGTACGAATTAAAAAAAAGGAAATCACCGCCTGTACAAATACTCCACGTGCAGCGCGATGTTCCCAGCGTGGCGAGTCGGAAAAGCCCGGCTGGCTTCTTTGTCTTTTCAGCTTCGCGCGCTTTTCCCGCGTAGATTGTTTTTGGCGCGTGCACGAAATGTTGGTTGCTTTTCTCCCTCCAAAACGTGTTTTCACATTATATTGTTGGAACAAATTGTAGGTGATCCTGAACAGTAAATGAAATTAACTGAATGTGAAAGTCGGCTGCGGCATAACTGAAAAACAAAGGCTGGTGTGCGTGCGTTTAATGCGTCTGGAAAGAACCAGCAAAACGTTCCATACACAGCAGCTACAAGTCGCAAAAATTGCACACTGCTCCGTTTATGCACCAGGTGGGATCAGGCCTTCGGTCACCTCCTCCTCCTCCTCAAATACCCTCAAGTCAACGGATTTCCGGTCCTCGTGGAACAAAGTCTCTCAGACGTCGTCGCCACAGAAAATCGCTCAGGTTGGTTTAATGGTTGTCCATGAAACTGAATGTGTGGTTGCTAATGTTAAGGTGCGGCGGTAATTAGGGATTGTCGTTTTAGCGTTATCCTGTGCATACACTGTGAGAGCGACTTGGTTTTCAAAACGTTAATGTTATTATTGAAAAGGTTTTATTTTTTACTTAAATATTACTATGGAGGAATAGACCTTTTTCCACTTGGCATTGCTGAGTACTTACTAACAGAGAAAGTTAGTAATCTAATTTGAAGCAGGAAGCGATTTCCGTCATTGGCTGAATACTAGCAACGGAAAGCGCGAGAGGTGGCTGCTGAAAGCGATTGAAATCCTAAAAATCCGTGAAAATCTGTGCTCCAACGTTTAACCTTCGGGTAGCTTTGGCGGTAATTGATTCTCGAGCCCAATAATACACGACTGCAACAATACACTAAACTGATCAGAGTGTCCTTGAAGCTACCAGAGGCGGCCACGGATCCGGAGTCGTCTCCGGCAGGACTCCGCATATTTTTGGACCCGGATCCGGAGTCAAAAATTTGTGAAAAACTGCTCCCGGATCCGGAGTGAAACAGGAATCGGAATCTCAAGTTTGAAAAAATTTCGGAACCAGATCCGGATCAACAAATTTAGTAACGGGATCGGAGTCGGAAATTTGACTCCGGCCACCTCGGAAGCCAGGCCCACCGCTGTTCCAATTTGTGAGGTTACTGTCGGGTCAGGTGTCATGCCTTCCATCAACAGAAAATGGGAATCCGCAGCACAGGGCTGTCGTCCTTGCGGGGGGAGCTGTTCGGCACCGCCAAGCAACCACGTGACCGTTCACCAAACGCACCCGAGCGTATCCAAGAGGTCACGCCTTCCAGAGACAAGCCAATGGTTAGCAAGGTGAGTGCAGCCGTGGCCACCGGTTCATCGTAAGTTATGGCAAAATGTCCCGATTGTGTTTAAGCGCCTCGTCGTACGAACGCTGTTTCAGCAGATTGTTTTTGATATTTATTTCTTGTGTTTTCCTGATCTGATTTTATCGCATTTGGAAAACAGTGGAACGTAACGCATGGGAGATGTTGCCAGTAAATGTTGGCTTGAAGTCTCAAATAGTCACGAGCACGGTCAATTTGTTGACAAGTGACGTATTTTTATGTCTCAGTTTTTACGCGAATGCAACGGAAGTATTGAAATTTAATAAAAGGGGGAGTGGGGGCCCCTTTCGTTCGACACATTGAATGTGTTGAATATTTAAAAAATGGACGAAATCGGTTGTTGAATCTTTGCAGTATTTGCCACAACAGCATCGGCCCAGCCCTGGTGCTCGCAGCTGGCGACAGTGCTGTACCAAGCACGGTGAGCCTGTTTTCCTGAGTTGCCAGAGAAGTCATTTTCGCGTCACATTCGCTGTATTCTTTTGCTCACCGCGACGGATTAATCCGGTTGCACTTAATTTTTTAGCCGTATTGATGGCAACGGTGCGGTTTGAATTGGAAATGAGCTCAGGAGCGCGTTCTGGTGGCTCTTCTGGGAGTTCAGGTCTTTTCCAGCCCATGTCTCTTGGAAGAGTTTAAACTTGTATTTTGCAGTCAGGGTCATTGATACTGCTACAGCCTCTCAGTTGGCGTTGCGTTGAATGTGCGATACACCACGAACGGGATGTGCGCGAAGAACAACACCCGTATATATGTGGCGCGAACAAGCAATAATTGAGCGGTCATAACATGTGATCTGTTATTGCTTGCTGCCAGTGTGAAGCTTTGGGCACATGCCACTCGGGCTTTCTAATCGCAACAATACTACTACATAGCCACTGGCCTGATGAGGTATAGATTGCAGGAGCGTAACGAGGGGGGGCACAATTCGCCGGGCGCTGAAAAATCACAACAAAGTCACAAGTACTTTCTTCAATACATTACATTTGCTTCCGAAAGACCTCAGATTCGAACACGGGGACGCCATCTCACCTCTATACGCCCCTGATAGATTGTAATATTTTTCTTCGCTCTGGCCGTGCATCAGTCTGCTTATTTTATGATCTCGCTACTGCAATCGCCCATGAAAGTCTACCTTGTCTCTGCAGCCGAACTTCAACAAACACTCCATCGATTCGGCAACGCAGCTGAGCCAGCGCAAGCAGCTGACCGGATTGGAAGAGCTTGACCCGTCGTCGCAGAGGTCAAGAAACGATTCAAGGTCAAAGGTCAACCTGGCGTCGGCGCGCGCTGAATTGCTCGGCCGAAAATCGAAAAGAAGCCAGAACAGAGCATCGCGCGACGACCTCTTCGAACGCAGGAAAAATTCGAACGCCAGTTTAGATACCGGTTCAAGCCGGAATAAAGCGGACACTTTCTCCAGCTCGGAGTCGCGGGACAACTACTGGTCGTCTTCCGAAAGCCTCGGTCGGCGCGGCTCCGACCGCGAAAGAGAACCGTTGCCTTACATAAGTGGAATCGGCACTCACCACGCGAACGGCTTGACTGATTCGAAGGACGCGTTCGATTCTGACGACACTAGCTTGCCTTTGAATCACCATAGCAACCACGAATTTCCGTCGGCGACGAATGAGCCGGAGGGAGAACTCGATTTGTGCTGATGCTACAGTACTGTGAGTGCAATCAAGTGTAGTAATTTATATTGTGCGTTTTTCGCTGTGTTGTTGTTCACGTGTATCGCCAGCTGCTTCATTCTATTCCCGATTTATTTACCCGCGGTCGACGTTCTCATTCGTATCTTTTAAGCAGGGGGTGCACAGCCAACGGCCGCATGCAGCCTTCGGTAAAAATTTATGCGGCCGTGCACAGATAATTTGAAGTGTAAGTTATGGCGGCCGTGATGTCATATAAACTATGCTGTATGAGGATACTTTGTAGAAAGACGGCTCAATGTGTGGAAGTAGAACAAGAAACAATGCAGAAGTATAAAAGAAATGACTGGCGGCCGAAATTCATTAAATTAAGCGTAATGCGGATAGCAATAGCGAAAAGGTTGTGCACTCCTGATATACAGCGCAAGCTTCGCGCCAAGCAAGTGCGACATAAAATTCCTCGCCAAGGAACGGTTGTTGTTACGGCAACCACGCCGGTCCTACGCTTCCGTTCTCACGACCACTTAACGTGCTTATCTTTTCAGTGTGTGATTTGCCCGTCTAACAATTCATTACTCGGCCATATTAATAAAATCCTCCCGTCATGTTGCTCGATGACGTCGTGCTTTACTCCTTGTGAAGTTCGCAGTTTCATGGAAGGTACTGCGATCTTGCGGATTTGCGTCTTCCGTCACTGAACTCGCCGGTAATACGCCTGAACTGAAGCTGTGTCTCTTACTTCGAAGTAACTGGTGTTAAAGGTGTTGCTGCGTGCATTAGGAAATAAATGCAAAGCGAAGACATCTTTCTCGCAATTGTTTTTATTTCATTATCTAGTTTCGACGTTATTTGTTTTCAATACAAAGATTGTGACGTCATAATCATGGCACATACAAAGACGGCGGGTTCGCAAACCACCACGTACGACCCGGGTGATTTCGTCATAAAGTTGGTTAACAACATGAATTAATGAGTCTCGGCAAAGACGGCAATTTCCGCTGACTACATGGGTTTTCAGGGGAGGTTTTTGACCGTACTACGTCCAAATCGATCACTGCCTGTACGAAGCCACCTTTGGAACAAGGGACAATCGGTGGTGGTATTTGCACCATCGCCGACACAACTTGTTCTCCGTGCGTCCCGATATTTGGCAAAAGTACAGTCACACAACAACCGACAAACACAGACTTGTCAATCGTTAAAAACATCTTTGTTGCGAACTTTCACGTCCGTTGCTATTGCAGCGTTTCTCGCGCGCGCGTCCTTTGTCCGCGACGCGAGAAGCCAAAGCGGCGACACAAGCAAGCAGAATAGAAAAAAAAGAGAGAACGGTGCCGCATTTCGCAGAAACGGCGGTAACAGTGAAAAGAGTGACGACGACGACGCAGCAGAAAGTGGCCCGATTTTAACGAAATGCATAGCTTACGTATGTATGTATGGTCGCGGCGGCGTCCACGCACGTTCTGTTTTCAGCGTGCTTGGGGGTGATTTTGCAAGCAGGCGGGGGTTATAGAACCGGGCATGAAGGGAATACGAACTCACGCGCGAACACAGGTGCGCAACTGTCAATGCACAGCTATTGTCGCGTAATTCGCGAAAAAGACCGCGCGCACGGGTGATAATGACGCGAGCGCCGGTGACGTATTAGACATCTGCTACTACGCTCGCACGGCTGAAATGTGAACTCGAAACTTATTTGAAAGGCGCCGTGTTCTTCTGCACATGCTTCTAGCGGATGTCTAACGCATTTCCGGCGCCCGCCAACGACAGGGGGGGGCGCTGGGTCCGCCCCTGGTTCCCGCACGTCCACAAGTGCACATTCAGACCAGCATTGCTTCCTCCTCTTGGTCAGCTTCATCGCGCGACGACGACGTCGAGAGAGAGTATAACTTCCGATAATCTCCTCCCATCCGGGGACCGATCACGTGACCTCCATCGGGCGCGATGACTTGGAGCCTTTCACCGGGACGGAGGTGGCCGCGGCAGTCCCCGTTTCTATCGCGCTCTGGACGGGTGAGTCGCTCGACGGCGGCGTGCCAATGTCGATCTGGACCGTGTGGTTGATCGGTTCCGACGGGCCGCCGCCGCCGGACGAAGGCGCCGTTTTCGGGGCCTTGTCGACGACCGACTCGGCCGCGACGCTCACGCCGGGCGTGGCCAGGACGGTCTGCGAGGACCTGGTAGTGGGGTTGAAAGTGACCGGGAAGATGGACCCCCCGAGCTTCAGCACGTTCCCGCCGATAGTGATCCGGCCCGCGTTGTGGGCCTGATTCGAGGACGGCTGCGCCGAACTGACCAGGCTGCCCAGGTTCAGACTGATCGTCTTGGCCTGCGACGCCTTCTTGCTCTGGACACCGTTGCCACCGGCCCCGTCGGCCGGCACCATTTGCACGACCGTCGTTCTCGGGGAGCTGGGGGCCGATTGCGTGGCGCGGGCCTGGTTCTGGGCCTCGTTCTTGATCGAGGTAAGCAAGGTGGCCGGCAAAGCGAAGCTCAAGTTCACGGCGCCGCGTTGCGACCGCGGGCCCACGACGGTCCTTCGAGGGTCGACCACGGTGTCGGGCGCCATCTTGCCGTCATCCGCCTTGGCGCTTTGCTGGGGGTAAATTACGGTGCCCCCCACAACGGACCCCGCCCCGCTTATTTTCAGCAGAGCGGGCACGCCGGCCGAGTGCGCCTTTGACGTCGATAAAGTGACGGTGGCCGGAAGTACCGTAGTCCTTTGATGATGCGCCGATGACGCGGTCATCGCCGATGTCGCCACGGACAAGTTGACCGGGAGGGTCAGCGGCCGGTTGGTCCCGGCCTCCACCGAGTCGGCTAGGGCGCTGGTGACGCTCGTAGTGAAGCTGACAATGCCGCCGCAGGTCACGCACTTCGTTTGCTGCGCGCCGATATGCTTGAACGATTTGGTCACACTTGATCGAGAACCGGAAACCAAGCGTGACGCGCCTGAAAATAAGAAACATTATTTTAATCTGCTGTCAGTGTGTGAAGGTTTAGTTAGGCCGGAAATACTCTCATGCAGGCTGGTTGAGCGCATCACCATGGAAACGATTTTTCGCGCCACAATAAACTTCTTTTAGTACGACACTAAATGAAAAGAAAGTTGTTTTTCCAGGTGAAAGTAGTAGTTTTGACCATTCGGACCAAGCTTTGCTGGCAACGCTGCACAGATTTTATACAAAAAAACTCTTCACGCTTATCTCTCCATGGAAGTATGTTGCTTAGTCATATCTAATTTATTTTTTGTAGAAAAAGCTGACATTGCTTGCCGGCATGCTTTCTCATCCAAGTGAACTTGGTATCAAAATTTTAGAAAGTTCACTGAAGATATAATGGACCAAGCTTTTTAGAAAAGAAAACGTGATGTCATATCATTCTAGAAACTTTTTAATGATCTTAAAACCCAATCGAATTTATGGTTTCTGATCAGTTGAACTTTAACGTCAGTTTTTCAAATCCAAAATTGGATTTTTAATCTGGTCCGCTCTATGGTGAGGCGTCTCAATTCTTGATAAAAGAAACACTTCATATCCGCGGCAGTAACTCCCCTAGTTTCAGGCAGGGTTCCGGAGTCGCAGGTTTTTCAGTGGAGTCGGATTCCTAACAACACTGGGAGTCGGATTTTTTGTCCGACTCCGGATGCCCAGTTGGATCATGTTTTATATCACACTCCTAAATTGGGAATTCCTGTTGAAATGGTACAATTTCTCTTGAAACTTTTGTTAAAACAGAGATTTCTTGCTGTGTACCACGATTTCCATACATTTTAACAGCCAAATGTCATTCCATTTATTTTAAGGAGTCGGAAATTTTGGAAAGTGGGATTTTACCTCCGACTCCGCAACCCTGGTTTCAGGACACCAACAGCTTATTCAAACCACTGGGTTCCCGGTGACAGCAATCCTTCATTAAAACTTTCCGCAGAACCGTTGTTACCTGCTTGGCTCGGCGCGGTCGTTGCCGTGGTAACGGGGGTTGTCGCGCCGACCGACACCAGCGCCGACATGGCGAAAGCGACCCGATCGCGCTCCATTGTGTTGCTCGAGGAGGAGGAGGTTTTCTTGTGGGGCTTGGCCGTCGACGACCTGAAGACAAAAAGAATGGGGGTCAGATGCCGCGCCTCTATCGTACTGCAAAGCGTTCACCAAAGCGATGTTTAGATATGCAGGGTTCCTATGCAATTTTAAACATAAACAATCTCCAAACTTAAAACTTTACGCAATGACCTGCCAAGGTCTTAATGACCGAAAATATAAGCTAGTCACCGCTGTTACGGCGAGTTTTAATACTGTTATGGAAACTAATGACCGAAAATGTCTCAGCGAATAAAATCCAGGCTTCTGGCGTCCTCTTGTACGGCGGTAGCAATAGCGGTGTGAGACTCTGCTTCTGGTTCGGCACAACACAATCGTGGCCATGGGCGTCGGAAGAGGAGCCTTGCCCCCCTGGATTTTGAAAATTTCAGCAAAAAAGGTTGTTTTCTAATTTCGAGTGGGAAATAATAAACTGCACCAATTTCGGCCCCCCCTGGAAGAATTTTGGAAAAAGCCCCCCAGTG
>JGI24158J21664_10014467_pt1 | contig 10352 bp, 10 predicted proteins | sample Ectturendosymbi3_FD_21664 | JGI IMG/M metagenome (IMG submission 21664) | reverse complement strand
CAAAATGATATTTTCGGGGGGGGGTGAAAAACTTTTTGCTGTACCTAACATCTAATCATGTTTTTGAAAATTTCGGGGAGACAATTGCCCGGTTACCCCCTTCTTCTTGTTCCGGGCCTGCTAGTGTTTATATTTTTTATTAAGCAATACTACGTGGGTGTAACGCAGTTCGTGATTTGCGGTAGCGCTCTTGATGTTTACGCAGACATCTCCACCGGCAGTATTAAACATATTGGTAGGCATTGTCTTGTACTGACTATGGTAAACAACAAACGTATTTTTTGCTTTTTCTTGCAGGCTCTTCTCATTGACAGACTAGTTAATTTTTCTCAACTTCCATCACCTACAATTGGCTACGGAGTCGGGCTTTGTGCGGGGTTAATGGCAACAGAGTTTGGAAGATCGTTGTTCTTTTCGTTGATGTGGGCAATAAACTACAGGTACAAGAGTATAATAATAGATACCAGGGCCCGTAACCAGACTAAGATTTTGGGGGACAAAATACATTTTTAGAGGGGGAAAGATTTTGTTTTTATTATAGCTTTAAAACAAACTTTTCTGGGCACAACAAAATTTGGGGAGACACGAAAATTTGAGGGAGCACTGCCTCCGTATGCCCCCGTGCCTACGGGCCTGCAGGTACTCAGTTTTTTTTTCTCTTACTCATTACTATTCATACTATGCGATGATTTTGTTAACATTTGACTTGCAGAACGGCTATTCGAACCAGAGCGGCTGTTCTGACAATGGTTTTTCAAAAAATTTCAAGGCTTCGAAGTTTGAAAGATAAATCTGTCGGAGAGGTGGGAATTCAGTTTTGCATGTTGGTGACTACAATCAGTGTTGCGCTTGTAAGGAGATGGTTTGCAAAAATAGAGTTTCTAGGGCTTCCCATAAAGCCGCATACGATTCCCGGTACAAGCCAGTATTTTGCACTGGTGGTACTTCATTTTTTCATGCCTTGCATGAAAAGCATTTTTTCTTTTTTTTTCAGACCAGGAAGCATTTTTTCTTCAAAATTAAGAAAGCAGAACACCGTATGAGATACGTCAGCATAATCAGCGTAGATGACAAGTTGTTGATGTGAACTGTTTAATTTACAGTAAGACATTTACGCGGAAAGCTGCAAGCAAAGCGAATATAGAATGCCTCAACAACAAAAATTAACCTCTGCAAACTTCTAGAACATTTATAATTGGCAGTTGGTGAACCTTCTCTCCAACGATGGGCAACGCTTGGCCGAAATGATCATGTACGTTGGTATTCTGATCGGAACGCCTGTCATGATTTTGTTTGCAACGGTTTTCTGTTGCATCTTCCTTGGATGGACTGCCTTGATTGGAATCGTGGCGTTTTTGTCCTTCGCACCAATTCAGGTAGAATTTTTCCAGGATATTTTGGTAAAATTTTGAGAATGAATTGAAACATTAAATTCGTCTAAAATATATTTTTAAAATTAATTTCTTTCCAAAATAAATTAATTTAAAATATTTGCTTGGTCAAGCACTGATGCGACTTGTTTTTATAGCAGAACATTTGCCCCACAATATTGATGATAAATCTGCTTTTGCAGTAGAGTTTTCTGAAAGCCATTGCTAAGTTACAATGGCCCTAAGTTTGCTGGCTCTCTGAAAAGAAATGACAATGTCATCAAAAGTGGCGTGCTTGACACCTCTCTCCAACGTTTGTTGAGTAGTTTGATAGGTGAGAAAGATAAGCATCTAATGTTGTTTTAAATATATTTACTATGTTGCGATCTGTCCTAAAAAGGTTTTTGACCTGTTTTGTGCTTGGGCACCGATGGAAATTTTTTTTCCTACCAATGATTCAAAGTTTTGTTTCGAATGTAGAAGGCAAATTCTTTTCGTCTTGAAAATTTCGGCAACTTTAAATTGATGGGCGCTCGTAGACCACCTGTAAAACCCAAAATTGAGATAAAAAACGAATATATTAAAGACAAGGAATCCTTTCCTTCTGAAAAAAATGATTGAGAGTTTTGCAATGTTTATGTTTTTTATCCAAAATGCAGATGGCGCTTGGAAAATTGATGGCAAATTTTCGCCGAAAATGTGTCAAAATCACCGACAGAAGAGTGAGAATGATGAACGAAATTTTGACATGTGTTAAACTTATCAAGATGTACGCCTGGGAAAAGAGTTTTGCGAAAGCAATAGGTTTGTACGAAGAGAAATTTTTTTATTTAATGAACATTTTTCAAAACATGCAACGAAAATCTACGACAACTTTTAAATGAAATCATCCTTTTGAATAGCAATAACGCTAAATTCTCATGGCCATAGCACCCTCTGCACCACACACAGATCTATGGAGCTCGTCATTGCAGACATAGAGGTTTATGTTCGCGTAAACCGTGGCTCGATAGTCTGTAGGTCAGATGACTCTGTCAGGTAGTTTAGTGGCTTCACAGAACTTGTTGACACGGTTTCGCTGTTTCTGTTCTAGATACGTGGCATTGTAGATCTTGTACCTTAAAGTAAATAATAGTGTTAATATTGCACAGACATTCACATGTTATGTTGGTATTAATATCAACACATTGCTTGCAAAGCATGAAAAGTTTTATCAGAGAGCAAGCTCATAGTTTTCACACACACCAAAGATATGAGATGAAGCTAAGCCTGATTCAACTCATTGAATATCCACGAGAAGTCCTAAGTGTTTTATTTTTTGTAACATGCTCACTCCGATTTGAATAAATGTTGAAATTTCCTCAGTCTTGATTGACAGCTTGCAATACCAATCTAAAATTTTTGATAACCTAGTTTAAAGCCACAAAGTTAAAAAAAGTACTTCACTTAAGCAACTCAACATTTCTGTTTAAACTTCAAAAACTATCATGCAAACTTTTTCGATTTTTAATTCTATGCAACATGAAACACGGAAATCAATACATATACCCATTGTGATTGTGTTAGTCTTGCCAATCCGATGATATGAACTGTACAGTTTCAACTTAGTTTTTTTAAACGGTTATAAGTGTACAAAAAAGTGAAAAACTACATTAGTAGTTTCTTGATATCACTCCTTTCCACGACAGCGAAGACGGGTGCTCATTAAATATATACAAACTTGATACAAAGTACCGATAAAAAAGTCAATCACAGATACAAACACTACTGAACTTCAAAATTAATCTCTAATTCTAGATATTAGAAAAGTTGCTTGGAAAAAACCTTGAGCTTGTGCTGGCTCACAAAGCAGACTTACTGTAGTTCATGTCGAATACTTTAGATGTGTTAGTAGAGCAAACGAGTTAAACCGCGTCCGTATCTATCAATGTCCGAAGCATGGTTTGTTTTCTCCACAGATACCGAAGTAGCTGGCCCCGTTTCCATTAGTATGCTGTTGTTCTGAGGACAATGTAGACCCAGTATGGTGTGCTTGTTTAAGACTTGCTCCTAGATGCAACCTTTGCCGCATCATCGCATATGCGACCCGCTGATTCGCTTTTGTAGGCTTTCAAGATTTTAACTTGAAATACTACTGCAGAATGCTTAAATAACTGTAAGCTATCATTCAAAGGCAGCGAACAATTTACAGGGTAGAGGGCAGCAATTAAGCCGTCATATCCGACAGAAGTAAAAGCCTCGATTGTTCCCAAAACTGCGCGATTTGCTAGATGTTTCTGGAAGTTGATGATTGAAATTTTCATTTTTCCTAAAGTTACCAACAGATGTACGTAGTAGTATAAACCAAGAGTCAGTATTTTTGTTGTTTTTTTAAATAAAACGTGTTAAATAAAAGTTTAACAAGGTCAGTCATTACGCTTTTCTACGTTTCACAAATTTCGGACAAATCCCAGCAAATTTTTCATAATGAAATTTTTCATAATGAAATTTTTCACACATACAAAACACACACGCACGTACACACACACGCAGCTACCTCATGAAGAGTTAATTGCAATCTTTGACTACAACTTTGTTGTACAGTATGCTTTTTCTTAACTATATTTCAATCCTTCAATTCAACTTTCTCTTGGCGAGAGATGAACAGAAAACAAACTGATAGAAAAAGGTTTCAGAGCAAAACTACGAAAAAATGCACGGGTTTCATATTCTCTTTTGTTTTGCGTCAAGCCGCAATTCGCAGCAAAGAAAGAAAAATGCTCAGCAAGGCCGGATTCATTCAAAGCATGCAAGTGTCGCTTGTGCCAATCATCCCCGTTCTTTCAACTGTTCTTACTTTCACAGTCCATACTTTACTCGGATATCCTCTTGACGCTTCCAAGGTTCGAATGTTTGACTTTTAGCTTTCATAAAAGTAAAATATGTCTCAACTTTCTGTACATTTGTAGCGATCTGATCCAGGTATAAATGAACTTGATCTAAGAAATTTCGTGAACCACGTACAAAAATGGTTTGTGTTTGTCTGTATCGGGTGTTTGTCAAAAGCCTTGATGTCACGAACGACAACAAAAGTAGAAGGATTTAAAGAAAAAAGAAACATGCTCAAAAGTAATCAAATCCTCTGTTCCGGCACTGTTGTGTGAAGGGTTGCTCTGGGTTAAGCAAGCGGTTTAAAAAGACCTGTTAAAGATTAAAAATAGACAATATTTTAAAGTTAGATGTATTCAAAACTTTTATATTTTTTGCCTTCTTCTCTTGGCAGGCTTTTACCATCATCTCGGTTTTCAACGCCATGAGAGGAGTACTGGCTGTTCTTCCTCAGGCCGTGAAAGCCCTTGCGGAGGTACTTTCAGAGTCATATCAGAATATTTTACTGTAAACTAAACAGTTAATTGTCAGATTTTCAGTGAAAGCAGCTCCTGTAATATTGCAACAGCAAGAAGAAAATGCCCTGATCGGACATTTTCTGCACAGCCTAAAACCATAGAATCGCCACTTAACTGTATTCCACATAGCAGCAAATCACGTCCGCCAAACGTGAGCGAACAACATGTTTATTAGACAAAGTAACGGAAAGGAGTGAAAGTTTGCATTTTTTTTGCAAATATACATTAATTGCTTTCAAAAAGCTTCACCATTTTTCAGGAAATTTTCTGCAGTTTTCTACAGCATCTCAATGTATGCTGTACCAACTAAATTTAATTACGACTGAAGTGCAATTACTTCAACATTGCAAGTCACCAAATTTTAAGTTTTAGAGCAAGGGTCTCCAAAGCCACATAGCTATTACACAACACTTCGAGAGCCGGACATAAACTCCATGTCCGAAATAAAAGAATGTCAAAACACGAATGTTATTTAACAATGAACGTGAATTTATTAAAAGAAATGGTGAAATTGCTTCCTTAATTTAACATAGTGGGAATATCTGACTTCAGATGGGATGTGCCTAATATCAACAAAGACCTCGGATTGCTGCAGCATATCAGTTACCTTTAGGCCAGCCTGAAGCACACTAATACTTAGCCAACTGGCATTCACGTGGCCGTCTGACGTAATGTCATTGTTTCAGAATATGTTACGTTCTACCAAATTATTAACAAGTTTTTCGTAGACATGGTACTTTTTTCAATATGGGTGAAGTGTCTTTGCGGGCCTGGTGAAATGGCTTCGCGGGCCGGGTTTGTTTTAGTAGAGGACAAGAGCCCCTGTAATTTAACTGCGAAAAACTGCTTGCGATTTGATCGTACGCATGCAAAGCTGCGATCTGCTCGTAAGCTTAAAGATCTAGACGTCCGTAGGCTCGATTTTTTCTGGCTCAACGAACTGTTGTTTCATTCCTTAGAAAACCTTGCGACTTAGATAATTTTTACTGCACATCAACGTCGAAGCATTAGATTGAAGTTTGCTTTATCTTCTCTTGCAAAAAGTCGGAGCCACGCCGCAATGTGTTGTATGTTTATAGATTTTCGTTACTTTCGATCGAATGGACGATTTGTTGAAAATGGAAGAACTTAAGAAATATTACAGTGCGCCTTCTCACAGAGATATTGCCATTGAATTTAAAGAATTCACTGGAGCTTGGGATGTAGTAGAAAAAAAGGTTTGCTGATTTCCTTTACATTATTGTAAACATTATTCATCTGCTTGCAATCCTTTTTGTTTCAGTGCAAGCATGGAGTAAATTTACTCAACTCATTGACGTGAAAACCGGAAGCTTAATTTTGAAAGAAACCGTGTTGACTTTTTTTCAGGTTGTACGAAATTAAGCTACTGTCTAGTGCCCCCGTATTTGATGATTTATGTTGTTGGTGACAAACTGAAAGACTACGATTGTTTTTTGCTTGTTATATAAAAGTCTTGTAAACAGCGTCAGTTAGCGTCGAGTTTTGTATTTTTTCTATAGCCTGTGAAAAATGCGACGAAAGACAAAAAACAGAAATTCGAAATTGAAGAGAAACTGGAAGAAGTGATCCATAACTTAAACTTGAGAGTGAAAAAAGGAAGGTATTTCTAGTAGGGCAATTCTCTTAATATATTATTTTCCTCTAATCTTTGACGCAAACAAACCGCTATTTTGATATAATCGATGAAGAAGCTTATTATATGCAGCTGATACAATGAAAAATTTATAAATGAATAGCGTACTGTACAACAACACGCTTTTCTATGTCTTAATCCGCTGGAGATCAGGTTGAAATTTTCCTCCAAAATGTGTCATTCAGGTTGCTTGGAATATGCGGTTCTGTTGGAAGCGGCAAGACTTCGTTGATCTCATCAGTGCTAGGCCAGCTGAACATAATGTCTGGCCGCATTGGAATTGACGGAAAGCTGGCGTACGTTCCCCAACAAGCGTGGATATTTCACGCCAGCGTTCGAGAAAATATTTTGTTTGGAATGCCGTGGGACGAAAGAAAATACAACAGAGGTAAATTCAAGGATAGAGGCGTTCTATCAATTTTTTACCCCTTGTTGACTTGTTTCTTTGCAATTTCAATTTCATTGAACTTGTCTTGTCAACATGCGTTACTTGTCAACTTGTTATTTGTCAACATGCGCTGTTATGCGGAAAGCACGTAGGTAACTTCTCAACTTTTAACATCGCAATATTTCTATAAAACAGCTCTTCTTTTTCGACCTGTGTATTTGTTTTTCTGAAACATCTAGAGTAGTGTGCTTGCTTTGCTGTTCACAGATACTTTTCCGATTCATAGCTTCCTTGCATATGAAAATCCATCAGTCTCGTTGATTTTGTGGAGCATTTTTGCCTTAGTGACGATGTTTTGATGTCGAACGTTTGCTGAGTGAACGAAATGAAATCGCAAATCATTTTTTTTATCCCGTGAACGTGCCTTTCAGTTGTGGAAGCCTGCTGTCTTCGATCCGACTTCGATATTCTTACTGATGGCGATTTTACTGAAATTGGGGAAAGGGGGATCAATCTTTCTGGGGGTCAAAAGCAACGAGTCAGTCTTGCCAGGTACGAGAACGACCTGCGAACCCATACTATATTTAGAGCAAATAGCGCGAATAGATTTATTATTAACATGCTACTTGTATAGAAACTCCGATCTCTTATGACTTGCTGCCTGTGACCGATTTAACACCTTATTTTTCTTCTGTTAAATGGTAGTTTTTCTTAAATGCACTTCATAAATTTCATCACATTTCCCTAAGTTTTATAGCAACATTTCTCTCATCTCATTGCTGAAGTGAATACGTTACAAGCGTCTCTCCCAATCCATCAAGAAAATTCACAACTGGAAACATTTCAAACATTTTGGAAAATGTGCTAAAAGTTTTCAGTGGTTGTTTGCGAATCGTTCCTGTTTTTTTTTTTTTAAAAACAATTGCATATGAGATGCTCTTGCTTAGACCAGTGTTGCAAAGAAACTTGATTGTATACAACAGTTTAGCAACATAAAAGCACAATCTGGCAACTTTTGAAAGTTGAATATCTAATACAAATTTTTGAAAAGGTTATTCTTTTCTTATTTTTACTTCATCAAACAGATTCAAAAAAGATAAATAATTTTGAAGAAAATTTTGCCAAGTTTTCTATTTAGAAATATCAAGTGGACGGCCAATTGAACAATACAGTATGACGACAGACATCATCTACAATGTTAATCTTATTGTTTTCTGTACGAAAAAAGACACTGACCGCTCATACTTCGCTTTTCCATTTTGTTAGTGTGTTGGCTGAAAATCGCCTGGAAGCGAAAGTTTTAACATAAAAATGATTCCAAAAGTAATGGCTGTTAATCTTTGCCAAGCCAGTATGGACTCTGAATTCATTTGTAAAACATGAAATTCTTCTTGGCAGAATGGAGATTAAGGGGTTTCTTTTGCGAATATATTTTTTACAGAGCTGTGTACAGCGAACGAGATGTGGTGCTGTTGGATGACCCACTTTCAGCCGTTGACGCTCATGTTGGAAAGCATATTTTCTTCGAATGCATTAAGAAGGAGCTTGCTGGAAGAACCATTCTGTTCGTAACGCATCAGCTGCAGTATCTGAAAGATTGTGATGAAGTGATAATGCTCAGTGAGGGTGTAGTCGCTGAGCAAGGAAAGCACGAACACCTCATGCAACGAAAGGGAGACTATGCTGAACTCATTAAGTATATTAGCATGAATTTTGGATTGCACAGTAGGCCCTTATGCAAATTAGAGCAGCTGACTCTATGTCCACTAAATTTACAAAAAGGATTTTTTGCACTGCAACGGAGAAAAAACTTGCAAGTCTAGCAATGTTGCAATATGAAATAATTCATTCTTGCTGTACGTCAATTTTTGATACGCATTGTAGGAAAACTTTACTAAAAAGTAACGAAAATTAACGGAGGTTGTGCGACAACAAGGTTTGGACAGGCAAATTTCTTTTTCCTTGCACTGTAGTGAGTACCTTACCTCAACTAAGTTATTGAATATTAAAAATTCAAACAAAAATAAAACGCAAATATTAGTGTTTTTGACAAAATTATGATTCATGAAAGACCTAGTTTTGTGAAAAAAAAATCTCCTATTGTGAAGTTTTACCTGGTTAATGCTAAGCTTTCGATTTTCTTCAGAGGTGTTGCAGACAGTAACGCATGATTTCAAGTCATATTTTTCACGAATAATTCTTTTGTTATAGGTTATTTTCTACTTCTTGCATTTCAAAATACAAACATTAAGCCTTTTGTTTTTAACTGGATTTACAGATTCTTTATGCAGCTTTTTTTTGTATGCACTGAGTTTTTTTCACACCTGTTTCTGATTTCCCAGCAACTTTTACTTGGAACAAAGCAAAGAAAACCAAAAAAGTGGTGTTGGTGAAGAGCTGGCGGAAAGACTTCAAAAGAAGGAAGCGCAACACAAAATTTCAACCGTCTCAAGTATTAGTAAGTGAAGATCTGCAGCTGGAAACCTTTGCTTTTGTTTGTAGACAATTGAAAATCAAGTTAAATTCATCGAGCAGCTTGTCTTCGCGTTTTGTGTCAAATGCAAACATAAGGGCGACTTCAGGAAAGTAAAATTCTAACTACGTTTAATTGGAAATTTAATTTTAATGTGAGTGGAAATGTGGGATCAAAACTTTTGTCTCATTTGAACTTTACCTTTCGTGCACAAGCGAAACTTCTATGGCAGGGGTGGCCAAACTGCGGCTCTTCGAACGATTGCATGCGGCTCTTTGAGCTTTCCGGAAATTTATATGTTTGTTTTTTATTTCTTATTTCTATTGCAAAGTGTGGTACCGCGGCACTGTAGCTAGGGTACCGTACAGTATTACTTTTGAAAGTCGTTCCAAAAAGAATTATGATGTCACAGAAGCGCAGATTGCAAAATGCAAATAAATTCGTGTTTTTAGTTTTTTATATTGCGTCTCTTTGTAACTTGGATTTTACGATATGCGGCTTATACATAGGGCAGGTTTGGCCACCCCTGTTATATGAGATTCAGTGATCGTCGCATTTTTTCAAAGTTTGCTTATGTACGTGTGGGGTAAGATGTGAACAACGTTTTTTATCTAAGTTGCACAGTGGCAAAGTTTGTTTAAACACTCTCCAGCAGCTTCGATTTTTTTACCATTAGTCACTTTATCTCCGTTAAATGTCTTTGTATTAGGATACTTTAGTTAACCACGGGGTATTAAAATAACCCTGGGGTGTTGTGACATCCACGGTTAACTCCTGAGATACTCACATTGCATTCGATTTGTCCTCTCAAATTCAGGAAAAGACATGAAATAACAAAATGCTGTTCTTTTTGCTACTCATGTTGTTTCGTAGCGTTTGCCACCAGGTTTCAAATCAAACAAACAGATGAATAAGCTCTTCTGTTGATTATATTTTATTATCAGCCAACGTTTCGCCCACCTATTCAAGTGGGCTTCTTCAGGACAATGTTTTCAACCACAAAACATGTAGCATACCAATAACAAGAAACAATGAGTAGTATGACGTACAAAGACAAAAAACGCAAAGCTGGCCAACTCGT
>JGI24158J21664_10014466_pt1 | contig 10352 bp, 5 predicted proteins | sample Ectturendosymbi3_FD_21664 | JGI IMG/M metagenome (IMG submission 21664) | reverse complement strand
TTCTGATCCATCGGGAGCTTTCTGATCCATCGGGAGCTTTCTGATCCATCGGGAGCTTTCTGCACCTATACGAAAGTCATCTCGCATTCACTCCTGTACTTTCGGCCAGAATCATAACAGACTTCAACTTCCTTGACGCCATTCTCGTATTTCTATCGCGGAAACACGAAAAAGCATTGGACCTGCTTAGTGCTTACAACACACCAACGCTTACAACACACCAACGTGACCGGAGTCACATTTTCAGACTCCAACTCAGCTCCTGTTTAAAATTTTTGAATCGGAATCCGGGTCCGAAATTTTTTCAAATTTGAAGAATCTGACTCCTGTTCAACTCCGGTTACCATCGAGGGAACCGACACTCGGCAGTGTTTTCACCATGGGTTTTTACATGAGCAATGACATTTGTAAAGACCGCGCAGACCCCTACTATTGCCGAAAATAGAAAGGGACTCTGGATCCAGGGTTGCTTTTCCACAAATTGTTGACTCCAGATCCGGATCCAAAAACACGCAAAATCCTTTCGGAGTCGACTCCGGCACTAAGGATCCGTGGCCACTTCTGCAACACACTACACAGTACATACTACACACTACACAGTGCACACTACACAGTGCACATTTCCAGTGATTACGGAAAAAAATATTTCGAATCTCGCCTCCCTCAAATCTTACTAACATCAGAAAGCGAGCGTCGGTCTAATATCGCATTAATTACAAGCATTTTGCAAATGTGTTGTCCAAAAAATGGACTAGTGATATTTTCTTCAGAGGAAAGTTTTTTCAGCGTAAAAAAGCCAAAAACAACAGTGAGGACAAACGAAAATTTTAAGGCCAACCAACTTGATCTGAGGACAGAAAAGGCCAAATAAAATCGTTTAAGGCAATCAACTTGAAGCGAAGCCTGATTTCTGAAACTTGGTCTGTAAAAGGCAAACCTGGTAACCTTGTTGGCTATCGTTTGTAACATTTTGTTTCTCAACACAACGTAAAGCTCTTTCAGTCGTAACAGAGAGGATCCTGGCAGGTAAAACAAACCCGAACAACAGAGCTTCGGGAACTCACATCGTTTGGTTCATTCAACTTTGAAATTGTTTATAGGATTAGTTGAGGCGAAGTTCGCGAAGCCGTGCTCACGTAATCAAAAGTTTACTTGAACCCTTGGTTCACTGGGAAATGAATTCGCGTGTAGCGGCTTTTAGTCTCGTTGGTTTTGTATTTCAGAAACTGTGCTCGACGATTGATCACGTTTATTTGACGTTTGTCTGATTTTGCAAAGAACGTTTTTCGCTGCCATGCTTCATGCGTCTGTGAAGCAATTTTTACAAAGTAAAGGTAGTTGCAGAAGTAGAGTTGCACTGATCGTGCAAGTTGCAGGAAAGGTGAAAAGTTGTCCAGCGCTCTTTGCAAGCCTTGTGAGTTTTCAACCTACCACAGCTTGCTCATGAAGGAAATAGCGCTGCCAACAGCAGGGAAGTTTCAAAACATCGCACTTAAGTAGTTTCTGTGGGTTCATATAAACCTACTTGGAAAAGGGTTCATGGTAAAAGAAAAACATTGCTAGCATCAACTGAATAATGAACTAAAGGTTGAACGTGCCACTGGCAATTATCACAAAATAACTTCAGCCACTGTTTTTCTCTTCATCCCACCTACCCTCAGTTTTGGTTCGAAATAAACATGCTATATATTAACTTTGTAATTGCTTTGAATAATTAGCAGTGAAAGAACATGAAGGGATATGATTCATATCTGAACAGAGCATAAAAATTTTAACCTTTTTCAATCCACACTTAGTATAAATATATAACAAGCTGTGAAAAGTTAAAACTCGCTCAAAATGTGGTGATTTTTATCAGGTTTCATCATAATGAATAAAACGTTTCTAAACATATTGTGTCAAAAATAAGCGTTAAAAATTTAGATAAAACATATTTGTAGCATTTAAATAACGTTCTTAACTATAGACCTGAAAATGGCCTCGGCGAATCTCACGCTATAGTCTGAACACATTCTAAGAGCAGGAGCAGATGAGCTTATACGAACACAACAAGCCTCAACTGAAGCGTTTTCATTGCAATTTTTCATTTTTATTACCAACCCTAACCACGTTATAAACGTATACGAAATACAGTACAGTACTTTCATTTATGGAGAATACAGACAAGTTGAACAACTGGGTTAGGTGCTGGCCTTTGCAAAGCTTGTGCGACAAAGTTGCAAGCTATTTTAGCAGGATTTAAAATTTTTTGGGAAGGAATACGTGACCCCGCTTGCCAGGGGGCCCGGGCTTAAGCCCTGCTAGCCCCATTGTAAATCCGGGTCTGGATATGAACACAAATCTTGACTAACCGTGCCGCGCCCAAAGCAGTAAGAACGAGTTTCATCTTTGCTGCAATTTCTTTCCTCTTCAAGCAACAATCTAGGCTCATGGAAACCACAGTGATTGCAAACCATAATTCTAAAGAAGTAGAACTACGCAAAGAACCACTAAGTGCCAGCAATAAATAAATAGAACATATTTTAATTTTTGTATTTCAAATTTTGTCTGTTTCGCAAGATTCAATTTTTAAATCAAAATGATTCACTTTTATCAGGTTAAATAACTAACTACATACATGGCCCATGCCGCCATTGCGTTCGCGACGATCTGAACGGCGAAGACACGAGAACAAGTTCTTCCACAACGCAATTGTGAGTGCAAGATGACAACAGTGCAACTGCACAACACAAGGATTGTCCTTCGAGTGCCTTCCACGATCGCCGGGGCAGAGATTTGTTGGAGGTGTTGAAGAGATCGCCCATTTCTCGACCACACGAAACCTACTTGGTCTTCGACGAAGTTGTTCCGATGGGAAAGCAGAGAGCAACATGAACGGACTCCGACGAAGATTGCATCCACATTGGAGTGTTTCCCTGCTACAGCCATTATGCCGAATGCTTGGCCCAGACTGAAGCAAGTCTGGTGTTGGCGTGGTCAGTCCTCTGTAAAGCACTGTGGCCTGCAAGGGTCCTGGCCATAACGGTCGATCAGAGATTGATTCCCTGAAACTCGATAGTGGAACAATAACCTCAAAGACAATCGGGATTTTCTCATGAAGTTCATGATCGCATTTTAACAAAAAACTGTGGCTTCCACTAAGCCAACGGCCAGTATAAGACTCCCTCAGATTATTTTGCCAATTGCTTTCATTCATTAAATGACATCCTTGTTTCAATCGCAAACAAAACGTGAAACACTGCAGCAGCAGTTTCCGAAAAGTGTTTTTCCCCTCAAGAAGGATTTTGCTTCGTGACAACAACAGGACAATTAAAAGGAGCCCAGACAAGCACTGAAGAGCACTCAACAACAACTTAGGAAGAATCGTTCCTGGCGCAATCATTGTTGCGACTTGCGAAAGAGAAGAAATTTGAAAAACAATAGTATAAATGGAGAGAGCACTGAATGAACAGTTCGCACAATATCAACAGGATGGAGAGGATCTCATTTGAATGATTTCGCAAAACAGATCAAATCAAAACTGCAGAACTTGTAGCATTTTCAACACCGTATCTACTTTGTGCTTTGTTCCCACATGAAAGAACAGCATATCAAATCAGATCAAAACTAGGACAGTTTACTTTCATCAAGATCGTCACATGCTATATATGGTGTATCTGCCGGTGTAAGACGACTCTTTTCTCCACAATATCTGTTCAATACGTTATGAGTGGCAGGAAGTAGCTGCTTGTGAGTTTGCAACAAAAGTAGAAAAAGTGGCTCCGTAGTACATACGGTCTTCAGTCATTTTCGCTCTAGCATTTTACACGTTGCATTGCATTATGGTTAAATGCTATTTTATTCTATAAAATCATGGATTTTAATTCCGACAAGAAATTCACCCACAAACTTTTACAATGCAAAACTAAGATACAGGCTTACTGCGGACTCACCAACTGCAGGGGTAACAAAGTTGAAACTTGCTTTTTATATTGGAAGTTATTCTGGCGTCAGTTACAAGTTTTCCACGCTGCATTCCTATTTTCACTTCTGCCTTCCCTTTCAAAGTTGCCATCACGCATAAAAGCAATAAACTTGGATCAGTAACAAGGCACTTTTGCACAGACATGCAGCAAATCGAGAACCGTGCTAGCGAATAAAGAGACTGCGATTGATATTACCTGAGTAAGGCTGGGTAGTTATCGAGTGCGCGACAAATGACAGAAGAAAAGTACTATTACGAAAGAATGTCGTTGTTGATACTATTGGTAATAGAAGCCCACCAAGCTTTACTGCTGGTAAATTCTGCAATTCAACGAGACGTAAAAAACTTTCTAGTTAGACCTTAGAGAGTGCCTTTTAATCTGTTTCTGCTTCTACAACAGTGGTTCCCAAACTGGGGGTAAATCACCCCGTGGGGGTAATACGCGATTCTACGGGGGGTAATACGAAACCAAAACCACAATGTTGTTCTATATTATGAGCGATCGCTGCGAAATATTGAGGGTAAGTAAGACATAGTTGGTGTCTTGATTTGGGTAATAATGGCTTGAACAGGTTTGGGAACCACTGCTCTACAAGAACCAAAAAAGAGCGCATCTATATCAAAGGGGCACAATTCAACGGGGCGCAACTCCCACTGGATCCGCCACTGGTCATGCATAAGTGTCCAATATCGGCTGAAACATGAAGACTTGTAAACGATCACCATCTATGCAAAGAAGCTGATGAGGAGAAAATCTTTGAAGATCTTTTGCATTTAGAATTTTTTCCTGAAAGATCAAAAATTCGCTCAACACATCTTTTCACAGTCTTTTAACAACATAGGAATTCACTGTTGTTCTTTCGGTGTCTGACGTTACGTTGTGCCTTGGTTAGCCGGAGATATTTTTACGTACTAGGTTTTGTTACATAGCTCTACCACAATAATTTCATTTACCCTTGAGTAGCAAGCACTTCATCCGTGTAGCTGGCACTTTCTAATATGGCTTTCTGCTTCGCTTTCACTTGTATAGGAAATAACCTTCCTTCACGCAATCAAGCATCATTTAAACCAATTGTGATCAACATGGCATCGTGTTCTATAAAGGCAGCAAGCAACGCATTCACCTGACATCACGGATTACAACCTCTAACCTCTACCACAGGGACATCAGCCTGAGCACTCACAAAGTTTTCATATGTGTGAACCCTTCCTATACAATGACCATTGTCTGGCTGGCAAATACAATCCAAGATAATTGGATGTTTCATCTATTTTGAGAAACACTTAATGTAGTCAAGATGTTTGTTCAATGACGTCACAGAGGACCCTTATACTCGAAATGAATTCAATATACACAAAAGGAAAAAAGTTAATTTTAGCTTAGACGCATGTCCAGCTTTCACAATTGTTGCTCAGCAATTTACTTCATTATTCTGAGGAAAAATACATAGTTACTGAATTACAGTTTGCTTCTGAAAGTTTACAACTATTTCTTAAATTTTTGAAGAAAGTATCTCTAATCATCAACGAACGAACGAAAAACTGACCGAGTGTTGTAGAAGTTCAACCATGCATAACTGTTCTTCTAAATAAATCCCAAGAGACATTCAGAACAAGGTGGTTTTCAAAAAGATTTTAAACAGGCAGTTCAAAGTTTTACGATGCTAATTTGATGACAGCAGGGAAAAGTCAAAAGTTTAAAGCAGTAATAAAACAACGCTTGGCTCCAAAAGAGTGGAGCAAAATGGAAGTTGCAGTGATTGAAGAAATTCCAGCGAGAAGGCTCGCATCAGGGGGCAACATGGCAACACCCCCAACGAAATTTTCTAGAACATGTTTAGTGGTTAGAACAACAAGTTAGAATCATTTTGCCACGACCACCCCGAAAACAGTACAGCAACAAGTTACAATCATTTTGTCTCATCCGCCACCGTCAGCTGGTTGCGACCCCAGTGCTGGAATGCCAGAGAAATATTTTTTGGATTTAAACTGTGGCCTGCAGCAATTATACTGGTGGTTGAAGTCATATTTTCATTGAAAGATTGGTTTGGCAACATCCCACCGTTTGCCCCGCTCGTTATGGAGACCAGTTATCTTGGTGACTATCAAGCGAGCTTTCCCAGCTCCNCATATCAGATGCGTGACGACACACTTCGCGCTTACTTCAGATTACTTACGAACGTCTTCACAAAAGCTGCAACTTCTCATTTGCTTTCTTTTCAGAAAAAAGAATCTGGCGAAACATGGCGATGGATGCAACTATCTAGCCTTGGTTTAAAAAAATTCGGCAGCTTTTGTCTTAACTGTCAAGTTTGTTCTCGAGCTGCCGACCTTTATCACCACCATACTCTTCAATTTTGTTGTTATTCATATTTTATGGCAAATTTTTCCCTGAACCATTTTTACTATAAATAACTGAATTCGACAAGAATGTAGTTGCACTCCTTGGACATTAAGTTATTTATGAAATATATTTTAATGGAAAAGCAAACGCTTATCACGTGGTTCATCATGTTTCCATTCAAAATTTGCTAAATGAAATTATTTGAAAGTTTTTTAAATTCCTATATTATTTGAGCGCTTCTGAATCACAGTGTTCCCAGATCAAGTAATTTTTAGAAATATAAATTATACTGTTATTTTTAGAAATCTGAATATACACTTTTGCCAAAATATTTAGGGATGACTAACGTTATCAGAAACCGAGAAAAAAACTGTTTGATTATTAAAATCTTATTCTTGGTAAGTATCAGACAACAAGAAATTCTCTGAGGGAAAGGACGAGCAGTACATGGGATGTGAGTAAAGTTACACAGTAAATTTTTGATAAGGTTTGACTTACCATCAAAGTGACTCCTGAGCCTCCCAGACTGTCAGCAAGAAGCTTGGTCAACTTGCTGTCTCTGTACGGAATGTGACCTGTTCTTTTTTTGCTGTCGCTCAACGCAGAAATACAGTTTCCTGGAAAAATATGCTGTGAAATATCAAAGCAATCTTAAGAAGGAAATGATCTTATCAAAGCAGAACAATTGATAGTGCCTACCAGAAAAAACATTTCAAGTATTTTGGTTGGGCTCTGAAATCATATTGCCGTCTTTTGTATTCGAACAATTTCGTCACTCTCCTCATTTAGTTGAAAAACTGTTATGAATCTTGGAATATTACGACTTTTACGAAAACAATTGTTTGCTTACTAACCTTTATCTTGATGTAAAGCAAGTCGTGATGATGTTCGTGCGTTTTACAAGGTCTAAAAATGTTGTAAGACATTGCCTGCAAGGAACATTAGCCAGACACTGCTTTGAGTCAGAATCTCACCTGTTATTTCCTTACACTGGCACTAAAAGTCTATTATTAATTTTAGTCTTCTATGAAATTGTGCTGAACAAAAACAAGGTCAAAAGTCATCTCGTAACGAACACACACCACAGGTCTATTTTCCAGATATTTGCAATCATCTATGAAACTTGCAAATTGTACAAAACACTTTCGTCCAACTTAAACCGAGCTATGTTGATGAAAAGTGAAAGTAACGTTTTACAAGTTTCTGGTCTTGTGTTAGTGTGTTGTCATAATAGGGTATGCCGTTCCGATTGTTCGAAGAGCTTTTCAACAACGTTCTGTTATGCAAAAACAATAGGCTTTGTTACGAAACAAGTGCTTGAGACGTCACAACAACAAAAAGCTTTTTTCTTTTTCTAACTTTTTAACCAAGTCGCTGAAAGTTACTTCGCGTGATATGAATAACGTGAATTGTGACAAACAAACGAAGTAAAAATGAAAGTGCATACAAAAATGTTTACTGATGCCTTTGACACATCACCATTTTCTCCCACAATGTAAAGTTTCTGAATGAGAATGACCGAATACCGCAGTTACCAGTGGCGCATGCAGAAAGTTTTTATGGAGGGCGGTTCATTCAGTGGCATTTGGTGGTCATTTGTATTTGGTGTGCGCTGTTTGTGACGTCACAATTTGTCGTCATGTTCCTGTTTCCAAACCAACGTTTTGGCGAAGTTTGTTGACATAATATCCACATTATTCTACATGAACTTCCCTTAATTTATGTGTCACTGAATATAAACTGTCAGCGCTCCAGGTTAGGATATCGGAGGAAAATACACTCAACGCTACGACAGCAGTTCATAACTGAAAAATATCAGGCTGCGCATTGAAACAGTGGAGTGAAACATACTCATCACTGCCTCTGAGCAATTTACAACTGCAAAATAAGGCTCCGCTGATGTCTTGGTGAATACGAGCAGTGGAGCGCAGAAAGTGTGCGGCAGAAAAGAAACTGTCTGACGCTCACCCCGGTTTGCAAGATCGAATCTTGCTAAACTACACAAGAATTGAGAATGCGCATAAAGTATACGCAAGAAAACTTCCCATTTTTTGTTATGTATAGAAGTCCAGCAAATTTTTAGTTTTCCTTTTTTCCTGCGGAGACATTTATCAATGCCTGAATGCTTCTATTTTAGCAACTGCTGTTTTTGAGCTCGTGCACCAGTTTTATCATGCTACTGAAATTGGTAATGCAGCCAATGCGGTCAGCACCTGCGCTGCTCGGCCACAGCAGACAAAACAAAGACAATTATTTTGGATATAATGAACTATCGTGGAACACAATTTTAAAGATGCGTAGTGGACGAAATGTCTGCAAAAAGTGGTGAGATGGTTTCTGGATGCAGACGATAATCCATATTCCCACCAAAACCCAATTATTACTTTTTGGCCCGTTTACAATATTCCTTGAAATTTCCATCCAAATTCATTCCGTGGTATTTGCATTAAGCTGACAAATTAGCAATAAAAAAGTATGCGAAAACAATTGATCTCCTTTGTGCAGGAAATAGAGTTTTCGGAAAATATCAAGCTAAAGGGCGGGTTTAAACCCCAACGCCCTTGCGTACGCCCTTGGAAGTTACTGATACTTTATTTCAGTGTCTGTTCCATCGACTTCCAGCACTCTAGCCGCAAGGCGTGGAGAACCATCAACAAACTTACTGGCAGGTCTGGACGATCCTCTCGCTTCTGCCCCGTCTCGGCAAACTCCATCGCGTTGCACCGTGTGGAGAATGGGGCACACAGGACCGGGGGCCACGAGTCCACCAGGCTGGTCCACAAAAGGCTGTCCGACCTACGGAAGGTCTCAACACCTGAGGGTCACAATATCTCTGACCCTTTTAGGCCAGAGGTGCTTTCTGCTGCCCTCAGGCACCTGAAGCTAGGAAAGTCTCCGGGATTGGATTCCGCCTTCCCGGAGTTCATACTCCACACTGGGTCGGCTCTCAAATCTTGGTTTTGTGACTTCCTCACTTCTTGCATGCGCCAATGCAAAATTCCAAAGATCTGGAGAAGAGCACTAACAATGCGATCCCTAAGCCAGAAAAGCCACTGGAGGACCCAAAGAGCTACAGTCGCATATCTCTGTTGTGTTTCCTCTTTAAAATCCTCTAGAGGCTCATCTACGCTCGTGTCGAACCAATCATCGACCCACTGCCCCCTGAGGAGCAGGCGGGCTTTCGACACGGGAGGTCGACCGTAAATCAGATCACCCTGCTGACACAGGACATCGAGGATAGCTTTTCGGTTAAGAAGAAGGCCTGAACTGTGTTTGTCGACCTCACAGGAGCTTGCGACACTGTATGGCATCTCGGCTTCACTTACAAGCTGCTGCGATTGGTACCTTATAGATAGAGAAATGGTCAGCATGATCATAGAGATGGTTGGCAATCGCAACTTCTCGCTTGCCATCGTAAATGGCCAAAGGAGCAGGTTACGACGCCTCAAGAACGGCGTCCCACAGGGATCTGTCCTGGCACCCCTTCTCTTCAACATCTACATCTCTGACCCACCATCTCCAGAAAGCATGCATATGCTGACGATCTAGCAATCATGCATGCTGACGGAGATTATTAGGCAGTGGAAGGGGTGCTCACCAAAGACATGGCAACCGTAGGTGAATACCTCCAGACTTGGAAGCTAAAGCTCAGCACCACAAAGACGGTGTCGGCAGCCTTCCACCTCAACAACAAGGAAGTTAAACGTGAGCTGAAAGTCAACTTCAACAACGAAACCCTGCCCTTCTGCTCCGAGCCCAAATACCTCGGAGTAACGTTGAGCAGGTCGCTCACGTATCGCCGATACCTTGAGTCACTTCGCAAGAAAGCTGACATCACGCGTCGCGTTTTTGAGGCGGCTTGCTGGTTCCGGTTGGGGTGCTGGAGCAACAACGTTGAGAACAGCCGCCCTAGCTCCGGTGCACTCAACCGCAGAGTACTGCGCTCCTGTCTGGCGCCGCAGTGCTCATACCCGCCTCATTGACCCCACCATCAACGACGCCTTGCGAATTGTGACTAGATGCCTGCGTCCGACACCAGCGGAC
>JGI24158J21664_10014465_pt1 | contig 10352 bp, 4 predicted proteins | sample Ectturendosymbi3_FD_21664 | JGI IMG/M metagenome (IMG submission 21664) | reverse complement strand
GAGGAGCTAGGGCGTTGGTAAGGCAACTGAAATTGCTGGTTTTAGGCTGAAATCAAAGTACGAATATATCGTACCCCGGCTCTCAAAGTGTTAAGAATCAAAAGGTGGTGACAAATATTGCAGACTTCACCACACATACATGACATATAATTTTACTTGTGGAAAACCAATACATGATGTTCTTGATTTTTAAATAGCAAGTGCCAGTTTGATATTCAATAAAAGTATTTTCTTGAAACATTACCAGTAAGACTGTTTTTTTTTTCTAAACAACTACACTATTACTATTACATATTTGTATGGTCAACATCCTTTTTCTACTTTTCAGCTTTGAGGTTGGCAACATAAGATTATTATCTTAGGCTTAAACCATTGGCAAAGCGCAAAGGTATGACTTCAGTGAGGTTTTCAATGTAAGAGATGCAGTATAAATGAGTGCATAGCAATGCAAAACATTATTTATATGTAACACTAACTACAGACCAAAGGAAATGTCAGTCTAGTAACTGCTAATAAACATATCTGGAAGAAGAATCTAGGCTTGTAGTGTACAAATAACAAGCAAACTTTCTAACATTTGCTTCATTGTTGTTTCAAAAAGTATTTTTACATTGTGGCTTCCCAAGCATAGTAGTGAACGCAAGTGAGCCTTAAACCACAAAGGACAATACCTTTGTTGAATATAGATGCAATGGAGGCACATTTTTCACATATTTCCAAAAACATATGGATTATAGTCTGACTCTTAACACTTTTGCTATCTCAGTCGATGCATCTGTACAGAATGTTTTTTTCTGGAACAGAAACCAGGTTACACACAGATATAAATCTGATTTTTTTTGGGTATTGTTTATAATTTTTGTCTCATGAAAGTTCATACATTTGTATAAAAAAAACAATGAAAAAGAAATATCAAACTTAACAAATGGAGCACTTGGTTGGGCTTCAATTATAAGGTGTTTTGGGAAACTGGCATAAATATTGTTAACTCTCTCAAATTACCTGGTACCCAGCATGTTGTCTCTGGAAAAACCTCTGGTACTGGAAGTGTCAAACTTGCATGGAAGTTAAACTTTTTATTTTTTGCAAACTGATTGATGCCATTGGCACATCTAATGCCATTACTGGGACAACAGTTCATGCATACTGTCAAACATTGGCCCTTAGTATGAAAACCAACATCAATGATAAGCACAGCTCAGCATTTCTTATAAATCAACAGGAAAAAATTTACAGTCTACAGTTTATCAACAGATTCTTAAAGAAACAATCAGACGTGTGGATTACCTGAATGCAAACAGCAAATCAATAAATTTCCTTAAGGACTAGAAAATCACTTACTTGTCAAAACACTTGCTTCGAAGTGATCCATCACTTTCAGTGGTGTTTGCTTCTTGGCCAAAGTGATAACCATACTCATCACCCATGACCATGGTTTCACTTGCAGCAACTCAGCAGGCACACTTCAATTTTCGAATCCACAGGCAGTATATTGCCAAGCACTGGTAAAAGCCACTTGGGTTCCAAACACTTACATAGTGGATCTTTGTCTTGTTGCAAAGTGTTTCCAAATACTAATTTTAAAAAATTATCTAAAAAGGGCATGCACTGAACAAAAACATATACAGTTTTAGTAGTTATGCACTAGTTGTAACATTGTTCTGCAAGCGATTCACTACAACAAAAAATAAAAATTTTCACTTGTAAACTCCCAACACTATTTTTGCAATTATATGAGACCAAAGAAATTTTACTTGTCAGTCACAAAATTAATGGATTTTAAACCAGCTATGTGTGGCCCTTTAAGGTTTTGTGCGGCCCAGTAAGCTTTTCATTATTGTGTATGTAGATACAAAGACAACTAGTCTTTAGTTTGATCATCTTGAATTAAACATTGCCGAATGGTCTTTAGCCTGTTTATCATGTGCTATGCACTGGTACGCAACTCTGCAGATGTGTCCACTGACACCTCAGTGCAAAGCTGATATCTAGTTCTCATTTCTACTTTATGTATTCCTCTGCACTGATCTGATTTTACCCATATTATTCCATTAGCACTATACATTTTTACTGCCACCGCATATATTCGTGCTCTTTGATGTGTTTGCGTGTTTCTTGTTACTGCCATACATGCCCCTTCAAGTCCTGTATGCACCAAGATTTTGACTCAAAATGGTGCTAACATATACTCAAAACAGTGCTAACACACCATTCCTCGCCAGCAGATTGAGAGCTGATTCAAACCCTCTAAAGATGTGGAAAGACTTGTACCTTCGATTTAAAAAATTAGGAAATTTTGGATTTGAGTTTTCTTGTGAGTGATATTATAATGAAGGTAGATTTGTGCCTTTTTGGCCCTTTTCATCTGGCCCTGGGCCCCAACTGCAAGAGGAAAGTTTTTGATTCATTCAAAAAAGAACTAAGTGAAAATCTTCATGTTTAGAGCCCTTGATTGGGATCCTAGCATTTGTAGTTGGCAAGTTATAGCCTGAAAACCACAAAATAAACAATTAAATAATTAATTAATCCCTAGAGGATTATTCTCCTCATGGACTGCACAGTCTAACAATTGAATGGCTACTCTGCTCAACACCTGCCCCAAGATCTAGTGTGGCCAAGTAGTGGTTTCAAGAACTCGCTCAAGCGAAGAAGGGCTCAAAGTTGTGGATTTTCACCTTTATATTGAAATAAAAGGCTCCCTCTTGTGGATGGGGCCCAGGGCCCTATGATGTAAGCCAACAAAGGCCTAAACTTACCCATAATATGACATCACCCACAAAAAACTCAAATCCAGTACTTCCTAATTTTTTTTATCGAAAGTACAAGACTTTTGACAACTTCAGAGGGTTTGCACAGCATTCTAGCTCAATCTGCTGCCAAGTTATGACTTGCACAACTTGGGCAAATTCCAGGATTCAGTTTTTCATTCCACTGCGTTGTGTGTCGGAGTGAAGACATTTTACAATACAATGGCATCACAGTTTTGGTAACATACAGTCATTATCACTGCAGTTAGTACTAAAGTTTGGGTTGCTGAAATGAAAGTAATCATTGAATGTGCGGCCCTTACAAATATGACATAATTTTTGGCCCAGTATAGCATCTTGGTTGGATATAGCTGGTTTAGACCATCATTTTTGGAGTAAACTGTTTATTTTTTATAATTGATCAAAAAATGATGCAAAAATACATTTTCTAATAAAATATGAAGACTGAACACTGGAAACTCTGCTGCAATCATTTTTATTGTCAATACCAAATGCAATGTCGATTTAGGAATTGGTTCCGGCATTAACCAAATGAAACATTACCAAAAATCTTAAGCAATCTCCCATAACATTGCTGAAACAACAACAATTCTAATATAAAAAAAAGGGAGGATTCCAATAAAAACATCAACTTTTTTTGGAACACACATATGTTACAAACATTTTACAAGAAGCTGTAATGATTTTGAAAAGAACTTCAGTCAGAAAAAATTTGTATTGTGGAGAACTTTTATCTGGTTTAGTCAATGAAGTCATTTGTGAAAATTTCACATCCCTCGAAAAGTTTTTTGTGTGTATCATTAAATAGACTATAACAAATGTTATCAAATGGAGTTTTGCAACACCCTGGTTTATCATTTTGAGACTGCAAGGCATCACAAGCTTACATCCATCTTCACTGCCAAGATTTCAGAAAAACCTACTCAAATCCATTCAGTGCATGTTAAAATGAGTCTGCAAAAGGTGTTTTTGTGTGCAGTGACATAAAAATAGTAGAATTGATTTCAGCAATGAGGTAATAGTAATTTCATGTTCAAAATTTAGGTTGTTTAGAACAGGTGAGCTTAACATCTTTGGCGCCAATGTATGAAATATTCATATATCAAAATCACGCATTGAGCCACTATTTTCATGCCACTTCGCAAAGTCTATAACTTAGCAGTCAATTGTGTTAGAGAGCTGCTCAAACCCTCAAGACTCAACAAGCCTTCTAGTTGGCAATGAAAAAAACTTAACTTTGGGTTTCAGGTTTTTCTAACATATGTGGGGTAGGTTTAGGTCTTTTTGGCCAAGGTTATCAGGCCCTGGGCCCCAATTGCAAGAAAGGAAGCATTTTGCTAAGTTTTTAGTGGAATCTAGGCTAAAATTTGAGTCTTTCGAGTCTTCGATTGGCTTTCTACAGTTTCTGGTTTAGAAGTTAGGATAAAATAACCAAAACTTGAATAAGTTGGGTAATTTTTACCCAAAGTTAAGTTTTTGGTCATAACTTTTTAGAATGTCACAAGTAGTCTGTAGGCACCTATCTCCATTTGCTTGCACCATGGTCCACAAAGCTGCTTTCACCATGAATGCTACAGCGGTGGCAAGTCAATGGCAGCACCATACATAAACCATTTGTTGGCACTCACCCATCAAGGTCGAGCATGAGGCTACACAAGCCACAAGTACTGTTTTTTCAAGTTTTCGATGTGACTCAACTGTGAACTGAACCAAGCTTATCAGCTTGGCCAGAGTGTGCTCAACCAACTGTACGGCTTAGCTGGTTATGCTTAGTTTAATAAAATGTAGTATGTTGAAAACCTGAGTGAGATGGGATATTCTGATTCTAGAATGGAATCAGCAAACAAAAATCACATAAAGTTAAATTAACTTAAACTATACTTTAATGCTGTTTATCAACATTTGTTACATTGTTATGTAAAAGAAGTTATGGCTCAAGAGATCTGAATTAACTTGGCAGACATTCATAAGTGCTTAGGCTACAGGATGATAATAACTGCGCTAATGTTAGCAAAACTTAAATATACTATAGCTACTATATCAAAAAAACCTTGTTTATCATGTTCATCAACCAGTAAATTCCCATATCATTAAGCTACAATGCTTTAGATCAGTGGTTCCCAAACTTGTTCGAGCCATTACCCAAATCAAGTTAATGAGTATGTATTATTACCCTCAATATTTTGCATCATAAAAAATAATACATAACAACATTGTGGTTCCGCGTTAACCCTGAAGAATTACATGTTGCCCACAGGGGAAAATTTACCCCCAGTTTGGGAACCACTGCTTTAGAGGGTTGTCATTAGCTTTATTAAGCACAAATCCAACAGATATCATCAGGCATAAACTTTATATAACAAAAGGGTGTAATCTTCACATTGTGATTAAATTAACAGCAGACCTGATGTTCACTCAATTCTTTCTAGATCATGTTTAATTTTCTATTATTATGATTTATTTTTCTATTTATCTACTGACAATTAGCAATAGGTTGATGTCTGAATATTTACTTTTATCACATTTACGAAGATTATGATAATTGTCACAGTGAGTGAGTAAGTACACATTGCAACATCACAGTAACAAACAAATACTGCACTAACAATTTTAGGCCTAACTAACATGATATAGCAAGCAGCTAAAGACAGATTGAAATTCTTTGCAATATGTATATGTTTGCGAAAAGTTGAATAAAAAAAGCCTGGGAGGTTACTATGACTGAATAATGCTCAACAGTTAAAGTTCCTCAAGTCAAGAACTGATGTTATGAATAGGAATTAGGAAGTGGTTATGGAACCACCTGCGGATCTTATTTCAAACCTTATTTGACTGCACCACCTCACATGACGCGGTTCGAATAAAACACTCAGTTTGTCACTCAAGCGTCGTCATCCTAGTAGCGTACTAGATGCGTCCTAGGTCTACTATGCTAATGGTTTACAGTTTGGCTCCCACTGTCGCAACTTTCGTTTTGGTAGTAAGCGACTGGTTGCACATTTCAATTCATGGGACTAGTTTTTCTTTACTTTTTTCAAAACTTTCCAAAGTTTAGGCTTAGGAGTTAGAGTTAGGGCTATGATTAAGGTTTATATTTTACGTTTAGTACGTTTCTACTAAACCTACTGCACTCTCGTCATGCGTTACTGTCACGTTACAGGTGCCGGTCGAATAAGGTTTCAAATAAGATCCAAGGGTTGGTTCTGCAGCCACTGCCTAGACCAGGGGTTCCCATACTTGTTCAAGCCCTTACCAAAATCAAGGTAGCGGTTATGTTTTATTACCCTCAATTTCGCAGTTATCACTCATAATACAGAACATTACCATATGGTTTTGGTTCTGCATTACCCTTCGAAAAATCGCATATTATCCCCAGTTTGGGAACCACTAGCCTAGACATCAATCTTGTAGGAAACTAACCATCATCTGAGGCATTACTATTAAAACAAAAACAAAAGAAATTTGGAAAGCAGATTGTAAATATTAAATAAGCAGTATCTATTAAACAACCTAATCTATCCATTTTCACCTTGGAAGAACTAAAAAACTGTATTTTTGTATAATAAAGCGACATTGCTGTCCTCTGCAAAATGTATGACCACTTCTTGTAGGCCTATGTTAGTTGCTTCTCATCACAAAGGATTAAACTTTAAAGTGGCTATTAATTTTTTTGTAACGCTAAACACTTACCCTTAACCATTTGAGAAAGACTTTTTTTACTGAGAAGCTAAATGACAACTAAAGTTTTTACCATGGCCCAAATATAAGTTTAAGTTTGGTCTGAGGATAGCCTATGCCAGGGTCTATAAACATTTTTTTCTGTGGGCCACATATGCTATTAGTATTAATATTGCACAATAGTTCGGGGGCTGGACTTCTTACATAATGTGATTGTTTAAGAAAAGGTTGCATTGATTCTACCAAATCACAAATTTTTCATTAGATTAGTATATTATTTTTACATACAGTAATTGACAAAATGGCTTTGTGGGCTGCATTTGGCCCACGGGCTGTAGTTTGGAGACCCTTGGCTGGCCTATAAGATACCACCAGCATCCCGAACTGTTTGCTGTCTTAGGGGTCCTGACTCCATATGTGCTCTTCTACCTTCGGTGACCCTTTCTTTGTTTTCCTTTTGCTTACATTGCCTTCCACCTCTTTTTGCATTCTCGTCTATCCGTTGTGTTGTGTTGTTTTACTGTTTCACTTTTACTATTTCTTTGTACTGCAACAAGTAATTTTTTTCAATGTGTTGTACTGTAAATAGTAGATGTATGGTCTGATCTGCTCTCCACGCGCAAGCCGAATGTTACTGTTGGGGTACAGCGTCAATTCAAATGCCTTGGCATCATTCCCATGAATGATGAATGAATAATAATACTAGTGTAAGTAGGCTGATAGGTCTTTAGACTTTAGACTTCTGCAGGAAAAATTTTCCTCTTTGTAAGTAAGAAATCATAGCACCAGTTATACCAACAGCAATACAAACCAACACATACAACACTTGAAGAATAAATTGTTGTTCATCGTACTGTACAGGCACAGTACCAAACCATGACATATTTGCCGACCAGAACGTTGTTTCATTAAACGCAAGCTATGTGACGTATGCGTTTGTTCACGTACCAGGCGCGGTGGGAAGTTTTTTAAATTTGTTGTGCTAGCGCCGCAAGCGAGATCTGCTGCGGTAAACCACCTCGTTTTTGTTTTCGCTGAACTAGGGATCTCCAGACCAAGGCCGCGAAGACATTTACCAATAATGAAAAAATAANATATTTACAACAAGTTNTTGATTTGGTAGAATGTATGTAACATATCCCGAAACAATCACGTTACATATAATGATGTCCGGCATTCGGACTGTTGCGTAGTAACTTAGGTGGCCCTCGGATAAAAAGTATAGAAATCCTGGGCTAAACGAAACAGCAGACTGTAGAGCAGAGATGAGCATTGGACCAGACTTGGATTGAACTGGATCCGGTGTCAAGCGAAATTTCTGACTTGTGAAATTTCTGACTTCACATCATGTCCGCATGCAGATAGTGATATTCTACACATCAAATACGCTGAGAAAACTGATGATTAGGGCTCAGGTAAGTGTATCGGGCTAGGGTTTCGTTAGGGTTAGAAAAAGAAAAATAATTGAGATCCAAGAATAAGTACAATATATTTCAGTAGTTATAGTTATTCCCGTATTACAGCTTGTTATGTGTGTCTGACATTTAACCAAAAAGTTCTGATTTACACAACATACATAAAATCGGTCATGTGCTAACACCGTTTCTGTAATGTGTGCTGATGTACAGCAAAACACTTTTTGTGCTCTTGTGTCTGTGATCAAGACCATGAGTCCGCAATAAAATATCACTAAAAATAATCAAAAAAAGTAAACGCTAAACTTTGTTCATTTCTTAGGTAAAAACATGGGTAAATCTCGGTTGGATCGATGATTGTAGCCAGTATCAAGCGAAATTTCTGACCTCTGCGAAATTTCTAACCTGTTATTGCTTTTCGGTTGTTTTACTTCACAGAATAAAGAAATAAAGTTTGACAATCACTCTTTTAATGTGTAGGCCTATTGTGAAAATTAAAACATTTTGGTTAGATGTCAGGTACCCACAACAAACTATAGTACGAGAATAACTTTCACCATTGACATTTTTTGGACTTGTGTTTGACCTCAATTATTTTTCTTTATTTCATCCTAACCCGACACACTTACCTAAACACGAATCCCTAAGACCTAATCATTTGTTTTCTCAGCATATTTGATATGTAGAATATTACTGTGTGCATGCGTACGTGGTGTGAAGTCAGAAATTTCGCTCCTCGCTTGACACCGGAGTCTGAACAGGTGTCGGATACTCAAATTTGAAAAATTGCAAAAAATTGCAGATCCTGATCCGGGTTAAAAATTTTGGAACAGGAGCGGAGTTAGAGTCTGAAAAAGTGACTTCGGCCACCTTTGGCAGTTACTAATCACAGATGAGCAGACTGTGAAAATTTTCAGTCCGAGTCCAATCCTGATCCGATAAGTCCTGATCCACAAAATTTTTGAAAATCTCCAGTCCGATCTAGTCCTAATCCGCCCATGTAAAACCATGTATTTTATTTTGCCTCCTAGGCCAAAAGCACTGCTGGAGCTATTTTACCATTAGCCAAATACGATTGGTTTGAGGCAAAATAGCTCCTACTCTGCTTTGTCTAGTTTGCCATCAGAGGCAAAAGCACTGTCGGAGATATTTTGCCATTAGGCAAACCAGATTGGTTGAATTGATCAAGTGACTAGAAGATACATTTGGATTAGCAAATGGTCTTTGTCACGTGACCTAAAACCCTAAACCTAGACTCAAACGCACAACTTAAACGCAAAACCTATAAATCCAAAACTATTAACCAGTGGTTCCCAATAGGGTGGTGGAGACAGAGGTAAAATATCCGACTCCGACATTCCAAAATTAACCGGAATACCCGCTATCCGACACAAAACTGCTAGAAACGGATTTCTCCCAATGCATTTCGCCCCTTTAATCCGGTGTCAAGCGAAATTTCTGACCTCTGTGAAATTTCTGACCTATTATTGTTTGTCAGTCATTTTCCTTCACAGTGTAAAGGAGTAAAGTTTGGCGATTACTTTTTGATGTGTGTTGTGTAGGCCTAAATTAAAACTTTTTGGTTAAATCTCAGATGCCACAACAAGCTACAGCACGGGAACAACTAGAACCACTGAAAAATACTGAAGTAGCAATGTTATGATTGTTGAACCATTTTTAGTATCTTCAAAGAAACTGATGTTTTTCCTCTTCAAAAAATGGAGTTCGACCGATTAGGTATTTCCCACTAGCTATATCAGTATTGGTCGCTTTCAACCAATCAAACTATAATGAAACGAACTAATGCATACTACTGTACACGAAAAAAGTCCAAAATTCCGCGCGTGCTGGTATGCATACAGGCTTGCAAATGTTATTGCTTGATATTCCTTATTTGACGCTGCCCGTGCAACGACTGGGTCAACAAACTACGAAACTTCTCATTGCAACCGTTTCTCCACTATTTTATCTTATTTTACATTAGGCTTAACAATATACCTGGATATTCGTCAGAACCGCAGTGCTTGACCCCAAACCAGTAACACTCTCCGTGGTCTTGGATAGTTAGTGCGGTGAAGCGTTACACAGGCAGGGGCGGATCCAAGGGGGCGATTGCCCCCACTATAATCTACGAAATTAACTTTATTCACTATGGTTTTGTATATTTTCGAAAAAGCATGCGCGATATAAGGCCAATCTGCTGTCCATTGTTTTGTCGCAGCAGTGTTGTGAAGTTTATACTTCATCTCTCTTACAGTAGTGGATCCGTAATGAGACTTACTGCCAAATATTACTGAAATCGACCCCCATAAACTTACTGGCTGCATCGGCCCCTGTACACAGAACAATGTTAATTTGATGGTTACATCACAGTCCTATATCTTCTGCTTTATAATCTTTGTCAGTGGCGGCTCGTGGTGAAATTGGCCGGGAGGGCTGCGAAATTTCATCTCTGGTTGCAGGCCCGTCGCCAAGATTTAGCAGCAGGGGG
>JGI24158J21664_10014464_pt1 | contig 10353 bp, 4 predicted proteins | sample Ectturendosymbi3_FD_21664 | JGI IMG/M metagenome (IMG submission 21664) | reverse complement strand
CGAAATCCAAGTACGAATATATGGTACGCTGGCTCTCAAAGTGTTAATATTCACCATTTTTCATTATACTATTGTTATTCAAGCTAGCATTGTTACTTCACAAATTCATTATTAAATTCTAGAATTCTATTATGTCATGTGCAAAATAAATTGCTTGTTTAGGTGGAATGAAACTGAAAAATTTTGTTTAATTTCATTTAACACTTTATGGCCGTTCGACGAATATATCCTACCTGGATTTCAGCCTAAAACCAGCAGTTTTCGGTTGCCTTACCAACGCCATAGCTCCTCCGCCGATTGTGCTAAAGAGCTGTTCAAGAGCTCAAACTCACTAACAGTCTTCTAGTCTGCACTCGAAAAAAATTTTTGGTTGGGGATTTCAAAATTTTTGTGAGTGACGTCATAAGTGAAATAGTTTTTAGGCCATTTGGCTCATGTTGCCTGGCCTAGGGCCCAACTGCTAGGCTAAAGTATTTCACTGAAGTTTTCATTGGAAACTAGGCTCGAGTTCGAGTATTTTGAGCCTTTGATTGACTTTTTAGAGTTTCTGCTTTAAAAGTTATGATTAAAATAAATTAATTAATTATCTAATTAGCTAATCAATGAAATATTTATATTACTTTAGATCATGAAACCAAAACGATGCATTTAATTTTGAACCAAATATATTTAATGTTTTTGAAATGATTTTGATGTAAAAAAAAGAAAAAAAATTTGTGGTTGGGGGTGCTGGTTTTTTGTGAGTGACGTCATAAGTGAAGTAGCTTTGGTCCATTTTGGCTCATGTTGCCTGGCCTAGGGCCCAACTGCTAGGCCAAAGTATTTTGCTAAAGTTTTCATTGGAAACTAAGCTCGAGTCCAAGTCTTTTGAGCCTTTGATTGAGGTTTTAGCGTTTCTGGTTCAAAAGTTATGATCTAAAATAAACAAATCAATTAACTAGCTAATTAAACAATTTTTTTTATTACTTTAGATCATGAAACCAAAACGATGCATTTAATTTTAAACCAAATGTATTTAATTGAAAAAATTTTTCAATTTAAGATAAAAAAAAGAAAAATATTTTTGTGGTTGGGGGTTACGGATTTTTTGTGAGTGACGGCGTAAGTGAAGTAGTTTTTGTGCCATTTTGGCTCATGTTGCCTGGCGGAAAGCCCAACCACTAGGCCAAAGTGTTTCGATGAAGTTTTCATTGGAAACTAGGCTCAAGTTTGAGTCTTTTGAGCCTTTGATCGACTTTTTAGCGTTTATGGTTCAAAAGTTATGATCTAAAATAAACAAATTAATTAATTATCTGATTAGCTAATTTGACAAACATTTTTATTACTTTAGATCATGAAACCAAAACAATGTATTTAATTTTGAACCAAATGTATTTAATTATAAAAAGTTTTTTTAATTAAAAAACGAAAATTAAAAAAAAGAAAAATTTTTGTGGTTGTGGGTGCAGGTTTTTTGTGAGTGACGTCATAAGTGGAGGACTTTCAGGCCACCTTGGCCAACTTCACCTGGTCTTGGGGCCCAAACCGTTAGATGGTAATATTTAGCTGAAGTTTTGATTGGAAATTAAGTTACAATCCGAGTCGTTTGATAACTTGGATGACCTGCTAGAGTTTCGGGTTCAAAAGTTATAATCTAATGTAATAAAAATATTTGACTAATTAGCTGATTAGATAATTAATTAATTTGTTTATTTTAGATCATAACCAGAAATGCTAAAAATCATTCAAAGGCTTAAAGACTCGAGCCTAGTTTCCAATGAAAACTTCAGCGAAATACTTTGGCCTAGAGGTTGGGCCCTGGGCCAGGCAACATGAGCCAAAATTACCCAAAAACTGGTTCACTTACACGACATCACTCACAAAAAATTTGCAATCCTGGACCAAAAATTTTTTTTTCGAGTGCAGACTCGAAGACTGGCTGATCTGTTTGAGCCCATGAACAGCTCTTTAGCACAATCGGCGGAGGAACTATGGTGTTGGTAAGGCAACGGAAAACTGCTGGTTTTAGGCTGAAATCCAGGTACGATATGTTCGTAGACCCGTCGTCAAAGTGTTAAGTGAAATGAAACAAAATTTTTCAGTTTCATTCCACCTAAACAAGCAATTGACTTTGCACAAGACACAATATAATTCTAGAATTTAATAATGAATTTGTGAAGTAACAATGCTAGCTTGAATAACAACGGTATAATGAAAAATAGTGAATATTAAGACTTCTCTATTACACAAAATTTGTAGTTTTTACACAAACTTTGTCAAATTTTTTCTCTATGAAAACATTCATGAATTTTGTATGGTATACTTGCCATATCATAATGAAAATGTGAAAATTTTTTCAATGCAAATTTTCACTGTGGTCATGGGTAATCGAGACGACAAAGGTACCCTACTTTTCTAGTTTTTTCATTTCGTGCCATGTTTGGCCCAAGATTTCTCACAAACCTTTTTATATTTGCAATAAAATTTTCTAAAATCAAAGATAATTTTATCAGCAACAATTCTTCCAAATATGAGCAAAAAATATCAAGAAATAAAACCGTGGCGAGGTTTGAAATTTTTCGAAAATTTGTAGCAAGAGCTAGAAACAGTCAACTGTGTGTCCATGACCTTTCAAAGTCACAATGTAGCTAATGTTATTTTTTCAATATTTGGCAAAGTTACTAGCATCCCTGAAAAATTGGGGTTGTTCACTAATGTAGTTTGGCAGTAATAAGCTTTGAACATGGCCAAATATGAACAATTTGCGCCCCCCCCCCTGGCTAAACACTCCCAACTAAAAAGCTTTATAGTCATGCCATTTCTTGACAGATTTCATTCAAATTTTGCAGATGTTCATCATATGGGGCAATGACAATTTGAGTAAAATTTCAGGAAAATTGAAGAGGGTGACCTGACCACTTCCGGAGAATTGACACGGAATGGTCCAATTGTAAAGTCTAAATTTTAAGTTTCTCGGTCAAAAAATTGGTTGCCCTACTAATTATACACATAACCTACTGCAGCACTTGTATTTATGGGTTTACTCTGATTATATATAAATAAAACCAACACCTACCCTCATAATGTAAGGCTAACTTTTCTGTTAAAGTGCCAGTTTAGCCAGGATAAATTATCTGGCTCTTGCTGATTATATTCCTAGCAAAAGTTCGTGCCTTTCTACATTTGTTTATGTCAACATTCGCTAGAAAGTTTTATATCCACAGGACCGAAGATGTGCTTAAATAGTGAAACCGGTCTATCTTTGCAACTGGTGAATTCATTTGCGTACATCATACGTCACATACTGTTACTTCACTGATGATAAAGGAGGAAACCCAGCCTCCAAAACCGCAGTTCATCGCACATTGGCGTAGCGTGAAGAATTCCATGATTAATCAAGAAATTAATTGCTGATTATGATTAAATTCGTAATGTAATCGATTGCGATTACAATTAAATGTTATTTTTGGTCAATTTAATCGATTACGATTACTCAAAAAGCTGTTGTCAATTACGATTGATAATTACCCCATGTCTGGCTAGTATCTGTGGGAATTCAAACAAATTAAGGATCTTTATCTCACAATTGTTGAAGCTCGTAATTTGTTTATCGAATTTATACATAAGGTGCAAAGTGCAACCTGACTCCCCATTGATAGAACATGGGAAGTCTTTGCAGTTTGTTAAATATTTAAAAGGTGTTATGATATAGAGTAGAGGAAGTATTTGTTGTATTCCACCATGACATGATAAACTTGTATTTTACTGCAAATAAGAGCACTATGTATACGAGTTACTACGATGAAGTATACGAGCTTCTATGACAGAGTTTTCACCTGTTTGCATAATTTGTCACTTCATCTAAATCATCACTTTTTTCTCATCCCCTTGAAGTGATGACTTAGGCAAATTCTACTGCATCATATTTTGTTTCCAATTCCTTGTTTCTTTTTGATGTTGCTCAATTCATGTTTCTCATTCAAAAACTCTTTACTTCTTACTCCTTGGATTTCATGTTGTGATTTTCATAATGTTACTTACACCCACAAGCTGCGCATTCATTGGTTACCACTAGCCAACGTTAACTCTAAATAATTATGGCATGCCTATTAACAAAGACTTTAACCTAGTGCTATTTGATTGCTTGTGTCTTGTTGACCACACAGTGTTTAGCCTATATTTTACATAATTAGCCACATAAAATTTTAATTTAGACACATTTTTTTAAATTTTGATGATGATTTGCATTTTCTCAGTATTACTCTGAACAGGCAATGCTTCACTTAAGCCTCAAAATGGCAATGTACCTTTGACATGTACTGCCAGCATGCAGCAAACTATGGAGTACCAGCTAGCATACAGCAATCTATGGGAGTCATCCAACGCCACCATTGTTTTGCTTGATCAGCAACTCAGCATCTTCCATATTGTCACGGAAAGTTCAAATTCTTTCAAATCCTTGACAAGATTATTTTAAATATTCCACCTAGATTTACCTTATTTGTCAAATTAATGTTGGGCTTATACGTGCATAATAATTAACTTTTTTGTACAATATGTTGTTTCATTTTGATTGATTTATATGAGTTGGCTATAGATCCACTAGCTGCAACACAATAACATAAAGTGTCTGTATAAAAAAGAAGTAATTTGAGTATACTGATACATGATGAAATATTTCTTGTTTTATGAAACACATTAGGCTGCAAAAGGTAAGTATGTTTAAAATGCAATGGCCATTGACTCATCTAGTTTTTCATTTGATGAAAACACCTGGTTGGTTGTTTTAGATTGCTTATTGTCAGTTTTTCTTCTAGTTATGCTTTTGATCTGTTTCTATTTACATTTAATGATGATGGCATAAAATCATTAACTGCAATGTTACCATTATTTGCACTAACTTTAATGCATATCTGAGGCAACTCATAACCCATAACCTTCCACAGCTGATGCTAGCATCAAATGTTTTCAAATAACATTGCAGCACGCATCAATAGTTACCTTTCTTTGCAAGATTTTTATTAACTTTTTCTTCACTTGAACTTTTGATTGCATCTTGATACTCATAAAATAGCACCAGAAGTGCAAGCACACTTCCTAAAATGCATTTGGAGGTGTCTAGTTGTAGCCTACTTGAAGGTTTTTCGCATTAAAATACAATCATAATGGGACTTTTAATGCATAACCTGCACAATACATTCTTGCAAGTTATGAAAATGATTGCCAAACAATACTTTTGTCTTCTTTCTGCACAACTGCTCATTTTCACTCAGTTTTCACTCTTCACCAGTGTAAGAACTACAGTATACACAGTATGTTATCAAGTTTTGTCTTGGCAGGGAACCTTTCATCAAACAAACAAACATAAGCAATTATTTATTAAAAATGAAATGCTGAAGCAGCGCAGCTGTGCTACTGCCATATATCAGGATGTTTCATGAGGCCTGAATTCTAGTGCATCGTTATCCTTGTGAAACTGCTGGTAAAACGCAACGTGCAGTATTAGTATACAGTAATGTAATATTGATAGAACATTACAACCTTCAGACCCCAGAATTATTGTAGTGCACTCTTCTGTAGTGTATGCGACGTTACAGTAAATGTCACAGTAGGTCGAGAGCTTACCGGGACCAGTGTTTTGTTGAGATGCTAACCTTATTCATACTGCAGCAATAGTGTAGGTATTTCAGTACAACAGCCACAGCTCACAACTTCGGCCCGAAGCTGCTTGTGGCCCAGGCCAAAGCAGGTGGGAAATTAAAGAAGTATCTGTGCATTGCATTTCCTTCCATTAATACCACTTTCAAGAACACATGATAATGGCAATTCCAAACGACGCATGCTTTTTCGAAGAAAGGTGAGAGAAAGACATAAGACACGAGAGCTCGAAATAATATGCGGAACAACACAAACAGACTAAACGCGTTCACCACAAAGACATCCCTGTGAAGTCACGTGATTAACAAATACCTGATACAGTCCGAGGCCAACACAAACCAGATGTGGCCGGAGTCACTTTTTGAGACTCCGAATCTGTTCTTGTTCCAAAATTTTTGAAACCGGATCCGGGTCTGGCAATTTTCCAAATTTGAGAATCCGACTCCTGTTCAGACTTCTGCTACCATCATCCATCCAACCGAAATTTACCCATGTTTTTACTAAAGAAATGAACACACAGACTCCTACTACTGCCGAAATTAAAAAGGGACTTCTGGTCAGGTTTTTCACAAAACATTGACTCCTGGTCCGGATCCGGGTCCGAAAGAAAAGCACAGAATCCTGCCGGAGTCGACTCCGGCACTTCGGATCCATGGCCACCTCTGCAGGGTTGCCAGATGCTTGACAGACAATATGGCAAGTGTTTCTGCACATGTATGTTGTGCATCAAATCAGTGGTGTACGGATATGGAAATTTTGCAATCGGATTGGATCCCAAATTTTTTCATAAACTCCATATCCAATGCGTATCCGACAATTTAAAATTATGGACTCCGATAGCCAATCCGAAACCGCCCACTGAGTTGCACATTAGCCAAAATATTTGGTAATGTCTATTTTGCCTCATGAGGCTAAAGTTGTGGCTATTTTGCCTTTAGTCAGACACAATTGGTTGAAGTAGTCACGTGGCAAGTATGATGCACACAAGAAGATAAGGTTCATGCAAGCAAACAAGAAGCCACTTAACGTAGCTTGCCAGCACCGAAACCATGATAACACTCGTCCATTGGACTAAGTCGTTACAGATGTTGTTATCAAGTGAGAAGGTCATGCGTTCTGAACTTGTCATGTGACCATTTCAAACAATTGTGTTTGTCTAAAGGTAAAAGTGCTCCAGTAGTGCTGTTGCCTCGTGAGGCAAAATAGACACTGCCAACATACTTTGTCTTGAATGCAATGGCTACATCTACAGTAGCCTACCTACCACAATCAGTTTATGAGATATCTTGACAAGAAGTGCACAATTCTTTTTCTCTGTGGTAGCGCAAGTTATGGTTGTGCACAATTCTCTTATGCTCTCTAATGGGGATGTTTAAATCAAATGATTTCCTACAACTAGCCTACATTTGTGTACCTGGTGTACTCCATGCAATGCCAACAGCTATTGTACGTTAATTTGACCATGACAGAACCATCACGATAATTTTATACCCAACGAAATCATTTCTTAAAGCAATGCAATGAATGTTCACCTCAATCCCTTTTTCATTTGAAACTCTTACTCTTTCGAAACTGAACTTATAGCGCTGCTAGGCTTGGAGAATAAACAACCTTGCCACTTTTCGTTAAATCCAATACTTCACAAGTTTTCATTCTCAGTGCAGGTGTATTTCAGCCTACAACAACATGTCAATACGTTTTCACCATGTTATCAACTTACTTAGTTGTGAGTTGGCCATGTTGAGTTAGACTAGTGAACTACGCCATTGAGACAGAAACTGGTGTACTTCGTTCAAATCTGAAAAAAACTTTTTGTAATGTCTTAATAAACACCAACATTTTACTATTATCTACTAATAAATATACCGTAGGCCAGGGGTGGGCAATTATTATTGCTCGGGGGCCACTTTGAGAAGGCCACATTTAGCAAAGGGCCATACCTTGTTATGGGAGTAGAAGTCAGGATCGGTTTATAGCCTTACTACTAATACTAACTGTGAGAAATTGGATGAAATTTCAGATTTGAAGATTTTCCTGAATGCTTCTGCAGGCTATTGAAAACGCTGTGGCGGGCCACATTTGGCCCGCGGGCCGCTATTTGCCCAACCCTGCCGTAGGTTTTTTCAGAAATGAAACATGTTTCATCTAAATAACGATGGGCTACGTCATAATAAAACTATAGAATCAATCATGCTCATCTTCACACAGTTCCAAAAACTACATGTTGCTTGAGATGTCCTCAGTCTGAAAGTTAAGATCCCGAGCGGCAGGGAACATATCAGTCTATCGAAAAAAATTAGACAAGTAGATTTTTATTTACTTGTTTATGAGCAGCCACGAAGTCCATAGCATGAACACACACACTCTGCAGAATGCAGGTCGATAAAAACAGACAAAACAGAACGTAGTACAAGGCATTGAAGCCAGCGTAATCACAGGGTTACAGACACTTTTTGCAACTGCATTGAAGACAACCATAGGGTTACAGACACATTCTTCACACTTAAGTTAGCTAACACGTAACACTTGTTACAAAACTACTGCGGAGTAAGGCGCCAATTCCTAAATTGGTCAAGTCTAGGTAAAATGTGAAAGCAAGTTGGCACGACACGCCATCAATCAAACGGGTACTGCAAAGTTCAATCACTCAGTCACAGAGTAAAATGCGATTAAAGTGTTCAAAGAATAGGGACGAATACAATCAATCTGACTGCATCAAAGCACGTAATCATATGTTGTTAGATTTTCTGCATCTTTCGAGACACAGGCACGTGTATTTTCGTAACAGAGCCTTAAAGGTAGGAATGTTACATTGAACCTGGTGGCTACTAACACTCGCTCTCCATGGCAGGTTGTATAGAGCTCTTTCAGTAATACGATTTCGAAATATCGTAATTTTTCCTCATACAACTCCTGTTCCATAATCAAGATTTTTTGCATGGCCACATTTTATTTCATTTGGATGACCCGGATCCGGTTGAAAGGGAAACGATATCCAAATCCAAATATCCGGCGGGATTGGACTCCAAAATACGGATCCTGTACACCACTGCATCAAATTACACTTTTGTATAGTTTTCAGATACAGATGGTATGATTTCAACCAAAACAGGATTCGGTTCGGATACCATTTTTCAAAAACAGGACAAGATTGCAAAAAAAAACACTATCCGATCATCTTTACTATTTCAATCTTTGGATGCCTGAGGCCGTCGCCCCGTTTGCCCCCCCGCCTGCACGCCACTGATCAGGGCCGGCCCTGGCAGATGCGGGGCCCAATGCAAGACCTGGGGCAGGTCCAATCAGAACCGTCGCCAGAAAGTTTTCTATAGAGGGGCTTTGAGTTTCTGCGGTGGGGCTTGGCACTCCAAAAATTGACAAAAACTCAACTGATATATAGTGTTTCATGTTTCAATTTGGGGGGCTTGGATAATTGTTTTGGGGGATAAGCCCCCCGTGATGATGAGACTGGGCCCAATGCAGGACCTAGGCGCGGCACCCCCCTGAGCAGTGTTTTTATGATGTCATCGTGTTCAATCAACCATGTTATGGTATTGGTAGAGCGAAGATATACATTGCAGCACTAACACAAGAATTGAGCACGTTTGCTAACATTCGAGAGGAAATTTGCTAGTTCTGACGAGAGCGTTCTTTGTTAATAATGAAATTTATATGGTTTTCTACTTAATTTTCAAGCGCAAGGTGTATCTGGTTAAAATGAACAATCTACCCAAACACCATGGCGTGGGGCCCAATGCAGCTGGATCGGCTTAAGGCCGGCCCTGCCTCTGATATTGGGCAAGAACAGGGTTCGACAAAAGCTTGTAAAACTACGTAAGGGTTCGGCATGTTTGCAAAGGTTACAAACCACTGATCTAAGTGTAGTTTTCAGTTCGTACCTTTCAGAGATGAGCGGACTGTGAAATTTTTCAGTCCGAGTCCAGTCCTGATCCGATAAAATTGAATCCCATCCTGATCCGCTAAATTTTTGCAAATCATTGGTCTGATCCAGTCCTGATGCGCCAGTGTAAAATCATGTATTTTTATTTTGCCTCATGAGGTAAAAGAACTAGTGGAGCTATTTTGCCTTTAGCCAAATGATTGGTTGAAGGCAAAATAGTTCCAACAGTGCTTTTGCCTCATGAGGCAAAATATACACAGCCTTTTGGCATTTCGAAAATCAGCAAGGAAGTGTGTATTTGGCATCAGAGGAAAAAGCACTGCTGAAGTTATTTTGCCATTAGGAGAATCCAATTGCTTGGATTGGTCAAGTGACAAAAACGATACACTTGGATTGCTGGGTCCTTGTTACATGACCTGGAATCCTAAAACCAAAGCCTAAACCCAAAACCTAAACCCAAAGTCTAAACCCAGAACCTAAACCCAAAACCTAAGCCAAAAATCAAAAGCCAAAACCTAAACCTAAAAGCTAAACACAAAACTTTAACCCAAACCTCAAACCTAAAACTTAAACCCAAAAGTTAAATATGAAAGTTGAACCCAAAACCTAAACCCAAGAGCTAAACCCAACATTCAAACCTAAAACTTAAACCCAAAGTTGAACTAACCTAAAACCTAAACACGAAACCTAATCCGAAAACGTAAACCCTACAGGTAAACCCTAAACCGAAACTTAAACATACACCCTAAACGTAAACCCCAAACCCTGAACTTTTTGAAAAAGTGCATTAAAAGCACTCCTATCAAAGGTGCAAC
>JGI24158J21664_10014463_pt1 | contig 10353 bp, 6 predicted proteins | sample Ectturendosymbi3_FD_21664 | JGI IMG/M metagenome (IMG submission 21664) | reverse complement strand
TTAGTCAAATATTTTTACTAACCTACATCACAACTTTTGAACCCGAAACCCCAGCAGGTCATCCAAAGTATCAAAAGACTCGGATTGTAGCCTAGTTTCCAAGGTGGCCTAAAAGTCCTCCACTTATGATGACACTCACAAAAAACCCGCAACCCCCAAACAAAAAATTTTTTTTCAAGTGCAGACTAGAAGACTTGCCACATCTTTTGAGACTTTTACCAGGTCTGTAGAGCATACCGGACCAAAGAAATTCCCACTCAAAGCCACGTGCGTTTAGGTGTTTTTTTTCTGAAAATCCCCGAAACCTAGCAGATTCCAAAGAGTTAATTAATTATTGATTTTTTGTTATTTTCAGATCATAACTTTTGAACCAGAAATGCCAGAAAGCCAATCAAAGGCTCAGATAATAACCGAGTTTCCAATAAAAACTTGAGTCAAAAAAATACCCTCTAGTGGTTGGCAACAAGGGCCAGGTAACCTGAGCCAAAATAGCCTTTAACCTGCCCCACTTATGACATCACCCACAAAAAACCCGAAATACAAACTTTCTCCAATTTTTTTTAATGCAAACTAGAAGACCTGCTGTGTCTTTTGAAGGTTTGAATAGCTCTCTAGCTCGGTGGAGTGGCAAAGTGGTGTGAGAATGTACGTGGAACATAGACTTTTGAAGTATGAATACCTCATGCACTGGTGCCAAAGGTGCTAAGGCCACTAAGCACAGCCAACACATGGTGCTTATACATGGTATTTGTTTCTTCAAATTAAAATATTAAAAAAAAAAACTTTCTGTTTGCCCTATATGACACAAGGAGCAATAGCGGCATGTTGAGACCAAATTGGGCCAAAAGGACATTACATGTTGAGAATCACTGCAGCCTAGATCTCCTGTGCTCTTGGATCAAATGTTTAGTAATTGCTGCCAAGGTTTGTAATGCACAATGAAAACGTTTAGTCAACTTACAACATATCTTAAGCTGCTAAATTGTCAAATGATTGACAGCATTTTCACCATTGATGTTCATTCGTTTGCTGCTGGTCTAGGCGTGCCTGTTACACCTTCGTAGCCAGGACAGTTTGCATGAACCATGTTTCTTGCGTCACTTAGCAACTCCATAACTTGCCCGCCGATTGTACTAGAGAGCTGTTCAAAACCCTCAAAAGATGCAGCAAGTCCTCCAGTTTAGGTTTAAAAAATTAGAAAGTTTTGCATTTCAGTTTTTTTGTGGATGTCATCATAAGTGGGATAGGTTTAGGCATTTTTTGTCGAGGTCATTGGGTTCTGGGCCCCAACTGCAAGACCCAATTTTGACTCAAGTTTTTGTTGGAAACCAGGCTATAATCTAAGTTTTTTGAGCCATTGATTGGCGTTCTAGTGTTTCTGGTAAAAAAATGTGGCAAGAAAGAGAATAATATAATTTTGGCAAAGATCTGCTATGTCCAACCCACGGGCTGCATGTAGCCCAGCTGAAGGTTTTATGTGGCCCAGTTAAAGATTTTGTTGTTGTAGTGTATGTACAATGTTAATGACAACCTGTCCTCATCTTAAATTCGATGTTTTTGATATGCAGTATGCCTCAGTGCCACTCTATCATGTCTGTATTGCATACTGGCAGATTTCCATGTGTCTGCTAAGGTGCAAATTCATTTCTTGTTGCATGATTTCTGCCCCTTTTGTTCAATTTGCATTAAAGTGAGTTCTATTTTGTGGTCCAGTGGCACTTCAAACTCACCTATGACATCACAGTTATGGAGTGATAGGAGGCACCAAAAAGTCGTTATCATTGCTGATAGGATTCAAACGTTTTCAGTAGATTGAGCTAAATTTTATTTTGCTGAGAGCAACATAAGTCATTCAATATGTGGCCTTCATTAAGAGAGTAATTTCTGTCACAGCAGTGCATTTCGGTTGGATATACCAGAGATAGGTGGTTTTCAGCTTTTTTTTGTTTGATTTTTAGCATCAGGGATTTTCAAAGGATGGAAGAATCGTTACTTCATCTTGTATTCTGATGGTTATTTTGTTATATTTGATGACAAGGGTGGACCACGAGCAGGCAAATTCTACATGCCACGGGACTGTCAAGACATCCAGGTAACCTTGTTGCAATCTGTGAACTACACTAAAAACGTTTGTCAAATCTAATGTATACTTTTTAAAATTTTTTCTCCAGCTAAGAATTGGTCTTCCAAGTAAGACTCCAAATGTTCCTAAATTTTTGTGATTATACCATCTGTTGATTTTGCCAACTTTTCCGATTGGGTCCAAATTTTAATGGCGTTTGCAGAAACAACTCATATATATATATAATTTTATGCTTTTTGTATTTATCTTTATGAGTGTAGAGATGGCATGTATTCTATTTACTTCAATGAAAAGGTGTTTTGTGTGTTGGAGGAATGGCTTCCAAAACTCAAGTTTCTTCATGCAGCACACCAAATCTAGGGACTAATATGCAAATAATGGAAACATGGTCATACGCAATGTCTATAGGTTACTAGTAGAAGTGTCTTCTTCAGTTGAGTTGTGTGCAGTAGTTTCAGAAAAGTCGATCTGAGTTTTGAAATTTTTGCAACAAACCTGGAAATGTTTCAGAGTACATCCTTGGCAAGCACTGTGTTAGAGTATGCTCCAACACAGTTAAGCAAGATTGTGTGTATGTGCATTTATAATATAACTCTGTGAAAAGGCAGAAGCTGCAGTAGGGATTTGGAAACGCACAAAAACTTAGGAGGAATGTGGTTTGCCTAGGTCTGAAGGATCTGGATGACCATCAGTATTGGAAGAGACAGTCCACCTATGTTTAAATTCCTCAATGTAATTTGTATGATTGAATTAAAAGACGTGCGGAAAAACACCTTAGTTTGAAGTACTCCATATAATTTTAATGTAACTGTCTTGTTCTAACAAACATTGATTTCATACACCTAAACTTTGTAGTTACTCAGATATATATGTCTCCAATGCTAATAAATGCTTTAAACACCTTGGATATGGGATGCTGGTGCTATGCACATATTAACATTTATTATTTCAAACCGGTCCTTCTGGATGTAAGGTTTCTTAAAATGTTGTAAGTCCTAGATGACCTTACCCTCTCCAGTGGAAAAGCAGTTGTGAAAATGAATGGATTATGGAAATATCCTGGTAGTGCAGGAGATGTAGTGATAACTTTAGTAACTTAAAATAATGACGATGTTATCATATTACAAAATAATGGTAATTTTAAGATTTTTGCCTGTTTGCTATAAAACTGTTATGCTGATTTCTGCTAAAAATATGGCAGCTTGAGATTCAATGGTTTGATTGCCATAAACCACATATTGCCATAAACATTGCTTCATGGTAGTAACCAGAGTGCGTGTTAAAATCTGTACTTCATGGGTGGAATCTCAGACACTAAAGACCTGACAGACTGATTACGTGTGAATTTGAATTTCTAAAACTTGGTATATGATTGTCATGGTTTTGTCATGTACCTTCCTAACTTCTCACCTCACTTTGCTGTTGGTTTTGCCACAAGGGCGTTTTTGCAAAGAAGTTCATCATAAACTTGACCGACATTAATGATGCTTCCATGTAATTTTGAGCATGGGGCAATTTTGTTGTAAAATGTGGGGGAGATAAGTTGGTGTGAAACCAATATATTACGAAACCTAAAGAGAAAATGTGGGAAAACATGGCATATTATATCCCCACTGTCTCAATAGTGGGGGGATATGTCCCCCACCTGATTGCGCCCATGCTTCTGAGTAGCCAGCATGCATGTGTCTCTTGCGGCAATTCCTAGTGATGGTGTGAGACTGTGCATACAAGTGCAAATTTTGTCGAGCTTTAATTTATTTGAAACTTATTTTTTCAAATAGTTCAAACGTGGAGATTGTTAATAAAATTTCAATTTGGAGGGTTTTAGATGCGAGTGAGCATGGCGTGTGACCACTGTTTTGCTTGTTACCACAGTGTGAAGCTTTGTGTGTTGATTCTATTCATGGTAAAATCTTATTCAAATATATTTTACGTGAATAAGATTTTAGGACTAAGGATGCGCAGTGTTACGTGAAATCAATTTTCTATAAAACATTTACTGGGTCGCTATGCTGGTGGAGACCTCTCACCTTTGTGGTGACTAGTTACTTGATTAAAAAGTCTGCCCCACACCCCACTGAACCCCCACCTGCAGCTGAAAATCTTATGGCTTCCTGAAACTCCCGTGACTTAAACTCCAGCGCAGATACTCCAGTAAATTTCGCAAATGCGTTTTAACGTTTGTTTCAGAGAACGCCATTAGATGTGTCTTTTGGTGAAGTCAGGGCTATTTGCCAATTCCTGGTTTTGGTTGTTCTGCGTCTCTCTCACGCAAAAAATAAACAGGGTGAACCAACTGCTTGTGCTTTGAAACTAACTATAAAGTTTGATTGCTTAGGTCGAGATGAACATTGGAGCAACGCTGGTGAATGCAATGGTGGCCGCTGAGTCGTTTCTGCTAAAATTTGTTACATTCGGTCCCCGTGCGACTGCAACTTGTGCCACAAAGCAATGCACGTTTATTCCATCTTTTTAGTGATCTCACACGCAATACAGTTCTTATGAAAAGTGTCCAGTTTCTTGTTCTGATATTACAAGTGCGCTGCTCTCCAGGTTGGTGCTGGAATCCAGGCTAAGATCCCTCAACTCCCGTCGTCGCATTCCGTTGATTGCGTGATGCTGTTCGTCGCCCGCGATAAAAGGTTTCTGCTTCTCGCCAACAATCGCAACGAACTGGAGTAAGTTTTCCTTGAAAATTAAACTGTGATGCGGCCTTCGTGTTGGTGCTCTGCGATCAATGAGCCAGATTTTCTGACTTTCATTGTTCTCAGCGCTGGAACAGTCAAATCGATTCTGCCCACGTGCGGTGTTGCCAGGTTGTCATGAGTGAAAAAGGCCATGTCAACCGTAAAAAAGCCAAATACAAGACAAATACAAAACGACACTTAAGAACCACTGCATTAAAGGTTGCACAGCACTTTTTAAAGACAAATATACATACACAGAATAAAGCTCACTCAATTAGTAAACGCCTCAAAATTTTTGGTTTTGATAAGTAGTAACCTGAAACAGCAAAACTAAAAAAATGAAGCACCAAAAATACAAATTATAAAATTCTAGTGCAGAGTTTGCAATAAAAATTGAATTGGTCAAAAAGGCCAAAAAATCTGAATTTCATTTGGCTTTCAAAAATGAAAAAAAGCCAAAGGAATTTTTAAAAATGCCAAAAATTACAAATTTGGTCTCTAAAAAGCGAAACTGGCAACACCGAACAAGTGTTTCGTATCATTTGAGCCTTTCAGCAACTGTTTGATGAAAACTAACGCACGAGAAGCACGTCGGTTTCGAAAAAGGCAAGACATCCTTGTCTGTGACGTACTAAACGCGTATCAAAGCCCAGTCAAAACAACAATGTACCCAGGGAAAGTGGTGTTTCCCAGTAAATCAGCCACCAGTCCGGCGTAAACGATTGTTGAGTTGTGGCAAGGGTTGACCTTTGCCCGTTCGCTGAGTTTTTTTTCAAACAAGAAGTGAACGAAAACCTCAAATTTTTACTGCGAAGAGAACGTACTTTTTGTTCAACGAGTAACAAGGTTTGCGACAAAAGTTGCTTTTTTTTGGTCGCAGACCGATTTTTAAAAAATAAGTGAAGTCGGTCACAATGTCCAAAAAGGTAGGTAAGTGCAGGGTCCCGGTTTTTGTTCTGATTTTAGGGACCCGATGATATTTTTTTCTGATTCTACGGACCCGATTTGAAATTCTGAAACGCCTTAAAAAAATCCTGGTTTAGTAAATTCTGTTATGGCGGGTTTTAATTAGAGATCGACTGAAATCGCTTTTTTGGGGCCGATACCGATATATCGGCCATTCATGGACCGATAGCTGATATTTCCAAAATTTTTAAAACTTGTTTTCTGCTTCATTATAAAAAATGTAATGTATTCTATGCTTTACGTTTTTCTCAAAAGCTTCAAAAATCAGGATTTATGAGCTAAAATTTTTCAAATTGCAGCAATTTCAATATTTTGCTATAATTTTTCATCAATCTGATTAATGATGATGCTTTTGTTTCGGCTGCGACGGCCGACGCGTGCTCCATGGTTCCTCTTTTCTGCTTGTTTATGAAAACGCACCTGCTAGCGTTGTGGCAAGCATGGGCGTCGGAAAGGGACCTTGCCCACCACCCCAGATTTTGAAAATTTCCGCAAAAAAGGTTGTTTTCTTGATTTCGAGTGGAAAAAAACAAATTTCACCACTTTTGACCCCCCCATTGAAAAAATTTTGGAAAATCCCGTAGTCCACCCACCCTGGAAAAAATTCTTCCGACGCCCATGGCTGCAAGATAACTGTCTTGACTTGGTCCGTTGTGCTTTCTTGTACAAGTTATCTGCGTTTTGTCAACACCTATTGAGGCCGATACCGGTATATCAGTAAAACCCAAATACCGGCCTCTCTCTACTTTTTAATACTATTGCAGGACAAATAACCGAAATGTCTCAGCGAAAAAAAATAGGACGAAAGTCGTCTACAAAGCAATGTAAGAACCTTGCATCACCAAATTAAAGTCTGCTCGATTCACGAATAAACGCTCGGTCTGGTTTGATCCCATCACCAAACACGTCTGCGTTGCTTGTTTTACAGCGCCTGGATGCAAGCGCTCAATCAGGCGCGAACGGCGGCGCCATCAGCTGCTGCTCGTGGACAACCTGCCAAGTCTGCGTACCCGACACAGTCGTCTGGGTACCCAGCAAAACACGCCGAACACGTGGCTAAAGTCGCTGCCCCAGCCCTGTCCACAGCACCCCCACCACCTTACAGTTCATATCCGCAGGGCCCCGTGCCTGCCAATGTTCAGGGACAAACTGGCCTTAGATTTGGGCCCCCTCCGCCGGGCGCTCCGGGTCCCCCCAGCTCGTACCCCACTCAACCCTCTACTCAGCCTGGATCTTACCCTCCCTATAATGGTGGGTTTCCGATGCCACAAGTACCACCACCGGGAGGCGCTCCAGCTGGTTATCCCCAAGCGGGTTATCCCCAAGCAGGTTACCCCCAAGGTGGCTATGCTCCGCGCCCTCCACAATATGGTTACCCACAGCAACCCCCACTTGGGGCTCATCCTCAGGGCTATGCACCACCACCCCCTCCACCGCAAGGTTACCCGCCGGCGCCGTACGGCGCATCGGCCTACGGTTATCCCCCCCAAGCAGCCTACGGCACACCTTACGGTCAGCCGGTCTATCAGCAGGCCCAGAGTTCCAAGTCAAACAGCGGTCTCGCAGGGGGCTTGGGGGCCGTGACAGGGGGTCTTGGGGCGATGGCCATCGGCAAGAAGGCAAAGAAGATGAAGCACAAAAAGCTGATCGGGGGCACGGCCGCTGCACTGGTGGGGGGTTACGCGCTGAGCAAGATCGGCCGGAGGGGTTCTTGGGGCTCGTGGAGCAGTGGCAGTTTTGGAAGCAGTGGGAGCTTTGGTAGTTTTGGCAGCTTCGGCAGTTTTGGAAGTTGAAGGATCGTCTTGTCTTAACATCCTCCTCCCTTGTATGAAGTTTCGGTTAGGAAGTCCTTACCGTTCGCGTTGTTGTTGTCGTAATTACATATGCTGAGATTCACTCATTTTTGTGGGCGTCGCCGGGTAATTTTCAAGGGGGAAAAAGGGTTTTCCAGGGGGGGCCAACTCTGGTGAAAATTCATTTTACCACCTCCGAAATTAAGATAATAAACATTGAAATTCAAATTCCAGAGGGAAATTCAAATTCCAATATGAAACTCAAATTCCAGAGGAGCTTTCACCCCTTCTGCCCCCCCTTTCGACGCCCTTGCTTGTTTACCTACGTAACGCTCGTTGTACCTCACCCACTTCCTAGTACACAATACCGTGAATGGGGGATTGCAGTGATACGTTATCAACGATGAAAGTGTCTGTTTATTCGTGTTTTTCTGTGTTCGACCCACTGCGTGGACGGTGAAAGCCTTGTTAAGTTCAACCGGAATCACGCCGATGTAAATAAGCTCGGAAATACGATTAGTTTCCTCAGCCCCCTTCACTGGGTTCAAATCATGTGTTGACCACCATCGAGCCCTATCACCAGCAACACCATAACCGAGCATGCTTCTGTTGGGGACGATAGGGGTCTGGCAGCACAGACCTTGAATTGACCAGTGTATGATAATGCGCTTTTTTCTCACAGCGTTTACGACTGAGGGAGTTAAGTGTCACTTGTGGCACTATACTGCATTTCGTTTGTGATAATTTGTTTTGGGTTATTTATCTTTTTTTTGACGAGAGTCAACGGTTTTCGTTCTAAGAAAATCCATGTATTTTTTGCGTAAATCTGTGTTTATGACTGGCGGCTGCCATAAAAGTAACGATGAGTTGCGGAAAAACAACAAACAGGAAGAAAACAGTGCACTTCGACAAAGGCAAAGCTCAAAACGTGCTCACGTGGGACACGCTGACACGTCATTGTCGCGTCACATTTGATGACGTGTTGCTGAGCGACGCGCTTTTGTTCCCACTCATGCTCGGCTATGATTGGCAGTGTTACGTGTGTTGTCCACGCTTTGCGTTGTTGTTCAGTTGTCGCCACCCCCCCACCCCTACTAAAACTCTTATTTCGCGGTTTCAGTCTCTCTGACGTGTGTGACAGAGAGTAAGCTTTGTGAAAACTACATGGTTCCGCTTTGAGCAGATACTTGAGTGGCTCCGTTTTGATTACAAGTTTCGTAGACAACTTGTCAGTGCTTTAATCGTTCAAGAAACGTTTGAACTTCGCGCGTGAAGATCAAGCAAGTGTCAGATGATACGGTTTCCTCTGGTTTTTGTCTAATGACAGAAACTAGTCGAATCCGAATTACTCAATAAAGCAGTTTTATCAGTTCTTTTTGCTTTTTTAGGTGTAATAGAATTGTGCTTGAGAGATTGAGCTTGATCTTAAAAATGGCGTGTGCCTGGTTGTTTCTCGTTAATAGACCTTAACTTTCTCATGACCTTTGTATATTGCATGCTTCGCTTGTGGTTGTTCCTACCTTGACGTGATATTGCACTCTACGACGATATTGCCGCAAAAGCATGGTGTGCAGACTGTGCACGCCCCTGCTTGTGAGCGCTTTTTGCTGTTTCATTTAAATAAAAACTCTTCGGATATTTTGTGTGAACAGATTCGAATCAATTACAGAGAAGTTTGTTTCACGTTTGCTTCTGAAGAAACGCACAGTTTTGAAAGATAAATCGAAACTTACAGAAACTAAGCTTACTTTCATTTTAAACTTTTTCTTTTTGAAAAACGTCATTAGGGGGATCCCCCACTTGAGCCAACAAAAAGCCGGATCAAGTGAATAACTTCCGACCCAGATTGCTTGGGTTAGTTGAAGATTCGGCGCTTGGCAGAAGTGGCTCGCTGCTGTTCATCGGATATGGAATGGCACCAAGCAGCTTATGCTTTTCACGCGTCTTCCAACTCATCTCACAAACACATTACGCACTTCCTCGATTCACTGAGTATATTGTTGCGATCGGAAATCCCGAGCGGCATATGCGCAAAGCTTCGCACTGTGGCAGCAAGCAACAATAGAGATCACACGCCATGATCACTCTCCGCGTACGCTAGTCGTTACGTTAGCGTTTGAACCCTACTGTGACGGTAGCGATTGTTTGGCACTGTTGCGATCGGAAAGCCCGAGCGGCATGTGCGCAGAGCTTCGCACTGTGGCAGCAAGCAACAATAAAGTTCACATGCCATGATCACTCTATTTTTGCTTGTTCGCGCCACATATGTATGGTGTTGTTCTTCACGCACATCCCGTTCGTGGTGAATCACACAATCAACGCAACACCACCGGAGAGGTTGCAACAATATGTACTGAGGACAAGCGCTGACCATTTCGTAAATCAAGTGGCCAACTTGATTTCTCCTACTGCTGTTAAAATGACCCGGTACGCTTTTTTCGGTTTTTAGCCACCAGCTGTTCAGGCCGAAAGTAAGAGGCAAGTCAAACCTTGGTGTGTTACGTCATGCTTGTGAATTACTGTCGCGCGCAGCATCGCATTAATTCGCAGTTTGTTGAACGTCTGCTTTCAAGGTCTACCCTGGTCACGCCTGTTGAAAGCGGTTGTGACTTAATTCAAAAGTTTACCTCAACCTCCGACCGGTTCGACCAGCAGGCCACGGGGGGCCATTCCGGGGCAGCACTCCCCTCACTTTTTTGTGCCCAGAACATTTTTTTATAACGTGTTAATAAAAGCAAATCGTGACCCCGCTAAATATGGATTTTGCCCGGCCAAACATGAAGACCTGACTATGGCCTTGTGGTTGTTAAAAACCTGCCCAGGT
>JGI24158J21664_10014462_pt1 | contig 10353 bp, 3 predicted proteins | sample Ectturendosymbi3_FD_21664 | JGI IMG/M metagenome (IMG submission 21664) | reverse complement strand
TTGTTTCAATTCGATCTTGATAAACCATGAAATTACCTATGGCTTGTTATGAAAATGCACATCCGCCCCGTTGCCCGACTTTTGAAAGGCAGGGGGAATGCTTCCTTCTTCGATGTCCATGGAACCATGTGCCTGAGTGAAAAGCTTAATCAAACTACATTTATGTAGGCTTCTTTTCACAAAATATAAAACCACACGACTTGTTAGAATACGTCTATGCACGCTTGGATTACGTCTTAACCGTTTACGTTTGTTTCTGATTTCTGAGTGAGTTTCCTGACGTTTACTGCTCTTGAGAAGATCTCAGACGTTTGCAGCTCTTATTTCGAAGTTACGCTGACAGTCTTGCTAGATAAAATACAGTCACAATTTGCGGTTTCGTTAAAGACAATGGCAATGCTTCTTTGAAACGAACTGCCCGCTTTGAAAATCTACAGTTAGTCTATTGTGTAAAATGTAAATTATCGTAATATACCTGACTAGTGCAGCCACAGAAGCGCATTTTTGTGACTGTTGCCGTAACGTGGGGCATTTTCTTTGTGGTTTGGAAAGGGTAAAGTATTCTGTGAACGTTCATTTGCACTGCATCGTCAGGAACCTGAAAACTATAAGCAAAATATCGACGTTACTCCCCCTGGAAAAATTTCTGCGAACGCACATGTTCATGAAGTTTACAATATAAGATTGTAAACCCAAACCCAAACAGAGGCAACCTCCATCAGAGGGCCAAAAACGCAATCACTTTTGAGGCCTTGATTGGCCTTCTAGCGTTTGTAGGTAGAAAAATTACGGTCTTGAAAGAACAAACAAAGATATATAATCCCCTAGGTAATTGAATTAAATGAAAAAGAAAGCCAATCAAGGGCTCAAAAGATGCGGATTTTAGCATTTTATTTACAAACAAACAAACATCACCCCTAGGGGTGGATCCCTGGGTCAGGTAACCTTGGCCAAACCAGCCTAAACTTATCCTCCCACTTATTATGTTAACTCCCAAACAACCTCAGATCGAAAATCTCCAAATTTTTTTGTAATCGCAGGTACTATCGTCTAACCGGATTTTTTGAGACTTTCCACAGCTCTCTAGCTCAATCGGCTGGTGAGTTATGGTTGAAAATATGGGGAAAATCCTTGCGCTAAAATTTTGGCAGGTTCGGGAGTCAAAGGACTAACTGAATCTAAAGTTTTTCGTCACGTCATAGTTCATGCGCAAGGTGATGTCATTATTGAAATGAAAATTTATGTGCTATTGCTTGTTTATGTCTGCGCCCGCAATTATATCAATATTGCGTTTTGATCGAGTGGACCAAAAAATTGTTTCGATACTGTGTACAAAAAATTTTTTTCTCAGGTGATACCCAACTGAAAGTTTTAGTTACATTTAAAACCTAAAATTGATTTAAATGCTTAGGAAATGATGAATTCAAATAATTTTCTGAATGTCGTTGCGAAATCTAACACATTGTAAAGAACTATGTTTGTGTCATTCTTCCAATTAATTAATCACTATTGAGGTTTCCAGACCAGAGATATTTTCGCAACAAATTTTGTTCACCGCTAACAAACGAAGAAACCGTAAAGGACAAATGTTAGCCTCTAGCTGGATATTTAACGGTTAGTCTGAACATGCCATAGTTACTGCTGTTGATAACAAGCGCTCTGTTTTCCCGTTTCTAACAGTTGTTTTTTTAATAAAAATTGTTTAATTAATATTGAACTATCAAATCAAGGGTTGAGATTTCAGCGGTCAAGTTCATGGAAAATTTCAGCGATATTCTCTTTGTAAACATGTTCAAGCTCAGCACACGTTCACTTCATTGCTAAGCACTTTTGTAAAAACCTATCTTTGAAGGTAACAGTCCAGCAATCGTTTAAAAAACGTGGATGTCTTCCTCCGTAATCGGGTGACAGCCCAGCCACAGCAAACTATGCACAAAGACGGCTGACTAAATATAAAAAATACGGGTATTTACACCTTTCGAACACACCTTGTCAAAATGTTTGGTTACAGCCCCAGAAAGAAAGTATGTTGGTCACAATAATTTTGTACAAGCACATCGAGAAAGAGCATCTTCAACGCGCCACAATAAAGCGCATCGATCGCTTACTGTTCTTTTTAACTGTTCTCATTTTATTAATTTTATTCTCGAGTATGTTTTCTTTCTCTGCTCTTGCTTTAGCCTTTAGGTTTCACCAGCAAGCACTGCTTGCAAATTATAGGACTGAGGATGCATACTGTTACGTGAAAAAGATTTCCTATAGAAATTGCCGATCGAATCACTTGTTTGTCGTCTGTGTGGCCACTAATTACATCAATATACTTTTCGCTTGTATTTCAATCACTAAAAAGTTGAAAAACTGCATTGACACACGTCTGCAACATTCAATGACCAGGCAACTGTCGGGAGCATTTTGTTTATTGACATTAAGCAATTTATTGAGATTCAGCCATTTCATTAAACTGTGAAACGTAAAGATTATTTACTTTCACAAGCTTTATGATAAAAATATTTTTGTTACGTGAATTATCACAAAAATCTTTTTACTTTTGAGTTCAAAAAATTTTTAGCTGATAGCCTACTCTGCTGCCCGCGCTGTAGAAAATAATTCAAATTTTATGCAGCAGCAAAATCAGCAGGTACTGAATTCTAAAGACATATTCAGTTTGAAAACACAATTTACAATGATACCTAACAACATTAGGTGCGTTAAAACTGTCAAAATCAATCAATTTCAGACCCATCTAAAACTTTTTACAAAGGTAACGCAGTCATCAAACTAGGAAGCGACGATAAATGCTATAGATTTCTGTAAATGGAAAAAGCCCATATTGAATTTGTGAGGCAAGAATGTTTCCAAGTAAAACAAGTGAAAACATCAAAGCAAAGTTTTTCTTCATGTTGCCCGACAAGTTGCAGCAATCTACCAAAGTAAAACAGCGATACGTAAGGGTGCAGTCATTTGACAAAAGTGCAAACCATATATGTCTAAAAATTTTCTGCAAGTTTTCTGACCACTTTTCAAAACGTAAAGAAATGCACATTTGTTTAATACTCAGGTTTGTTGCAAAAAAATGTTAACTTAGTATTTTTGCTCTCTATCACATTGTTCGCCTCTCAGATGCCAGATTTATATGTAGGCACATAATTTTTTTAAATGATATATGAAGCTGCGAGGAAGAATTTTTCTTGTAAATCTTAATACTCAGTAATTTTGAATGAATGAACTGCTCATAACTTCACCTGTTTCAATACATAATTTTTATGGAAAGGCGCAAGTGTTAAGCAGTGATGTAATCGAGTCCATAGGCTCCGACACCGAAGTATCGTTCAAATGTCTATACCGTGCGACTTTGTCAAAAAAGTCAAGATGAAACCATGATTTGATCGTTCGATATGGAGAGTCGAGATTTGATCCTTTTTTGTAAAACGTGGCACCTCGTCCTACAATATTTCTGATGCTTCACTAAATCTCAGTAAATTTTTGTGTTTTTGAGCGCAATAGGGTGTTTTTACATTTCAATAATCGGTTTTTCTCCTGTAAATAGAGAGGCCACAATGGTTCGACCACGTGACCAGAATGTTGCAGCAAAGATTGGCTAGGCAAGTCCTGCTGGCTACACCACGAGAAAGTAGCCCAGAGATCGACCACTGACAAGGAAGCGTAGTTACATTTCGACATGGCTTGGTCCAGTTCTGGTATAGAACTAACAGAACTGTTAGTGATTGCTGAAAACCGTGAAGTATTTCGAGTCCTCTTAGGATTGCTACCGCCTCAGCCCTCCACAGTGTACTAGCTGATATAAAAAGGAATGAATGAATGGGTTTCAAGTCATGAAACCTTTGAAATTTTGTTTATGTCATAAAAGCTGTCCGTGACCCATTGGGAAAGTGTTTGTCCAGTTGACTTTCGTTTGGGTCGCGACCTACTAGTTGAGAATCGCCGAGTTTGGTACTTTTCCCTCAGGACGTCCCATTCTGTTTACAGTTGTGTGAAAACCTTCAATACCTGAAGAAAAAATGCTTTTTTTATTTTTGCCTCTGTGACAGCATCAAATTTGGTCGCATTTGCATCATCCTATTGAATCACTCTTGCCAGTTTTATTTTCCAGTATACTCAGTGATCGCTTTGTTTTCGAATTTTGGTGCTTCTTTTTAAAGTTTTTTGCATTCTGTAAAAGTGTGTCGTGACTTACTGACCATAGAAAAATGTCGTTCACGAACTGAAACCAGTTGAAAATCTTTGTACTAGTTCAGAATTTTTAAAACAGTTGTGTGACACGGACCCCTAGTACATCCTAATAAAATGTTTGGGCCTCAGAAAGCTCTCAAAAAGAAATTTTGCAATAAAAATTCAAAATTATGTTTCATTCCTCATAGTAGCAATCAAAACATCTGCAAAGCCCATTAACCCTTGCGAAATGTCAGAGAAAATCTTATTAGCCGTTTAATCTTAATAACCGAATCTTATTAACCGAATCTTATTAACCGAATCTTATTTATTAACCGTTTAATCTTATTAACCGAATCTTATTAACCGAAAATCTTATTAACCGTTAAAATCTTATTAACCGTATTAACGGTTTAATTGTCAGAGAAAATCTTATTAACCGTATTAACGGTTTAATTGTCAGAGAAAATCTTATTAACCGTTTAAATTATATTCACAGACCCCTTAAATCAAAGCCATAGATCCCTTAGGGGTTTAAAGACCACAGATTAAGAACCCCGGTACCAGACATGCACCTGCCCACCTTCAAATGTGGAGTCCCCAAATCAGTTTCTAAACAACTTTGGAGACTAGAATCAAGCCTCGGATTTCCATAAGTAATATTAAAATAATTTGAGTTGGTCTCTTGTAAGATTAATTGTCAATTGCCAGCTTTGACGTTGTTTAAAGAGATTCAGATTAGAGTTTTTATTCTAAGATAAATAACCGCTCCAGCAGTTGGGAAGTTCCTAGGTAGATCACAGCGGCTGCTTAAAACATATAGTAAAATGTGCCGCTAGATATTCCTTCTTGTACAAACACAGTTGATGCCAACTGTGAAACTTTTTAGAATGGGAGCAATTTTGTTGTAAAATGTGGGGGACAGCTTGGTGTGGAATCCAGATTGTCATCGGGTCAATGCAGAAGTGAAGTTTTATAAATACAGATTCTCAGTCTTGTTTCTAGAGGTGTTTTGAAAGCAGCACTAATCACGCTTTGCTTTATCCTTGCAGATGAATTACAGATTGATATACTTAAAAATTTGGTTCCGGACACGGTGCTGTAGTTCAGCCTGCTTGCATTAATATTGTATTTGGATACACACAAGCACAGCAATATAGCAGAATACATCAATTGGGTTTTATCAGAGCTGTAATTTGGAGTGCACAAAATGCTGAACCGCACTGGTCGCACGTGCATGTGACTCTGGAAAACATAAATTTTTATGTATTTTATAAGTATGGGTTACAGAGCGATTTGATACCTTGTTCAAGTTGGGTAACGTTACAAAGACGGTAAATGTTTTTCTTGAACATTTCCAAAAATAACCTATCCGACAGTATACCACACAGGGTAAAATGTCGCACAGAAGCAGTTAACCATCTTTTGCGGTGTCTAGAAACTTGAAAATCCTAAAATCATTTTATCGAAGCTAACATTTATAAAATAACAGAATCAGTGATATCACACCAATATCTGTTTCAACATCAAGTTGGCTATCTGAAACCATCTAACATGAAAAGCTCTTCACACATAACGTGACAAACGTCACTTGTATTTTTAAAGCCTTTCCAAATACAAAACCTAAAGAGAAAAGAGTGGGTGGCATGACATATTATATTCACACCGTATTAAAAAGTGGGGGAATACGTCTCCCGTGTCCCCCACCAAGTTGCGCCCATGCTTTTGGTGGTGTTTTCTGAGATCCAAAAATTCTAAATAGCCTTCTCAAAATGAAGACTAACAGCATCCTACCTGTGCTGCAAAAGCAAACTTCTATTCCACTGATTTTTTGACAACCGTCAGGTGATCCATAGCTTCCGCTATTTAGAAAATGATTTACAAATTAAAAACCAAATATGCAATTACTGTTGTCAGAACGTGTTTGAAAGCCAAAATTTAATAAGTGACCATGTTGTAGCATGGTAGAATGGAGATGGCAATTACACCAGGAGTGGCCAAACTACGGGCCGTGGGCCCCTCCGGCCCCCGATCAGTTCAAAATGTATTGTAATGCAATAATGACAATAAACTAACACTATTTTGTTTACAGTTTAATAGCGCTGCTTGCAGGTAAGTGCTGCTGCGGCAGGCAAGTCAGCAAAAGACAAGCAACAGCCAACGCTGTTGCACTGCTGCCCACAGTCGGAAACCTGGTGCTTGAAAAAAATGTGCGAGGTATTTGGCGGGCCGGATTACCAACCTTTTTTCGCCTAGAGTATGCAAATCGCGCTATGTACGGCCCTACAGTGGACAGACAGTCGTGAATTCGGACCTCGGGTCAAAAATTTGGCCACCCCTGCATTACGCTGATGTTTATCAAAACTTAATTATTAGAAGCATAATATGTATTTCAATCCGAACGATGTCCTGTGATTTTACAGCGACAAAACTTGCACTAGACTTTCTCAGCATATTATGCGCTTTTTGCATCCATGTCTTGAGCTGTTCATCTTTCTTCAAGTCAACATAATATCACTTGTGTATTGTGGCGATTTACCTGCTTTTTTGGAAGACGTATTCTTACAATACAGTATTTCAACTCAATCTTACAACAGAAATAATAGCAAAAACATTAACAGTTTTTTGATTGCACGTTTCCTTGTTTATTAAATATATTCCTCAAATACATAGGTGTTTTTAGTTATATTTGAGTTGTTTTTTATATAAATTTATTCTTTTCCTGGTATTCCTTTGCTGTGTTTGTGTATGTGGTCTAAATATAAGGGACGTTTCACCGCTATTATGCTAGTTAGGAAAATCGTAGCCTAACTCTCCCTTAGTTCAATCAAATTTTCTGCTCTTCTGGCGTGAATTTAGGAAAACAGCCCAAAGTCAAACGAGAAAGTTGTTCTCAAATGATAAAATTAAGCTCTTTCACACATCATTTCGCAGTTCAACTATGTCTGATGAAAGACCAACCAATCTGGCAATGATATGTATTGAAAGCAAACTGTGAAAACATTAGATATGATTCAAGTTGATAAAACACTTGCATATGTGAAAGCTAGGAAAAAGGCATTTTTCTATCTTGAAATGTGGTAAATGCTGAAGTCTAAAGTCGTTCTGTTATAGTATGTCTGGTTTAAATGCTATTGATGCTGTAGAAACTTGCTTTTCTAAGCCTTTGGAAATCGATGCTTTGGTTTATATAAATATCATGTGTTAAATGTATAGCAAATATAAGTAGACCCAAAGTCCAGGTTTGGGAAGGCTCAAATCACATAGCACCGGCACTGCTTATGCATTCTACCAAAGCTCTGTTTGATTCATAAAGGCGGCGTGTTTGTCTGTTGTGTTGCTCGGCAATCAGTGTTTGAAAACTTTGAAGTTCCAGTGAAAGCAAATATTTGGGAAAGGCTAATTTTCTAGTTTTAGTTGTTGCAGCTTTTAATTTATATTTACTTTAGTTTTGACTTTGTTTGCTCTTGCTTTAGCCTTTCTAATTCTGCTCTTGTTTTACTCTTTCAAATTTCACCAGTAAGCACTGTTTGCACACTGTAGGACTGGGGATGCATACTGTTTCGTGAAAAAGATTTCCTATAGGAGGAATTGCCAATTGATTCACTTTTTTGCCACCTTTGTGGAGACTACTTACCTCAGTATAATTTTTGCTTGTATTTCAATCACCAAAAAATTGAAAAACTGAATAGACAACTCTGAAATATTCAATGACCACGCAACTGTCGGGTGTAATTTGTTTATTTACATTAATCAACCGATATATATATCGAGATTAAACCATTGCACTAAAGTATCAAACATGAAGACGTTTTAGTTTTATGTAGGCTACAAGCTTCCTTATGAAATCTTTTTACTCATGACTTATTTAAAAAATTATCTTATTTTTGTCTGTAAAATATTTATAGTTGACACTCATCTACTCACAATATTGAAAAAAAGAAAAATTTATGAAGACAACCCACGAGCATTGAATTTTGAAAACTTATTAAGAAAAACTTAAAAAGCAATTTTAAATATTATCTGAACACCAACAAGTGCGTTAAAACTGTCAAAATCAATCAATCTCAGGTTCATCTAAAACGTTTTACAAAATCAAGACAGTCATCAAACTACGAAGCTGCGATAAAAGCCACAGATTTTCCAAAATAAACGAAGCTTATTTTAAGATTGTGTGTGTGTGACAAAATTTCCCAGAGAAACAAGTGAGAACAATAAAGAAAAGCTTGTCTTGATTTTGCCTGAGGAGTTGCAACCATCTGCAATAGTAAAACAATGATTCGAAAGAGTGCAGTTATTTACCAAAAGTGCAAACGGCAAATGTCATAAAAATATTTCTGCTAATTTGCTGACCACTTTTTACCATGTAAAAAAATGTAAAAGTGTTAAAAGTTCAGATTTGTTGAAAATACATTTCTTAACGTAATATTTCAGTTTTCTGTAACATTGTTCGCCTCTCAGATGTCAGGTTCACATTTTGGTGTACAAGTTTCTAAACTAACAACACATGGTCTATGAAATTTTGGGGAAGAATCTTTCTTATAAAGTTTGAACCTAAACTTAAAACTCAGTAATTTTTTACGAATGAACAGATGGTATCTTCATCTGTTTTTACAAATAGTTTTCATAATAAGGTGCACGTGTTAGGTATCACGAGGCTTCGGCTCCAATAAGAAAACATTTTTAAATTTCTGGAGAGCGATTTTGTCAAAAAAGCTAAGACGAAACAAAGATTTGATAGTTCGATACGGAGACTCGAGACTTGATTGTTTTCTGTAAAAAGTGATACCTGATTCATTCTACAATATTTCCGTTGCTTCAGCAAATCTTTAAGTGATTTTTATGTTTTCTGTGCGCAATAGGGTGTTTTTACATTTCAATAATCGACTTATCTCTTCTGATAAGAGAGGTCTCAGCCATGATGGTTCGACCACCTGACCAGAATGTCCTATAACCGATTGGCAAGGCAAATCCTGTTGGCTACACCACAGGAAAGTAGCCCAGAGGTCAACCATGGATCAGGAAGCGTGACTACATTTCGACCTGGCGTGGTTTCCTTTTCATGTCGAGCTATTGCAGAACTATCAGTGATTTCTGAAAACCCGCTTGACTCTTCTGCGATATTTGCTCCCTTATCCCACCCTAAAGGAATAGTTGGTTTAAAAATGCATGAATGGGTTTCAAGCCAATCTGTTTTTGAAATTTTTGTTTATGTTCTTAAAACTGTCCATGACTCAGAAACTCAGTCGTGCTACTGGGTTTTGGATTGCGATCCACTAGCCAAAAATTCCCCACTCTGGTTTCCCACCTTTCTCCCAAAACTTCTCGTGATTAGCCTGGTGTGTTGCACCAAATAAATTGTTTGATGCTTCTCTGAATGTGAAGGCGTTTTCTCTCAAGAAACAGACCGAGAAACGGACTAACCTCGCTTGTAAAGCATTACCTTCGCCCTTCTGGTCCCTGTGTGTTTCCCTTTACCATTCTGTTTGCAGTTTTCATGTGCACACGTTCAAGACCACTTGATCACAAAATGCTTTTTTTTATTTCCACCTCTGTGATTGCATCACGTTTGTTCATATTTGCATTATCTATTCAATCACTTTAGCCAGCTTTGTTTTCCAATACAATACTCGGTGCTTGCTATAAGTTAGTGTTCAAAAGTGGGTCGCAACTTAATACCCATAGAAAAATGTTGTTCACAAAATGAAACCAGTTAACAGTCCTTGTACTAGATCAGTGCTTCTTAAACATTTGTGTGTCACGGATCCCGAGTACATCCTAATAAAAGTTAACAACCCCTCAATAAAAAACGTTGCAATAAATATACGAAATTAGGTTACATTCATCGTAGTAGTAATAGATATGTCTGCAAAGCCCATTAACACTTGCGAAATGTCAGAGCAAAGCATGTCAACATATTGCAGCAAGTTCACGGACCTCTTACGGCTTCACAGGCCACAAGTTAAGAACCGCGATACTAACCACAAACCTGCTCACTTTCAAAGGGAGAGCACCTAAATCAGTTTTGTGGAGACCAGAATCAAGCCTCTGTTGTCCATAAGTATTAATAGAGTGATGTTAATTGTTTGCTTGTAGTAATATGGGTATTAATTCGCGACTCACTTTTATAATTGTCAATTGCCAGCTCGGTGGTTGTCCAAAGTGACTACAGTAACATATTAC
>JGI24158J21664_10014461_pt1 | contig 10353 bp, 5 predicted proteins | sample Ectturendosymbi3_FD_21664 | JGI IMG/M metagenome (IMG submission 21664) | reverse complement strand
GACTCCCCATTGAGAGAACGCGGAAAGTCTTTAAAGTTTATTAAATATTTAAAAGGTGTTAGATTAAATGGAGGAGTCGAGATAGAGTAGAGGAATTAAAGTAAACGATAAAAAAGTTTTCCCAATTAAAATTCCGATTGAGAGTAGCGCTTTATGCAGTTCATTTCAGGTTGCTTGCATAATTCGTCACCTTTTTCTAATCCCCTTGAGGTGACGAATGAGGAAAATTCTACTGTACTGCAAAATCTGACTATTTTTGTAATTTCTTCGCTTTTTTAAACGAGGGAGTGCGAACGTCACACTTTACTTTTATGAAAGGGGTGCCAACTTAAAAAAGCTTTGGGAACCTACGCTCTAAACTTTAAAGCAAAGTTTGATCTAAAGTTTACTGTTCAGAGGATGCAAGCACAACTAAATCGTGCTCAAAAAGCAAACGCTTGGTCCTGCAGCTTCCAACAGTGACATCCTTGTCCACTCGGCTGTGACTACCTATACAATTCATCTGGAACCTTGCCGAAGTCCAATGCACATGGTGAACAGTAGTGGGTTTCACGGAAAGCGAGCAAGGCTCTTGCCTCGGCCCCCTCGAGGTGTTTCGACCGCAAATTTTCCTCATTTTTGGTGAAAAACTTACTATCCATTCATAAGTATTATGTTTTCGAAGTGGCCTCCAACAGTCACTGTAATACGTAAGTACTCTGCTTTTGAAGAGGACCCCAACAGAAACTGTAGGAGGTACTCGGCTTTCAAAAGGGCTCTCAGTTACAGCAGCTGTAAAGTGTACGTATTCTGCTTTCAAAGGGGTCCCAAGTAGCAACTGTAATGTGTACGTACTCTGCCGTCAAAGGGTCCCTAACAGCAACTGTAATGGTAATTATACTTTGCTTTCAAAGGGGCCCCCAACCGCCATTGCAATGTGTGGGTCTTCAACATGCACTTCATCGGTGTTTAGCTGCATGCTATCAAGCAGGAATGAAAATTAGAACCGAAAAGACCGAGGTATTATGTCTCTCCAGAAATCCAGGTCAGTGTATGCTAAGGGTAAGCGGTAATGCACCGCAGCAGGTCGCGAAGTTCAATACTTTGGGGTTGTATTCACCAGTGACGGAAGGCAGAACAGATATTGATACACGGGCTGGCAAAATCATCGTTCCGTAGTCACAAAACGGGAGCGTTCAAAAACCGCAAAGCTGTCAATTTTTAATTCGGTCTTTGTTCTGATCCTCACGTGTGTTCATGAATCTTGGATAATGACAAAAAGAATGTTATCTCAAGTGCAAGCGGCAAATATGGAACCCTGCTCAGGAAACCTTAAAATGCTGTATGAGTCGGGAAATTATGGGTGTGTCATGTACCCCCAAATTTGATTGCGCTTTCCTGAGACATGTATTTTACCTTCATATCAAGTCATGGTGTAGGAAGACTTCACATAGGTTCCCATTCAAAACAGACCTGTTCATAACAGACCATGTTCATAACAGACCACGTTCATAACAGACCCGTTCACAAAAGACAACGTTCATAATGAGTCTGTTATGAATGTAGTGTCTTATGAGCATGGTCTGTTATGAACGTGGTCTGTTTCGAGCGATCTGTTGTGAACAAGACTCTTTTGAATGGACAACCTTCACATATAGGTGTCGGTGGTGATATTTGGCCAAACAAGTTTTGCACTTAAAATCACATTAATACGTTAAGGTATCAAGATGCACAAAATCTGTTGCACATCAGTTAACCCTGGGTAGTGTAGTACCCCAACTTTGTATATGTAGGCTTTCAGGGACATTTTTGCAAAATAACTCTGGTACCATTCCACTTGTCTTTGAAAATCAGGAAAAGTCATGGAAACACAGGTTTCTCATATTTTCTAGGTATATAAAAACAACAAAAAAAGAAACCCCCAAGGTGGTGGACCACCCATGTATCCCAAGTGTTAAAAGTTCTTTCAGTTGGGTAGTCATAGGACATTTCTCCTCACCTCTTGAAGGGGAACGGCCACGGGTGTCGCAAGGATTTTTTCCAGGGGGGGAATAGATTTTTCCAGGGGTATAGCGAAAAAGAAAGTGGTGAAAGTTCATTTTACCCATTCGAAATTGAGAAAACCACCTTTTTTGATAAAAATAGGAAAATGCCAAACTTCAAAATTCAGGTGGGCCTTGCCCCGGCCCCCAAACACATCTTCGCCTTGAAGCAACGTCGTCGCGCTTCTTTTTCACACCACTGAGTTTCATTTCAAACCAGTTTAGTTGCTTCGCGCAGTTTTACAGAAAGGCCTGAATATCATTTCCTTGTGCACTGCTGTTCACGACGGGCATGCCTTTCAACCTTCTTACATGAACACCCCGGTGTCAAGCGAAATTTCTGACTTCACGCCGTGTGCACATGCACAGATTAACATTCTACATATTAAATGCGCTCAGAAAACTGATAATTACGGCTTAGAGTTTGGTGTTTAAGTGCGTCGGGTTAGAGTTCAGTTTAGGGTTAGAAAAAGAAAAATAATTGAGGTCTAAGACTGAGTCCAATATTTTTCAGTGGTTATAGTTATTCCTTTACTGTAGCTTATTGTGGGTATCTGAAATCTTACCAAGTTTTAATTTACATAACACACATCAAAAATGTAATCGCCAAATTTTAAGCAAAATAACTGATAAACAAGCATAGGTCAGAAATTTCGCTTGACACCGGCACATGAAGACATAGAACCACGTGGCGTTACGTCATATCGTTGAGGCTAAAGTTGCCTCTGGTAGCCTATGAACGTCACCGCAATTCGACAACGAAACTTAATGGCCAGTCAGATTTAAAACAATTATCTGTAATGGCCAATCAGTCTTTTCTTTTTTTTGTTAAGACCAGGGCTGCGGAGTCTGAAGTAAAATTTCCGACCCCTTTAACGTAACGTGAATGAAGTTCGCCTGTCAACAATTTTGTAGCAACTAGCAATCAATGGAAATCGTGGTGCTGCACAGCAAGAATTGTTTCACTAAAAGTTTCAAAAGAAATTGTACCATTTCAACAGGCACGAGTTAGGATTCCTAAATTAGGAGTGCGATGTAAAAAATGATTCAATTGGACTCCGGAGTCGGATAAAAAAAATCCGACTCCAACCAAACACCTCCGACCCCCAACCCTGGTTACGGCTTGTATGGTGTTTCTCTGTGGCGGACGTCGTGGTATGAGATATTACAGTGGAAAGGTGTTGCAGCTGGAACAAGGATGTGGTTTTGACTCGAGAGCTGCCTTGGGCGTCGCAGACAGTTCAGAAGTAATTGTTGTGTAATATTTGGCACTTATGCAAGCGTACAGCAGAGCGCAATTGGTAACTGATATTGAATTGCTTTCTAAACAGATTGTGGTAGATGGTAACCTTAAATTTCAACTTGTAATTCAGTCTGTACTTAATTCAAATCTCAACGTTCATCGGCAGTAAACAAATTTGAACTGTGAGCATTTAATTTAAAGCTTAACGTAACTCCTGCCACGAAATGATCAGCGCAAGTGTAAGCTTCCTGGGACGCAGCAGGCGACTGCAACAGAGTAATAACGTCGTCATCTGCAGTGGTGAAGCATTTACTGGTATCTCCGTTCTGTCTTAAGATACTGCCAAACGCTCAACACCTTTGTTGAATTATTGCGGAAGTACAACCAATTTCATGTAGCAGTATACGCAGTTTATTTACATAGCAGAGGTTTCTCTCCGGTAAGAAAAAACATACAATTATGACGAGGCATCGCGTCATCCAGAGACAAACAGTGTGGATCTGGACAGATTTTTAGAACTAAAGCTACGCACGGGTGGAACTTGAAACCATGCCTGAGAAGATAGCAGTTCGTAAGTGGATACAACAACCAAGCACCTTGCACGGATAAGTTTGCCTTGGTCGCCAACGGACGATCGGAGTAAATAAGCCAAATATTAAAGAGTAGTTTAAATTCCGAGACGTTACCAAAGCAACATAATCAATTCTTTCCCAAGTTTTTAATTCTTTACGACACACAACACATAACCTAGATCGGCATGACATCTGGCATCAGCGGGAAACAATGCCCAGCGAATAGTCAAAAACGCTGGAGCGTACTTCGCGCATCCTGCGTGTCCGCTACCTAAAACAAAGTGATCTTGGCGCATTCTGCTAGACAGAACGTTGGAACGGACGCTACACGATACGCGTAAATAAATAGCAACGCTACAAACAGCAGTTCTTCAATTGCGTCAAAGCTTCCGCCAATGGCGAGAAAGCTCACAACGGGAGGTAGACGACGTCTGATGCGAGTTGTCAGTTTTGGTTCATAGTCAGGCAGGTGACAATAGTTGTCATTTTAAAGTGACTTCGTCACGTATAACATACAGATATAGAGCTAAGAAATAGAAGTTCGTCAAATATGAGGTATTCGTTCCAAGAACAGGCCCTTACAGGACGCAGACCGCTGAGGTATCGAATAACCTTGAGTGCGAGGTAGGAACTACACGACCATGTTTCTACGAGAACTTATAAGCTGTTAGTTTTAATCACCACCAGTCTTTCGAAGTAACGCAACGAAAGATGAGCGATGGATACTTTTTGCGTAAAAGGCCGAGGATCTCCACATGGAGATGCAAAAAAAACAAGCAATGTAGCGCAAAGTAGTGTTTACGAACTTCAGTTTGTTGACTTGTCCAAAAAGAAAAAATGTTCTTTCCCAAATAGCTACACACACTTCCACCGCACCAACAAAACATGAGGACCCTCCAGCCTAAGTAATATCGCGAACGCGTTCTGCTCTGTTGAAATCCAAAAATACGGTCACTGTGACGGGCAATGAAACCAGTAGAACTCAATTCACACAGAGCACGTTAGACCAGTCTTTCCGACATAATCTTTGTTGATATGCCCGTTAATTGGAAATTTTTAACGCATGACTCTGACGTACATTATTGGGTACACCCTTACAACCAATCACACCACACAATCTACTTCAATTTTAAAAGGCGCAAATTTTTTTCATTGCGCCATTAAAATTACTGTGCAAGCAAAAAGCAATTATTTGTCACCACTAAAGCTTCGCAAAAACGACAACTTCCTCTGCTGATGCACCTTGGTTGGCGTAAAACGTGAAGCGAGCAACAATACACATCAGCCGCACATTACACCATGGTTAGCGATGGCATGTTGGACGATCATATCGTCCAAGATCCACGATTCCGGAGAGCAAGTGCTTGTTCGCAGAGCAACAGCGATCCACGCCGACAGGCACGATGCTGACGTGTTAAAAATCAATGCCCGCGCGGCCACGCTGAGATATTAACACATTCCACAGGAAAGCAAACTACTCGACGAGAACAAATACACTTCGGTTTGGAAACGATACAAGTTTTCGTCTTGCGTTGCGATGGCGCAAATGTTTCACCTGTTTATGAACTGCGCCGCATGATCGGAACCCCAACATAAAATGGATGCGAGCTAGCGCTAATAAGCTACGTGAGATGTTAAACTGGGGTTAGTCGAACCCAACGGAACATGACAAATTTGCTTTTCCAAAAGGCAGTTGACTAGCAAAGCCAAACACGCCTGCCAATTCGCAGACTTTCGAGTAATGAGGAAAAAGGTATGTGGAACCGCCACTGGCGTCGAAACGATTTTCCAGTGAAGGGGCAACAGTGGCTAAATTTCATTTTAGCCACTCGAAATTAAAAGAACAACCTTTATTGCTAAAAACACAATAGGAAAATATCAAATTTCAAAATCCAGGGGGCCTTGGTCCCCCCTTCCGACGCTCATGGGAACCGTCTCATGGTGCAAACGAAAGTTCCGCGTCTTTCAGCAAGGTTTTGCACGCTACGGTTACACTATCTCCTTAGAGCAAACACTTGACGTTTATACTAAAAACCTGAATTGAGTATGCAATATTTGTGAAATGGTTTCTTCTACCTTACAAACACTACGACAAAAAAAGGACGACAAACATTGCTACTTCTATGCTTAGTCAAGTCAGAATACGTCCGTTGTCTCGCAATAGTTTTCAGTGAAACAAAAGTTATTTCCAACTTCTGCTGAGTTTGCACTTGAAAAGGTTAGCGATATTTTCAGAACACAGTTCCATAATTCAACAAGAGTTGGCAACGCGAAGCAGCAATACAAACTGCCAAAGTAAACAACCACAGAATAAGATCTATTGTTTAACATTAGGGCAATCCCAAATCAAGCTCGCTGGAGCCGTCAACAACAAAACCTGAGATGATGCGGGTTAAGTGCATATATGCTATTAAGTACTAAGCAGTTGGACTAGCACATGTGATGTAGCATCACGATGTAAAAACTGTTTTCACTATTTGATTCTTTTCCGAAATTTTTGTCCTGAACAAACTTTTCGAGAGAGATGCTCCATTTATCTTCAAAAACCATCTTCTTTAACATACAGTTAAACATTTTCACGATAGGATCACGAGATTTTTTGTGAAATAGCCTAAACTGGCGAAAACATGGCGTCAGAAGCTTTCTAAAGTACAACAGATCGAATATGTTACTAGCGTTGTTCGCTGATAGCGGATGCACCCGCTTGTTCAACGTCAACGAGCAGTGCATACGTTTCGCTTAGTTTCAGATATCTTAGTTCATCGATGATTTTCCCACTCTAGGCATGTTTTTCCAATGTAGCTTTTGCGTTTTTTGAATAAGTTATACGTAATTGAAAGGGTAAGCGTGCGAGAAGTCAGGGTTGTTTGATGGAACAAAGCATTTTCTGTGATTCATAAATGCGCTTTCATAAAAACTAACGAGTTGTGGCGTTTCAACCCGCTTCACAACCACTACGATAGACCACTGACACGATACGGGGTAAAAATCCCAGAAGTAACGGAAAAAGCGTTTCCGCACGAGTTTATTCGCTCTGCAAAGCACGTTTGGCTGATACAGCTTTAGTAAGTTATTATGGGGAGCTATTCCGCCGCAGGCCACCGACCCTTTGTTTCGTCACAGGTCACCTAAAAATCCACAAAGTAAAAGTCAGAAATCGTAAAACGAAAAATCGAACGGAATATGAAGTAAAGCTGCCATCAGTGCGTTTTGTGTGGAAACCGCGAGCACTTGAGACTTCGAGTCACAAAGTTACGACAGGTGGCTTCGCATGCGATTTAAGCCAAGTTACAACTGACAGAAACGCGGACGCAAGACAACTTTAAAAAGGCAGCGCAGCATAAACCGGAGGAAAACCTGGCGCAAGCTGGCTTTAGCTATTCAGCTTGAGCGCCGTTTCATAGCAGTGGTCACAAACTTCGAAAATCGACACAGCACGGAGTTCGAAGTTCAACTCATCAAAACTGTCACGCACGCGAGGAAGTGCTATTGATATTGACAGGCGTGGAAGCAGCTAATGCCTTCACGCAGCACCTTGCTGATTGATCCAGCGCGGGAAACAAAAAAGCTACTATGGTGCTCGACTCCTACGACTACACACTACTACTGCGCTCTACGCTAAATAGGAACCTACAGTTGAACGACGTGATAAAAAAATGGAACTTTGTACATTCACTGAACTTTGTACAGCTTCACGTCGTTTGAGGTATTTGAAGACAACGCGGACGCGTTGAAAGAGAACGGAAGCGTTGACGTTAGCTATGGATGGACAGAAATAAATCATCACACAAACACACACACAAAACTGTGCGCTGCTACTGCACCAGCGAAAACTAGCTTTGAGAATTTTTCGATGGCATTCTCGTCAAAGCAATGCTATTTCTTAATCTTATCTCTCCTTGCAGCAGAAAATAATCTTCAAAACGTTTAAGCACTAGAGATGGCACGGGCCGCAAATGGTCCGGTTTTTGGGCGGGACACTGAGGTTGAACGAGCGGACCCCTGACGATATTTTTAGCGGTTGGACTTCACCAAACCACTGCGAGCCGCCCGCTAATGTTGAAAAAACCTTTAAAATATTTTTGAGTTAAAAAAACCACTCGGTAGCAGTGAGAGTAAAATCACTTGGCATCTGCTTGCCGATGCTGCTTTTTCAGACAAATTTGTTCTTCCCATATGTGAGCACTCCGTCAGGCGCGACTGGCTGGTACACTTTAAGGAACTTTTCGTGTATGGTGATAACTGATAACTTCTTGCAAGAGCGTGGCGATCAGCGATTTTGGTGCAGAGTGGCTTTTTTGGAGGGAACGTGTTATGCGACGTTTTGATGGCGTGCTATTGCTATAGGTGTTTTTATATATGTACCAAATCACAATCGCATTATAAGTAAGGTTGAGGGCTTTACGTTTAGAGTTTTAAGTTTAGGGTTTTAGGTTTAGGGATTTAGATTTAAGGTTTTATGGTGAGGGTTTTACGTTTAGGCTTGGATGTTTAAGGTTGAGAGCAGAACCGTCGCCTGAAAGTCTTCAGAGGGGGGGGTAGGGGGGCTTCACGTTTGTGCGGATTCTTGATATTACAAAATTGACAAAAACTCCACTGATTTATACAGTAGTGTTTCGCATATCAGTTTGGCGGAGGCTTTGGAGCTTTGTTTGGGGGGCCTAAGCTCAACAAAGCTACCCCGTGGCGACAGGGTCGAGGCAATATAGCCCTTGAACCGTGCCATATCTATTAAATCTTGAACCGTGCCATCTCTATTAAGCAAACAGAAAACGCATAATTGCAACCTCAGATTTTTTTGATATAGCTTTAAAGCAGGTGGCCACTGGACAATAGATCGACGAGAGGTTGATCTATGTGAGTTCACTTGCTCTTTAAAGGTGGATGTCATAAAACCTCAAGAGCGAAATGCCTTATAATGATCTGCCCTCTGCCGTAATTCACAGCCAATTGAGGTGGCTGTGATTTCGCTTATTCATTGATCAGCTTCTGTGTGCTGGTTACAGTCAGTAGCAAAGCAAAAGGCTGCGCTGCGAGAGTTAAGCGAACACCTTAGAAAAGAGGTCAGAGCCAAGAAGATGCAACACGATCCATCGTAGCCTACGATTCGTAGGCCGTGTGCAGCCGTTGCAGTTGCGGTGAAACAAAGGGCAGGAAAAGATTTTTCAAATTGAATAATAAGTCGCTAAAAATCTATAAAAATAGAAAAAAAGCACGGATGCACACTTTCTGACAGTTGCATCGAGTCGCGCCCGAAAGTCGTCTTTGACGTGAGGCATCGTCAGCGCAGGATGGAAAACACACACAGACATAATATTGACATACACGCGTCATCGGAGAGGCGGTTTTTCGAGAAAAAAAGTCGGTAAATCGAAATTTTGAGGTGTGAGATTTTTTGGAGGTATACGGTGGTGAGTTCTGTCAAAAGACTACAACGCGGTTGTTACCGAAATCAATGACAGCGATGCGTCCATCGCTGGTTACCGTCACGCCCGAAGGTCGGTCCATTTGGGCGACACTGCCCGGAGCCAAGTTTGACCCGAAAACGGCCAGCAGCGCTCCTGAGGGTGTAAATACCTGCAGTCGATGGTTTCTGGAGTCAGCCACCACCATGTTGCCTTCGTCGTCAATGGCAACACCCTGCACAAGGAAAATAATCCACCTGATGGCACGAGTTTATTTTTGTTTGTTTTTTATACATGCAGTGAAACTGGTTCTACTCATGTATCGTTTCCCATTGATCGGGAAGAATAATATGGGCGTACACGTCTGCTGAAGGTTCGTGACTCACCACGAACAAACGACTAATTCAAGCATTGAAAAACAATCGGCTATACCGTGCTGTTTACCTCGGACCAGTGTTGCCACTTCTGATGTTTTAACATCAAATCTGATGTTTTAAGGGAAATTTCTGATGTCTGATGTTTTGGCAACAAATCTGATGTTGACTAAGCTGTTGCTTTTTTGCCAAATTTTCTATACTTTATAGGATGAAAATCGGTTACATTCATAATTTTTAAGTGTCTTTAATCAATTTCTCACCCTCATGTGTGTTTAGTAATTGCTCCACTTCCAAACTAAATAAGCTCTCTTCATAGCGTTGAGAATAGGAATAACATATGTACGTTACGTAAAAAATAGCCTCTTTTCTATTTTAAATACGATACTTCTCTCTGTTTCGTATTCAACGTGAGTTATCGCACTTTGTTAGGTATTGTTAGCACCAGCGTACGGAGGGGGGGCCACTGTGCCATGCCCCCCCATTAGACCCTAAAAATAAAAAATGTATAAACAGTATTCGGCAGTGGCGTAACTTAGGGGGGAAAGGGCCTCAATTTAAAATAAACTGACTTTGTTTTCTGGTCACTGATATACGCACTACGCAAATTTTGTATGACTACTGTACGTTTCCTCTGCTTGATTTTCATTTTACGATTTCATTCTTTCACTGACAAAATTGCTTCACACGTGGCTGTTAAGTAGCTTAACACAGGTAACAATGAACACCAGAAAAAAG
>JGI24158J21664_10014459_pt1 | contig 10354 bp, 11 predicted proteins | sample Ectturendosymbi3_FD_21664 | JGI IMG/M metagenome (IMG submission 21664) | reverse complement strand
AGTTGCTGTTGGGGGCCCTTGTTACTTAACGCAACAGAGGAATATAATATCGAGCTGTATTCCTGTGTCGCTTGTGAATCACGAAAATTTTTCAAACAAGTATTTTATTTGAAACATATAAATTTCATGACGGGGGCCCCCTTGCATCGGGGGACCCGGGGCAATTGCCCCCGTTGCCCCCCCCTTAATCCGGCCCTGGCCCTGTGGCCAGATGGCGTTTTCGGGGGCAACGAGCAGACGTCTGCGTATGGGCTTTTTTTCAGATGTTGTCCCAAGACAAATGCAATTTTTTTATTGGTGGAGCAGGGGATCATGGGCGTTAGTGTCTCTGAAACCGGGCACCAACCCATGAAAGGTTGAGAAACACTGTTTTAGAGTCTAGGCAGATGATTGCAATCATTACATTTGCTACGATATAACTTTCATTGTCCTAGGTGGCAATTGTCCGGTGGCAGTTTTCCGGGTGGCAGTTGTCCAGTTGGTTGTGGTCTTAGAACCCGTTAAACTTAAGAGCTATCAGAATTTCCGAATGCTCGGGTAACCGTATTCAAGTAAGTATTCTGCACAAAGGCAACGGAGTTAGATGAATCAGAAAATTTTCTGATAGGAAATTGATTTCACGTAACACTACGTATTCTCAGTCCTGGTATCCTATTCAAATCGCTTTGAAATGTGTTCGGATAACCAGTTTTTTCTTCTTATCCAAAGTATAATTCAAACAGTTTGTCACGTTTGACTAAACCCAAATTGTGAAACGCGATCATAAGCAGTTCTGTTTTCATTTAACTCAAACTTCCTATTTTGGTGACCGACTTCAATGGTCTCTGAAGAGTATGACTGGATGCAATAGTGACCCACCTCATTTGCGAAAAGTCGCTCTTGGACTAATTCTCAAATTTCATGGTAACCACCACGCCGCTACACTTCATCTCCGTTGTGTTCAATATAGGCAGTACATTCGCAATTCGCAATTCTCATTTTCTCTCACTCTCATGGTCGTCGGAAGGGAGGGGCAGGGAGACTTGCTCCCCACTGGATTTTGAAAATTTAAGCAAAAAAAGGTTGTTTTGTTAGTTTCGAGTGGGAAAAACGAAATTTCACCACTTTTGGCCTCCCTAGAAAAATTTTGGAACCCCCCACCTGGAAAAAATCCTTCCGACGCCCATGTTGCGTAATGATGTGTTTTCAGCTTTAGTATGCTTTGCAACTTCGTTTTTTAATGTCTGGAGTCAACACATGTTTATGGCTTCTCAATATAATATAAGAGTATACCGCAGTTACTCCATTGTAAGTCGATTCTTACGATGTTGTTGTTGTCATTATCTCATGCGGCTGATCAAGGGCGGCTTACAACCTTTACCGTAGTTTTATCTGACCTTCTGTGTTCTACATGGCACACTATAAATAAACCAAACCACCTTTCTCCATCTCTCTCTTTGTGCGGCAAAATAAGCCAATAGCTCCACGTGACGCGTTAATCGACTGTACCTGTACGTGCGCACGGCCGACGTATAATCAACAAACCAAAGAGTGAATTCGTGCTCCTCAGGGGTTGTACCAATCACAGTGCAGCGCGATTCCCATAATTGATTCAAACATTACAGTTTCCGTTGTGAGGATAATATCGCGTGTTTGAACATGCAGACATTGTTCTGCAAAGCACTACACAGTTATATTGGGAAGATGAGCACAAACGGCAGAGTTTTGCAAAATATGTTGTGGAATTTTAAATGGAGATAGTTGAATTTGCAGAAAAGCATTCACATCAAATAGCAGGCAGGAACTCTTAAAGAGAATACATACTTTGAGTAGGCTGCCTCATGTTCAAATAGGGTTTAAAATCGAAAGTGGTTTAAAAGTTAGGGCGGGATTCAATCGAATAAATACACTAGATATTTATACTTCCAAAGCTACAGTTCCGAACTGTTTATGGGTCTAATCACAGCAACTGCTAGCGCAAACTGCTCTCAATGAAATAAACTAATGTGTTTCAATCTTAGAGCCAGTTTCTTTTGATAATTTGTCAATCTAAATAAAAGTAGCCTGATGCAGCTGTCTTGAAGTATTTTCCTTCCAGCATACGACATTATGTGCGCATTTTTCCATTTGCTTCCACTACATTTGCAAAACTAGATTTTCTACTCTAGTACACATTTGATCAAAGAGCCAGATAAACGGGAAAAGATATCACAATATGTTAAATTGCTTCGATATGAACGACTTTCCGTTTAAAAACTACATGAACAGCATCTGTTGACAGCAATCCTTCCAGAGGCGGATCCAGCCACTAAGTTTAGGGGGGCGATTTCAGTGATATTTGGCAGTCAAGTCTCATTACGGGTTCACTACTGTAAGAGAGATGTTAAGTATAATTCACAAAACTGCTGTGACAAAACAATTGACGGCAAAATGGCCATATATCGCGAATTTTCCGAATTTTTCAAAATTATGGTGAAAAAAGTAACTTTCGTAGGTTTTAGGGGGAGATCGCCCCATTTTTCCCCCTGGATCTGCCCCTAAATCCTTCCATAGCAATGAATGAGAAATTATGACGTTTACTAAGTATATATGTCGCCTACAGAGTAAGCATCTTCAGCTTTTATTCAAACAGAAATTATATGAAGGTATTTTTGTGCATAGGAAATATAAAACCTTTCCAGTGAAAAAAAGATTTGTTCTCTATGATGACCTGTTACGGTGATTATAAATGTTGCTGCATTCATGACTGACCAAATTATTAATAGCCCGAAAAACGTTGACAAAAAAAGGTATGCGCAACTGTTTAGGTCGTAAAGAAAAGGGGTCCGCCACATCCAAGAGCTAGAAAACCACCGAATAAGCCACTCAGCTTTTGAACTCTTCGCACCATTCTCCCAAGCAAGGCACCAACATGGGAGTGAGCAACAAGAGTGACAGGAAATTTCGTTCTGTTTTGCAACATGGCATTGTGCATCTTCCATTTACTTCATTCTTTGTTCAGGTGCTTTTTGACAAACGGTGATGAATAAAAACAGCTGCAGTTAATCATAAATTATTATGATGAAAATCAACGGGTAATAACACACTTCTAAATAAAAAAGTAAAACAATATTGCCGACATGAGCTTTCATCATGCCGAACATTTTTAGTGTGTTGATTTAGCTTTTGTACTTTTCAGTTTTCACAAGGAAGAGGTAGAAAGTTCATAATGATACACTGAATCATTTGACTGCGTGACTTTCCTATTACCTCTTCGTAGGCGGATGCGTTTATTAATGAATGGATTGCTTCTCGTTGCTTATTTCACTTTGTTTTCCTTTTGCGTTAGTTGAAGTGAGGTTGCCTGTGGTTTGATGAAATCGCGGCTCCATCCGTGAAGTAGTCGGAGCAAAGCTCTTATGACCAATGGAACCGTTTCACTCTTCCGCTGATTACTTGTTGCAGCGTTGTTTGTGGGTGGGTTCCAGAAAAAGATTGCAAATATTGACCGGTTTCGAAGTTAAAATACTGATTCCGTCCAGACCAAAGCAGCCTAAGCCTTAATGAGTTTAATCAATAAGGTAGTTCACTCTTGTCTTTACAGAAGTATAGAATTAGGTGAATCTAAAAATGTGGAAATGCTTTATCTACAACCAAAACTTCCCTGGTTTAATTGAAAAAAACTTTATGCTGGATACTCTATCTGCCACACTAATGCGAGTGGTTTCTGAAACCTATGACTGTTGATGAATGCAACACTAGCTTAAGAACAAGATATTCGAAACCAAAATCCTTTTCCATGGATTTCGTTTTCCAATGAATTTTGGTTTCCTTTTATGTGGATTTTAGTTTCCGAAACTTTCGAGACTGGTGTTTGCATTAGGGCCTTCGAGAGAACTTTTACCAGGGGGTACGAAGAACGATACCGGACTCCTCTAACTTCTGGAGCCCTCGTCGAAACTTGCATAAAAGCATAAACAAAAGGGTCTTTCATTTTGACTTGGTAGTGAATAGCCTACACAGTAGAACACATAAAAAAAATTAATGAAAGGGATTTCACATCAGGTTCGTTATCAGTTGTGCACCAGGAAATCTGTGAAAACGAACTGTAAAGAGGTGAGAGCCAAACGCCTTGCTTCGGCTTGGCAACTCAAAATGTCAGGTAGCTTTAGTCGGGAGTTAGAACAGCACTCATACAACGACTAGGCTTCCTCGTTGCTAGCGTTTGGGGAAACCAGCATTTCTACATGCATCGACACCATTCCTCGCAAGCAACCTCTACGCTGGGCATCACCCCAAATCTTTACATTGGTTCCCAGACCTGGAATCGAATTCCAGGCCTCGTGCGTGAGAGCCACGAATCCTAGTGCCAGATTAGGTTGCGTGACACCTGTAGCATATCAGCAACGCGGGGCCCTGTGTGCTTACGACCACATACAGGCCGGTAGACATGTTGAAGGTTTGGGTGGGACAAAATTTTTAAGGAGGGGATGATGTTTGCTTTTTGTAAGTTTGAAACACATTTATCTGGGAACAATAAATTTTGGGTAGGCAGAAATAGATTTGGGGCTAATGCCCTGAACGCCCTCCCATGACGACCACGCGGTAGGGTTGTCAGATGGCCTGTATTTCACCGGCCTGGCCGGTATTTTGAAAATCTGTGCCTGAATCCGGCATTTTCTCAATAAATGCATTGGAGTAACTCCAAAAAGAACTAACGTAGAACTTCTCATATTATGATGACTCTAGTAGTGAATCTTGATAACATATTTCCTTCATCGAAGTTCATTCAAGTCCAAAATGAGAGCAAATTATTACTTGTAGAGGTCTGGTGATGTGTGGAGAGACTGCATGATTGTATGCCCCCTACCAAATTCTAGTATTGAGCAGCAGTGTATGGTGGTCATTGTTACTGGATATACGCTGTTTGCAACGTCATAATATGATGTCATATTTGCGTTTGCAAACCAAGGTTTTGGCGAAGTTTTTTGACGCAATCTGAATATTATTCTACACGCACTCTCCTTACTCGCTGTTGTACAATGTGTCACTGTAATGAACATAAACTTCAAGTTAGGAGACCGGAGCAAAACACAGCACTTAACGCTACCACGGAGCAGTTCATACAGTAACTGCAAAAATACCCGGCAACGCGTTAAAAAGATGGGAGTAGAACCTAATGCTACTTCAGCGCAGTTCACATCTGCAAAGCTGTAAGTCTGCGCGAATGTCTCGTCGAATAGCCGTTGAGCAAAGAAGGTATGCGGCTGGGATGGTGGACACCCAGGGATGACAGTTTGAAACTTGCTAAACTACACAAGAATTTAGAGTGCGCATAAAGCACGCAAGAAAATTTTCTTTTTTCGTATGTGACTGTTAGCATATATGTACAACTACTGGGGGGACAGAACAGATACGGCCTTGTGTGAGCCGTTATGATCAATCCTGAACTGCCAATTAATCACGAAGATCGAAATGATGCAGATATTGTTGAAATAGGACAAATTTGAAATTTGTCCCTGAAATCAACTAACTGTCCATATATATCTTCCAAGCCTTTTTTGTGATTTTTCCTTGATCGCACGCTCTGGAACAAGTCACGTCACTGTCAGTTTGATTGGATGTGTGCCACACACCTACTGTATAAGTCCCTGGTATTGAAGACTGTGAAAAGTACTGGCATTTGAATACGTAAAAACTAGTTCAGGCAAAAAAAAAACAAGTTCCGAAAAATTAAACACATGCTCCATGTGTTAGCAGCTTTACAATAGGAATTTGTCCAGTTACAGCCTTTTACTTTTTGCAATTTCATTCTTTTGATCACCTTCTGCCTTGGATGCCTAAGGACGTCGCCCCGTTCACCTTTCTCTCTGCAAGCCACTGTTAGGGTCTCTACAAAATCATTTTCAATGCTCATCAGGAAGAGAAAACTGAGCCGCAGTTGACCCATGCAACTTCGAACCTCATATTTCATTCTTTTTAGTTTTGAAAAAGATTACTCCCCACTGCAGTTTGATACTGCCATGGGCAGATAGCTGCGTTCTGCGATGTGAACGATTGGGAAGCTAATACATGAAACCTTTAGGAATGGAAGTGTGATAAATCCACTAACGCCATCACCCCAACCCCGCTAACACGACCAACTCAGTGCCGTCCAGTGGGTGGTCGTGCTAGCGTGGTTCCACTGCACAGGCTTTCCACATCATATATCCAAATGACACTTTTTGGGTGAATAAAATTTTCTTAAAAACATATTTTCAGAAAAAACAGCTTTCCATGTCAGATTCCAGACCAAAATACACTAACTTAACCGTTAAGGTAACGTCACCAAAATTTAACCTAACCTCTTATAATATCCCAATTTGATATGTCCTAAATTTCTATGGTTAAAATAATATTTGTACTCATTGTAATTTAGTATTTCATTCTTTCTGTTNACAATCAAGGACAAAGCAGTAAAACTGTTAGTAAGAACAAGAGCATGCACTCACTTATCAATAACCGTTGTGAAACACACTTTCACTTATTACGTATAGTTTTACGTTAATTCATAAGACAACACTACTGAGTTTTTTTTCTATTGTACTTAGAATGTAAAATGGCACTCAACAAAATAACTAAAATCACATCTTACGACGTACTAAAATCGAATGAGTCATTGAGTTTAGGTGAGCAAGCTTAGAGTTACTTGAACGAAATGCAAACAGAACTATGACGTGCTTGATGCGGTTTATTTCTTGTTATCACTTAACATTTTAAATATCTTGATAGCTGCCACCTTTCTGTTTATCATTGCGTTTATTGTTTTAAGTCAGTTATCAAGAATAGTACCAAATAATGTCGATTCACATAAAAGTAATATGTATTAAAATGTCCAAACTTGCATCTTGGAAGTAAACAGTACCAGAATTGGTATTGAAGTACCACCTCTTGTAGTTCTGCCTTAAGACACCATGATTTATTATCCTTACCTGAAATCTACCCACTTTCACTATTGTTAAGAGACTTAACACCATCTAACAAGTTCCCAACTTCCTTCGGGGCTGTCTGCAGGGCCGATATGCGCATCCGAAACGGAAATAAGACAAGCGGGTGAAATGCCTGACCTTTTTAGACCTTGGAGTATTAACTTGCTAGTGAGTGTCGGCCAGACCACATGCCAAAAAATCAACTACTTTTACGTCAACGAAGCATTTTCAACGAGCGAGCACAGAGCGCCTACTCATCAACCCTGATTGGCGATGGTATCTTTTACAGTGTATTGTATTGTGTATTGTTCGCACATTATTCTTTTTTACCGACTTAGAAATTGGGGGCCCCTGGCTGTAGTCCAGTCAGCACCCCCCTTAATCCGCCACTGCATCGACCTCCTCACGGACTGCATGGCCTGACGGTTCTGGACGATGAGACAATTGAATGGCTGTTTAACACCTACCCAGATATCTAGAGCAGCCTAGCAGTGGTTGGAACAACTGGCTCAAAAGAAGAAGTATTATTCTCGTGGTCATTGTCTGTCTTGAGTCAACGAAGATTTATACTGGTTCGAAAATAAGTCCGTGTCTTAAAACGTTTGGGAAACACTGCTATACACACTGTAAACTCTGCTGTGTCGTACTCTTAACTTTACTTGATGTGTATGACGTAAAAATCACAGAATATTGCAAGAAAAAGGAACATGACAACAGAAGGAAATTTGTCGAAAGCAGCTAGAAGCTTGGGCAAATATTCATTGAAAATACCATTTGGACAAATTCGCATTCTCAAGACTTTAAGAAGGAGCATTGGTTATAGCTACCATCGCAATTACAGAAAAAAACCCACCATTAATTTTAGACTTGATACAGAAAAACTTAGTGTGCGTACTTTCATCCTCCCTTGCCCCAGAATCTACCGGGCCCGGGTGCAATGTACCTCTTTACCCTCCCTCTCGTAGGGCCTGGTTTATATCGGTGCCTGTCTTTATGCAAAGTTTTTTAAGGTTGTAGCACGTGGTCGCTGGTGCAAGAATCTTTTTCAAACTGAACAGGTAGGAAAAGGCGTGGCTGTTTTGACCAGCAGATTGTTGGAATCAGTTTTCAGCGTTGCAGGATGGCTTTGGGCCTGAAATTGTTTGTTTCATGTGTCATTGCCTGAAATTCAAGCTGTTTCTTAATTTTTGACTGTGTCATCATCACCTGAAGAACAGAAGCCATTTTGGTGATGATGGGAGTACCCACACCACATGTTCCGCACTAGGGCAACCCGAAGCAACTTCAGGAGTTCCACACTAAGGCAAACTTTCGAAGGAGCGTATGCACTTGTTTGTTGTTTTTGTTTACTTGTTTGCAAGTAACAAACAGGTCCTGCAAAAACGCCAAAAACGTCTAAAATTTATTGGTTGCCATCCTGAGGCTTGCGGCAAGAAAACAGCGGAAGTTTTGAAAGACAAGCAAGAAAACAAAAAAAGGCTGTAAAAAACGTTATTCCAATCGTCGAAAAATTGAGTATAAATGGCAACCACTGACACAGGAAAATTCAATAAATTCTTGTATTTAATAGGGTACCAGGCTACCAGGGCAAAAATAAAATACGACAGTGGTGCAGGAGCTTGGGCTGCAAGCGCACTCCTAAACGTTTTTATTTGTGGAAAATATGGGCAAAATCTTAAAAGATTTGGGTAATAAAACTTCGACATTTTTAACAATACTAATGAAATTATATTACTTTGTTATTCAGTGTATAAATAAAGTTTATCACTGTATGTCACAAAAATGCATTTAATATGAGTATAATCAACAAACTGTAGTAACATCGTGTATTAGTATGTGAGAGCTGATGGGACACTGATTCACTAGAAAGTTTGGGCAAAAAAACATTTTATTTATGTGGTTTATTAATTGTACGTTGTGGGAATCGAATGTGCAACATGGTAACTACTTCATACTAGTAGAGTCCAGGGCCGCAACCAGTTGATCTTTTCGGAGGGAGGCCAATTAAGTGTAGCCTGTTGTTGTACATAACAATTAAGCATGTTTTTGAAAATTTTTGGGTATGATTCTCAGAGTACTGAGCCAGCTGGCATCTCACCATGTTCCTGCACAGCCTCGCGTACATTTTTTACTCTTTACATTTGGGTTACTAAGAGCCAAATATCAGTAGGCTACTAAATTTTCTATTTTCAAGTCGGTGGCAACATGGTAGAGGAAAATAGAACGTATTGTAAGGGGAACATCTGTCACATAAACGTTTTTCGAAAATAGAGGAAAATAGAACGTATTGTAAAGGGAACATCTGTCACATAAAAACTTGTAAGGGGAACATCTGTCACATAAACGCTTTTCGGGCAAACTTGGGAAAAGTCAGGAAAAATATCATTTGCGCCACAAAAAATTGCCTGCTTCTACACCTGTGAAATGCTTTTACACCTGTGAAATATTCTACACCTGTGAAATACGATCACTGGATTGCTGGAATAAACAACCTATACTTGTTTGCGTTCTGTTTATTTCCCCGATGCCCGGTGAGGCCATACCGTACACTTGAAGAACGTTACTTGCACCCTGCCCAGACTGTGGTGCTCTGCTTTAATAGGTGGGTGCCAAGCAGCATTGCTTAAAAAAGTGAATTAAAAAATGTCCTTTTTACAGAAATTTTTTGTTTTTTGAATTATCAAAAAATATTCCAATATTTTTGCAAAGTAACCTCCAGTAAAAAAATCTTCGAAACTTTTTTCAATAATCCGCCCACGAACAACGCTGCAAAAGGAAAGTATAAAAAAATAGAAATTTGATGGGTTGTAACACCTTTGATACGACTTTTCCAAATGAATCAGAGGGAAACACATCATCTGCTACAATGGCAAAAATCACTACAGTACATTACTCCCAGCTCACATTCTGGCACCATCAACGCAGAAGGAAAATGCGACTAGATCCACTACATTTATCAACAAACGCTTCCGCCCACAAAGTAGTAACATGAATGTCACAAAGTAAGACGATGCAGTGGATGATTACGAACTTTTTACCTCTTCCTCAAGTAAACCGAAAAGTACAAAAGATGAATCATCACACCAACGGTTTCCGGTATGGTGAAAGCTAGTGACGGCAACTTTTTCTTGCTTTCAATTTTTAGATAGAAGTGTTGTTTTACAGTCACGTACCTGTTAAAAGTCACTAAGGCTTAGGCGACTATGGTTTGGAATCAATCATTGTGAAAATTTGCCAATAGCAACGGCAATCCGAATGTAAATAAGGCCAGGGGGCGCAACATCCACATTTTGCTTACCTTTTTCAAATTGCTGAGGATGCAGTGCGAATGGACGTTCAGAAAACATTTTACCATTTCTCGCCCCAACGTCGGAATGGGGGCAAGGAGGGGCCAAGGTTCCCCTTGGACTTTGAAATCTGACATTTTC
>JGI24158J21664_10014458_pt1 | contig 10355 bp, 10 predicted proteins | sample Ectturendosymbi3_FD_21664 | JGI IMG/M metagenome (IMG submission 21664) | reverse complement strand
ATTCATAACCGCTTGGTTTGATAACGAATGTGCTGCTACGCCTGTGGTACTGCCAAAGAACATTTTGCAATGCACCCGATCTCGACTTACAGTACAACGTTGGCGAAAAACTAAGAAAATAAACATCAATATTCTGATCGCTAAGGGGGGGCTTGAGCCCCTTCAGCCCCTCCCTGGCTGCGCCTTTGGTGTTACCGGCAACTAATTTTATCAAAAAGTGCAACGCTTTAGAAGCAGGAACATAACCGAGAACAAAAAATCATATTTATGATTCGCGTACTGAGAGTTGCCATGGTTCGGTCATGCTGCGAGACCAATTAATTTGACCGAATTGTAGGTCGCCTCTGCGAAATCCGAGGGTATGTTCTACCAGGAATTAAGGTCACAACGCGTTTTTATTTCATGTTGGGACTTGTTCTAGTCACACCAGACTGAAATTACTGCCGAGTGCCGTGTGAACAAGTCAGTCAATGCCCCCGCAGCGGATTTTGTGAGACTAAGTACTTGCGCAAAAACGCGAAGTGTGACTCTTACGGACTTTTTCGTGGCACGAACAGTCACAGTCGGCGAGCAGAAGATCAGCCCGAAGTCGGATATTTTTTAAAATAATTTTTACCGACTCGTACTACTCGAGACCAAACTCCTTCCGACTACCCAGGCCTGGTAGTGGTAGCAGTATTACAGTAGTTCAGAATATGTTGGAATATTTTTACATGAGCTCCGCAGCCCTCATTCAAGGTTGACGGTTGTCTGAAGTACGTCAAAACAAGAGTTGGACATATGAAGGTTATTATCATCAGCAAATAAAGTAGTATGAAAAGAGGAAGATTGAGTAATATCATTAATGTAAATAGGGGAAATTAAAGGCGCGAGGACACTTTCAAAACACTGCCTTACATGCTCTACAACATGGAAAGTTTGATCGATAAGTTTACCAATACGTATATGCATTTGATTGTGCAACTTATTTAATGTCACGGGGGCTTGAAACAAAGGACAGTAACTCAAGGGAAGCGTGGTAGAAAAAAGGCTAAGAACCACAGTTTTAGGGTATTGGAAAAACGAACAGTTTCCCTTATCTCATATCTGAAGACTGCTATTCGAGAACTCCTGGGCAGGTCAGCGACATTGGCTCCGTCGGAGCGAGTCTTTAGCCATGCTGGCGAATTACACAGCGCGAAAGGCGCCACTCTTGGCGTACGAATTTTTGCTATTCATGATTATGAGAATGAATCCGGGTTTGGGCGTGAATTGAACTTGGATTTGAAGTTGCTTTGATTTGAATAAATCAGTTTTTTTTAAAGGAATATGTTAGGAACCCGGTTTGGATTTGTAGGGACCCGATGATAATTTTCTCTGATTCTAGGGACCCGATTTGAAATTCTAGGGAATCGGGTCTCTAAAATGCCTTAAAAAAACCCTGGAATAAATGCAATTCGAATTTTTGTTCAATTTCTGGTTTTCGCAAATCCGCCAATTTTAATTCCAATCTAATTTGTGACAGCTGATTTAGCTCTAATTTTAATTCTAATCTAATTTAGAAGAGCTAAAACATTCAGTTATCCAAGTTTGTCACGCAGTCTTCTTTGCTGTGAACTGTACATCGGCAACATCGCATAACTGTGATGCAACAATAGTGTTCTTCATTTTACAACAAGTGACGCAACAACGATCAATATTTATTGTTCTGCTACCTACACTCAACCTCCTGTACAGCTAACTTGCCTACATAGAGTCTGAATGCGGGACGGTGATCTAACAAATTTCATAATGACGCATCAACATACTGAAGCAAGAAATCGTTTCTCCTCAAAAACGAGGAATCCTTAAAACTCTCGGAACCCCACTAAATGTTTTGCGAAACCCTAGGGTTCCGCGCAGCACCCNTGTTGAAGAGCACNGATGCAGGCCATTTTGCTAAAATATCTTCTTCAAAAAGGTCGTAGGACGGTTGACTGAGCATGATAACGTCATAATGCCACTGCTTACAGGCAGGGCCTCCAAGAGAAATCTTTTTAGGCGGCACAAAACTCATTTGGGGGCCCTAAGACTTGCAAAAATATTTTTAAATAAATAAAAATTGAGGCTAATGAATGTGCATCAGGCTTCAACAAGAAGTGCTCGTTTATTGATCATACGAAACATGCTAAAACATACTGGTATTCAAGCAATGTGACAACATTACCATTTTTTAAACATGACTTTTAAATGTTCATAGTAAAATCTTATAAAAAAAGCAATTAGACAAAATCATTAAACAAACGTATAAGTACTTTTCTGACTTTCTTATTCGAAAAATTTCTAATAACAGGTCTAATCCAACTACTTGCAATTAAGATAACGATTAGGCTGAATGCCAAATACTTGACTGTTTCTTGATCGCACCTTCAAACATAATTCTCATAATTTTCTGCACAAGTTAAGTGGACAGCGCTATCTCAGTAATCTTTTAGATATAATTACCACAATATAAACAGATTGGAAATATCTAGAAAAACATATTTTGCAGATAGTGGCGTAGCAACCCACTAGCTACTCTGGCTATAGCCAGGGGCGACACGTTCCAAGGGGCGGCAAAATGTAGTCGCCTATTGAAGCAGAGATAATTGAAAAGAGGAGGGGAATTATTCAGACTGACTAATATTTTTCTTGATTCCGTCAGTTAAGTCCCACGCCCCATGAGAATCTTCTTTGGCAAATGAGGGCGACACAGCCGATATTATTAGCGCCATGGCTGCAGCCACGTTATGCTCACCACAGCTATGTCGCTACCTATCTCTCAATATTATTGCGTGACAATGGCCACTATTTCAGGAATCTATTCGAAACGCGCCTACTCTAGCAAGCTGCAGCATCGTTTGTTGGTCAAGGTTCAGCCCAGCGGTTCTCAAACTTTTATGAACCGTGAGCCCCTTCTTAGTTTAACTGGCGAATACTTCATATATCTGTGACACTTGGGTTATGCAGTATCGCGCGGCAAAGCTACCTAGCGAAGGCCTCTGCTCGTGGCCCCAGTGAATCGTTCTATGGCCCCCAAGGGGTGCCGAGGGTCCCGTTTGAGAAACCCTGGTCCAGCCACTACAGCTGGAGCTGGGCTTTTTAAACTATTTGCTGCAGTTATTTAGAAAGCTCTAAAGTAGTTAAGCTATAGTTCTGTGCTTTATTGATAGGAAAGGGAAGTTGCTCACTTGATTAATACTTCCGCTCATCCGGTGGAGAATGTTTTAACAGATGACTAAACGGCTGTTAATCTTAGGGCGTCAATGCACGCAGGTTTTTCCGAGAAAATGTGAGCGCTGTGTTGCAACGCTTAAGACCCAATAATGCAAAACGTTGCGTACCAATGGTTTTTAGTCTTATGTCGCACAAATGAGCTAAATTTCACCCAGTTAGTCGCAGTAACGTTAACTACAGTCAGGCCCGTCGCCAGAATTTCGCAGCAGGGAAGCCAAAAATCACTACGGGGGAACATTTTTAAATACAATATTGGATGTATGCAGCAACCGCTACGAAAAAAGTCGCTTGCAACATGTAAACTTTATTCGCATTTAATTCGACCAAGAAAGTGATACAGATATGAACGCCGAACCGACCGAGCACCGTCATTTGCTCTGTTGCAATTTGGGCAAGGAAAATAGCATATTTTCGAAATCATTAAAACTTCTATCTTCTTGTAGATTGTCCTCGCGTTTCACCTTTGCCCCCGCCTCCTCTTTCATGTCGCACAAGCTACAGCATATCAGGCGATTCGCTAAACAGCAGAAATGAGCAAATAGACCAGGGGTTCTCAACCTTTTTTCTCCCGTTTACCCTGTGTCAGCTTCCTGACATAAAATTTACCCCCCCTTTTTGTTGACTCACTAGCGCTGTAGAAAAAAACAGCATTGCAACTTCCGCATCATTAAATTTACCCCCAGGATAGGTAAAATTTACCCTCAGGGGGTAAATTTACCCCCGGTTGAGAACCCATGAAATAGACGATACAGCGTGGGAATTGAGGCACAATAGCGGAAACAATGTCATCCTCTAAATTTGTCGGCCTGATCCGATAGTGATAGATCATAGCTTGAGAGTTAATTAGTCAAAGCAGGGCCAGAGAAGTATCAAAACAAAGGTCCTTTTGGCAGCACCACTAGTTGGTGGTAGCACGAAGAAATTGCGAAGAAGACTTTCTAAAAAAATGGTTCTACAAAACACCTAAGAATGGGGATAGAATTTTGAGATCTTGGTTATTATCCTCAAAATTGGAGTGTGGGTTGTATTGTTTTTGCTGTAAGTTGTTTCGAATGGGTAATGATCATTCTTTACTTGTTAAGTATATTGGTCAATTGTCTCAATGTAGGTTAATTATTGTTGCTGATTTTCTTCCTAAACACGCTTGCTATTTGCATTTCCCCTTCGTTAATTTCTTCTTTTTTGTTTGCGTTTCGGTTTCCTGTCATTCATTTTGAAAATTTTTGTTTAGCTGTTAATCGTCTTGGGAGTTGAGTGAAGGTGACTTCGGTCATACCAACTCCCGCCCACTACAAATCTTGTGTTTGTTCGAAAATACTAATTGTTGAGTAAATGCTGCAAAATCGTTGTTTTTTACGTTCATGTTTGTTTATTTGTTGTTGTCTTATAATCTTTCTTCTGTTTGGAAACAGTTCAACTTAAGGTTTTCTGTTTATAGTAGTTGTTACCTGTTCGAATTCTCTACTGATATCATCATGTTGTAGGTATTACTAGCTGCAGTTGTGCGTTGGGTCCCGCGGCATGGTGTTCGGGGAGGTTAAGCAGTCGACAATTTACGCTAAATTTGGCGAAAGTTCTTGCAAAAAGGTCTTCAAAAACAAAAGATCACACCATGGTTGACTGAGCACGATGACGTCACAAATATAACATCACCGCCCGCGCTGGGGGGCGGCATTTTCTGCTAGGGCCAGGAGCGGCAGATTGTGCTCCTACGCCACTGTATGCAGGTTCCTAAATGGTGTCACTTTCCTCCTGACTTCTCAACTGAACCTTAACTCCTTAAGAAATGTACACAGTTAGCGATAGCAATACTGCCAACGTTGCTCTCATACCTCGTATCAGTCCCGTCGCCACGGGGGGCTTTTGGGGGTTTAGCCCCCAAAAACTAAACTCCAAGCCCCCCAAATTGAAACAAGAAACACTATGAATCAGTTGAGAATTTGTCAATTTTTAGAGTGTCAAGCCCCCCCGCAGAAATGCAAAGCCTCCCTATTGAAAACTTTCTGGCGACGGTTCTGCCTCGTATACTTCTACAAACTACACTTCATACCATACGAAGGCGAAAATTCAGTGCATTACCTCTCTCACAAGCAAATCTTGAATTCATTCCTCCAGCCCGGTATTGTCCAACTGGTGGATAGATTTTTTCAGGTAAAAGACATTCGTGGTTATTCTAATAATTCTGACATGATAGGCGAGACTGTAACGTTATGCCGCAATCTCAGAATGAATGGAGTCGATCGAGATTGAATAAAACGCTGGTAGTGACATGAGACTGCAACTTCGTTGAGTAACTGTACCCTTGGAATGAGCTTATAACAAGAATAAATGGACAGAAGAAAATATTTTGTCAACCGACTATTGCTTCTATTTTTGACCGCGAGCCACAATAAATAGACACACGGGCCACAGGCCGGTGACCACTGCTTTAAAGCATTCTGTCGAAATACTGTAAGTCAGGGGTTCTCAACATTTTCAAGCATGTGGCCCAATTAATAAAAAAACGGAAGGTCCATTTGCCAACCGACTATACAACTTCTTCAATGCGACAATTGTTGCCAGGCGCGGATTTACCATTAGCCTAAAAAGGCTTAAGCCTTGGCCCCCGATTTCGGGGGGCCTCAAAATTTGGGAGCAAGGACAATTTCCAGCATTTCTGTAAGCAATTATATTTACATTTTGTTTTGGTTCAACGCACATTTTATACTATGCCTCTAACAAAAGATCTCTACAGAAGAATGAGCGCGAAGGATTGAAGTCAGTGACGATAAGCATTCTCTTTTTATGGCGTTGAGAATTGGTTATTGTTACGTATAATGCGTGGAACAAATGGTCTGAATCCACTTTAAGATTACACGAGGCCAGTGAAGTACTTAATTAATATGTAATGTGAGCGTGGTCAGATAATTTCACCGTTGCCTTTTTCGTTAGTTTCATACTGTGACTGTTTTTGTTCCTGGTATTGAGGTTACTTCAGAATAAAGTAATATTTTTATGAATTGGAACAACTTGTTCAGTGAATGTAAGAAGCATGTGTAGTGCTAACTTGTATGACATCAGTCGTCGAAAACCTTCCAGAAGGGCCTCCAATTAAAATAGCCCAGGGCCCCGAAATGAAAATTCGCCTCTGATTTTTGCACATGCATAGAGCAGAAATAAAAACAACATTTAATGATGCAACGTACGCTACAATCAATGCGAAGTTTGAGCCAGTCCCATCGCCACGGGGGGGCTTTGGTGGGCTTAACCCCCCCAAACAAAACTCCAAGTCCCCCAAATTGAAACGTGAAACACAATACATCAGTGGAGTTTTAGTCAATTTTTAGAATGTCAAGCCCCCCCGCACAAACGCCAAGTCCCCCGGCAGAACCGCAAAGCTCCCCTATTGAAAACTTTCTGGCGACGGTTGTGGTTTGAACCCGTTTCTTGTTAGAAAGCAAAGGTATTCGAGGTTCAATACATGATAAGGCACAGATCAAGCCATCTTCCATGTTAAGCCTGCTTATAGATTTTGTTTTCATGGCAACAAGAGACCCTGTTTTCGAGGTTCATCTTGCAAAACGTACTCAATTTCAATAATAGCCTACAAGGCCGTGGCCCGTCAAAAATTCTTCCGTGGCAAACTCGTGGGCCATGGCTCACAGGTTGAGAAACCCTGCTGTAAGTGGTTAGTTTTTCCTGTATGGTTTCAAAACCTTCACATTTCTGGGTATGTCCGCACCGCTAATCCTAAACTCATATACGATTGGAGCCTGCATCTGCTTGCGGCGCAAGTTCAACAATCAGAAAAATGCACAGCACACTGCCGAGGTGCACTATAAGCACTTGCGTGCTGCACTGAAGTTACTTGTTAATTTTTAACTTTTTAGTTATCTTACACATATGCGCAACATTCGAGAGCTACTGTTGTTAGATTAGATTTTATTGTGAACCAGTGGCGTAGCCAGCCCAAAAATTTGGGGGGCCAAAATGTTTGATTTTAGGCGAATAACACTATTTTGTTTAGAAAAAAGCCTCTCAAAGCACAAAATGACTATATTTTCTAAAAATTTGGGGGAGGGCATGGCCCCTTTGGCCCTCCCCTGGCTACACCTATGTTGTGAACTGGCATGCTTCCATTCAAATTTCACTTGAAGTATCTCTTAGTTTGAGACTCTTGATTTATTGGAGAGAGTTTTTATTAAAGATTTGTTTGAAAATGTTTGAAAATGAAAGACGTAAAGGAAAATTCAGTTCAATGGACAGACTGGGACAGTAATCGTGAATGTCTTAAATTCGACAAAGTAGGCACACATACCAGTTCAACAAAAATAATTATTTTTAGTAATTTATCAATGCATCATATCAGGAAAATGCACTGCCAGCAACTCACAAAATACATCACACTAGGTTACCAAATCCTTTAGGCCAAACCAGTTTTATTACTGGGATTAATTTCGCTACATTATTCCGAGTTTTTTAGTAACAAACATTCAAATGTTCCAAAGTCTCGGGCCCCTCCGTAGATGTCGGGCCCCGGAATAATGTTCCTGCTGGACCCCCTCTCATAGGCCCTGGTCGCCCCCCTCTACTCGCCCTTAGGTTTGAATATGATATTTGCTGCACGTTTCAAGGATTTTTCAGAGAACAAGCCACGTGCTGAAGAATTATTTCGCAGTTCCAAAAACTCATCTCGAAATTCGTCATGGACACTCTCAATAGACGAGTTACTGGAAGTAGGGTTTCTTATCAGCTGCCTCGTCTCCACTGAGTTCAATGAAGTATCGTTGCACGTTTTCTGCAAGGGTTTTAAGGTGCTGAAAATTTTCGTCGTTTAGCAATTGATCTAGTCCCCTTTCTGATTCGTCAAAAACACCACGAATTCTGAAACATGGCGACGTTACGCCATGTTCACACTTCTGTGCCAGTTTTACGGTTTGCAGATGAAAGTTTGAAGACAATCTTGAAATTTGAAATTAGCTCCTTTCCTTGTAGTTTCAGATTAAACTTAAATCTAACCGTTTTTCGATTTTGTTGATGTAACACGAAATGCTGATATGCGCACTACGCAGCTATAAAAATTCGAGCCTTCAGCAAACTATTGAGGCTGCTGTTCGCGACCCCATAGCCATTCGTCCGCGACCCACTTTGGGGTTGCGACTTGCGGCCCACTGCTTGGTAACCACAAAAGATACAGAGACCAACTCAAAAACAATCGTGGAATAATCGCTTACCTCCGTCAGGAGCAGAGGCGCAACGAGGGGAGCAAGGGGTGCGCGATTCCCGCGCGCCGAATCACTATGGGAGCGATGAATCATAGCGGCCACAGTAGATGTTTTCCGACGCGTCTGCCACACGTGACGTGAATGACTTTCAGACATGTAAACCGAACGGTTGTGGCCCCCTTCCAAAGACTNCCAACACTTGTGCTCCTCCTGCTCATCAATAGAGTTTTGCAATATCACGGCAGAGTTATATAATACAGGCTTCTGCTCGTGGCCCAAGCGGAACCGCTCCGTGGTCACCAACAGGGGNGNGGACTTCGGTNGAGAAACCCTGTCATAAAGGCTTTTGTATGCCAAAGAACTCGCTCCATGTTGTTTTGATACTACTACAAAGTGACATTGTTTATGATATTTTAATGGTTATTGCTACGTAATATTTTTCATGTGTGCTACTGTGCCACTATATAGTGATTTCTTTTGTTTTGGTGCATGACCACGGTCAGTCAGTTGAGTAGCCGTGCGAGCGATAGATTAATTACAGCAACGCTTTAGAAATCTTTTTTTAGAAATCACCATTGGCGGGGCCCCTGTAAGGATTATGGGGTAAGAGATGGGCTGCTACGGCACTGTTCATACCTATCTGTAATTTTTTGGTGTGCAGCTTCATATTTCGATAAAATTAGTTAAAGTTGTTTGGCATATTTTTCTTAATTTGCTAAATGAATGTGGTTTTATTACTGATACGGAGAGATCAATGAACTGCTCAAGAAATTCTGTTTTTGACTTACCACATTTGCTTTGTTGTTTACTCAGGCAGTGCCCTGAATCTATCCCCATGCCCCATCATTAAGTCAAACATTTGGTGCTTAGAAGAAAAGTGGAATTAATTCAGGAGTTAATTACTACGATTTAGGTGTGGTAACGAGGGGGGAAGAGGCACAACCCCCTGGCGCTGAAAAGTCACAATAATGTCACAAGTACTTCCTTCAATACAGTACATTGGCTTCCGAAAGCCATCAGGTTCGAACACGGGGACGCCAGACTAGCTTCTTGACCCGGGTGTCGTCTAGCCTCGTTACGCCCCTGATTGCGGGAGGCACCAAAAAGTCCCAACAATGTCGCAAGTGCATTCTTCAACAGCACATTTGCTTCCGAAAGATCTCAGGTTCGAACATGCGGGCGCCAAACTTGTGTCTTGCCCCGGGCGCCATTTGACCTCGTTACGCCCCGGGTCAGGAGAAGCGCGCAAAAGCACGAAAAAGTGCATCTCTTAGCTGCTGGTGAAGCAGTTACCAGAGTATTTAAACAAGCAGCAGTAAATCGGAGTAACCAATGTGAGAAAATGAAAGATGTTATCAAGACAAAATGAATAACACACCATACCAATTAGCAATCACTGCAGATATTGGTAGCGTACGAAAAAATTGTTAACGAAAACAATGAATTGCCAAAATTTTTCAAGCGCTTTGCGGGCAGAGGGTTTGTCAAACGTGAGCAACACGTCACATGCAAAAGATACCGCTTTGCTTCAAGGAACCTGTTTCACTTAAAAAACTTTGAGAGACAAGGAATAACTTACGAATTGTTGCTTGAAATTTTTAGCATGAAAAAAACTGAATAGTTTATTGTCCCGCAACTGTAGTGTAAACTTTTTCACTGTCCCGCCCGAACTATCTAAAGTTGACTTTTTTCCGCTGCACATTACAGTCTGTTGCAAACCATGTGATCGCCTGAGACAAAGACCACGCTAAACGCGGAGAGTATGTTTTGTCAGTCAGAAGCGCCTATAATGGCCGTTGCGATCTGTGTTCCTTGAACATTGTTGTAGCTGTGTTTAGTGGAGGAGTTACAACTGTGCTCAAATTTTGTAATCTTCAAATTTTGTAATCTTGAGTTTTGATCTTAGCAACAGTACGT
>JGI24158J21664_10014457_pt1 | contig 10355 bp, 8 predicted proteins | sample Ectturendosymbi3_FD_21664 | JGI IMG/M metagenome (IMG submission 21664) | reverse complement strand
AATGACAGTCTTTGGTCATAGCGCTTAACCCCGCGCAGGACCGCAAAGTTTGTCCATCAATCAAGGTATTTCGAATTGGACAAGGCCGCAGCGGACGCGTGAGGAAGTGCGGCCATCAGCAGCGATTAGTATAGTCATGCAAGCTGCTTGTGCGATGGAAGGCCGTTACGCTTTTGAGAACCGGTAAAGAACTTCCGCAAGCATCGCATTGTTTCTTGCCGTAGAGACATGCGCGCACGGCGGAAGGGTTTGCTGACGTCAACAGTGAAAAGTGCGCACGCCTTGCCTGGCATGGCACGCACCGAGCGGAGCTGTGAGCTTCTCAGGAACAAGATCAACGCGTCGCAAGCACACGTTCTGGCTGTGACCTCTTCAACCGAATACTTTGCGTTGGTACTTTATCTCGTTGTAGTTGATTGACGTGAGAACCATTGCGTGTAGAATAAACCAGATGTCACCTTCTGCAAAACAGAGTTTGGTAAGGCTAGTAGATGATCGTTTCGTAAGCGTTCGCCGGATATGCACTGTGCTGTGGCATAGATTTGCTTTAACTGGTTTGATGTTGCTTGGTATCCTATTTATGAACTGAAACTAGTGGTTTAGAATGTCGAAAATGTCACATGTACCAGAGCTTCACGATGGATAAACAGCATGATGTTGCCAGGCAACGCAGGCAGCAGCGAATATCGTGAATCTGTAAACATCGAACCACAAACGATTTTTAACGTTGGTATATCAACATTTATGCATTTATTATGGACGTTAATGTTTTCGAATGTCTAACCACATTCGGTCAAAAAACGGTGGTACGGAACTTGGTCAGTAGGAGGTTAAGAAGTGAGACGGCGTCTTGGCATATGACGCCTTATTCATAAACAAGTGACAGATGAAAGACTATCATGGCTGTCGACGTCATTCAACAGTTTTATTAAATAAACGCCATACCTGGCAAAGCAGATAAGCAACGTGTTCTGTATTACCCGCTTTGTTTTGAAATGCAACACAATTTACAACTACAGGCAAAAAATCGAATGCGACGTGCTTCTAGCGACAGCATGGTTTTCAAAACTACTTCGAAAGTGCGGAAGCAATACATCCTGACAACTGACATAGCGAACCAAAACCAAAACTCAAATGTTGAAACTTTAGAAATTAAATTTCGACATTTTCTTAAATTCAAATCCAAGAAGAAAGCGTCACTCAATTCTGAGAAACAGGTAATGAAAACAAATTCAAAACCTAGAAAACTCACACTGGCCGGTAGCAATAACCCACTAACATCACACATACAAGGAACAGCAATTAAGGTTCTTCCAAAACTTTTGCTTATATCTGATGTACAGAATTAAAACTATACCAAAAATTAACAATACCGTCACAGGTGTTCGTTAGTTTGACCCAGTTGCGCAGCCAGTAGATGTTGGCGTCATGTGAGAGACGAGCACTGTCCAAGCCTCTCATCAGCGCCGCCTGTGGAAGAAACAAAACACATGAGAACCACGGGCTGACAAATGCGAAGAGACTTCACAAACAGAAAAATGATATGAATTAAATAAGTTACGGCAATGCATTATAGGCTTATAGCATATCATATTACACGATGTCAGCTTGAATCGCTGCACGCGACAGTTTGGGAGCTTTCATGCTTGTGTGCCAGCACAAGCGATACGTTATTCTTCTATTTTCATATTTCCACTGAATTCAAACATTACGCTTCCCTTGATTTTAAGTTCAATAAAGCTACATGCTCCACATCGGTCAATATTATCTTTGCACCTGTCATTTTTTCGCTGAGACATTTCGGTCATTTGTTCCGTAATAGTGTTAAAACTTGACGTAACAGTATTCGCTAGCCTACCTTTTCAGACATCATGACCGGATTAACCCGTTTTTTTCGGCCATTTCAATGATCAAAAAAATAAACCAGGTTCAAACGATAGAAAAGGCGCACTCACTGAAACAGCTTCCTGGGGTGAAAACCTTCCGAGCAAATTCTCCTTTAAAAGCTTCTTGTCCAAGTTCACCACCAATCTGGCTGTCGTGCGCAAACGATACTTGAGCATGAAGGAGGGTAAGTATGGAGATATCATGATGGTGTGACAGAAAGCTTTCTGAAAATATCAGTGAACTTATGCCAGCCAAAGAAAATTATGATGCAGACCGAGTAAAGCACTGGCAGATCGACAAAACGCGACTGAAATCATCTCATTCCGTAAAAAAGCACGGAAACATGAACACCACCAGCACAATTCCGCTGACGAGCAAGGTGTCGCGTGCTCAGTCGTGAAGTTTTTGAGCTGGAGACGAACAAATTCTGTGAATTATTTGAAGCAAGTTTGCCAGCGAAGCAGGTTGTTTTTGCACACGCCACGCCATACCGACACGTTTCTTGGTGAGCAAAGAAACGGTTATAAGAAAAGAGAAAAAGGGAAGCGTTGCTTCTGTTCCGCTTGAAGTTGGATTGAGAACAATCCGCAATATGACAAAATACCTGTGGATAGTTTTTAGAATGTTTTTAGTTGAGACTAAGTTGATTGGCCAGTCCTAATTTTATCCTCCGAAACACTGATTGAAACAACGACACTTCAGAATAAGAGCTTTTTGTTGGCAAACTGCACTCAAGCCGAAACTACATTGGAGCCAGTGAAGAACAGCACTTTTAGGTAACTCTCGCTGTTAAATCTTGCTATGTGTAGTGAAATCGATCAATGAAAATGATCTGCGCGAATACTTTGCGCTCAAGTGATAGCACGTAGGTAGAAAACGAAATATTGCGTAGATCAGTCATTCTCGAAACACACACTTACCAGCAGAATGTAAACCATGTCGTCGCCATCAAATGGTCCATTGATTCGGCGGCAAAGCGGTTTAAATCGTAGCATTTGTACATTCGTGGGTACATCGCCCTTGGAAATCTGAGCAGAAATACGCTTCAGATATCTCACATTGCTTACAAATTGCTTTTGAAAAACTTTTTAAAACATCCTGATAATTTTCCGTAATCCTTTCAACGGATGTCGCAACAAATTATTGAAATAGAAGACACGGTTCAGAACACACGTCAGTGAGGCAGCCTATAAAGTAGGATAAAAAATTTATTCTGCAATTCAATGGTATCTCTTTCGTTGCACATAAATCGGAGCATTGGTGTATCAACAGAGCAGATGAACTTTACGTCACACATTGACAGAAGGAAGTTTCTATCATGGCTGTACAGCTGTTCGCGTAATATTTAATATCTAGCTAGTATAAGCATTGAATCAACAACGGTTGAATGAAGTCGACAGTAATTCAGAATCAGGGAAGCTTNATGGTGACTAAAAGCAAAATACTNAGTCGCAAGATGCACGCGAGGTAATTTAACGAAACCAAGCACATTGATGCTTCAAACTTCACGCTCAAAAAAAATAATTCACCCAGNAAAAGCTTGATCGCAAAAAATTATAACGTTTTCATAAAAACTTTTTTCCGGTTTCAGTACAGTACTTGAGTGGCAACAGAGCCCATCTAACACGCAAGCTTCTATAAAACCCAGCGATTGGAAATTGTGGTTGTCAACATTTTTACACAAATTATAAAACAACATTTGTAGATAGCACAGAAGAAACTCCCTTACATTGCAAACGTACGAGAACTCAAACTCTTAAAATTCGTTTGCCAGAAGTGACGCACTAACTAATTGATCAAGGCTACGACATGAAACAAAACGTGAGCAGAATGCGCGATATGAAACAAAACGTGAGCAAACGTCTATCCAGCGCAGAGGTACGATTTACAGTTCATGTGTGGATTCAGAAGCGCTGAGCACTTATACCTTCTCGGCAGGTAGAACCCTTGAACCAGCAGCGTAAATTTATCGGTACGAGGTGCAATTGTTCTTGTTAAATTCGTACCTCTGCGCTGGATAGACGTTTGCAACGCTACCTCAACCACACAAGGCAAAGCCAATCGAACAAATCCAAGACCAAATGCAGTTGTGCGACGAGCAGCATTCAGCGTCGCTACTTCGTAAATATGGTAGTNCGATTGCCAGCCTATAGCGTATTGCCCGAATGCAATACTGTACGTCACAGACCACGAATCATTCCGATTTGGTTCAGGAACTGACCTTTGTGCTAATCAGGTTCTTTGGGTACGTATAAAAAGGAGTCCGAACTCTGCTTATGACAATTAGGCTTGTGCATCAAAACATTTTGTACGAAGCAAAGCTTAATGTCGGCTGAAACAGAGTTCGAACAACCTAATACAGGGGTTCTTACCAGGGTCCCCAGTGAAAAATCTAGGGGTCCTCAGAAGAAATGCAAAAGTGTTTTCTTTTCACCCTCAGATGCACAAACAACAACGACCACCGCTTTGAGTAATGATAACCGCAGGCGAGGGGTCCCTAAACCGACATCTTTAGGAATAAGACCCCGGAGTTTGAATGGTTAAGAACCAATGATCTAATCTGAAGGCAACAAGGGCGGGTGCGACGTAAAATTTTTGTCATTCGTGCTAGACACCTGCTTAATCTTGACGCCCATTTCGCGCTCTCGGTTATTTTTCGCTTTTTCATGCAAGATTTCCGCCGCTTTGTTAGTACAGCGAACTGATTCGGCCGCTAGTTAATTGCGAAGAGACAAAAAAGATTGCAAGAACAGAATCAAGTTTGCTGTAGCTACATTGCTATGGCCCTCTACCTTTCTCTTAGATTTAAGTGTTGTGCACATGGACTGCGTCTGGTGCGTTTCTTAGCGGTCTTCATCTAGTTCTATGACGTCACAATCCCTCCTTGAGCGTCTGGCAAGGTTTGCTTAAACCAGTGGTTGTCAATCTTTCATGGTTTGTGGCCCCCTTCTAAAGACTCTCAACAACTGTGGCCCCCTGCTCATCAATAGGGTCTTGCAATATCACTGAAGAGCTATTTAGTAATGGCCTCTGCTCGTGGCCCCCGGAGAACCGTTCCGTGAACCCCAAGGGGGGCCGAGTGCCCCGGTTGAGAAACCCTGGTTTGAACTTTTTCGCAGCAGCTGCTTTGCGGTTTCCCAACAGTTGCCAGTCTAAAGTAAACCTCGCTAGACGCTAAGNATGCGCGGTTACGTCATANATATAGACGCATATATTNGTGATGTCATGGATTTCGTACGCCTGGCAATATCACAAACTTGGCGCCTGNGTTTGTGACAATGGGACATAATGCCAGTGACAANAAGAAACTTCGTACAAAACTCTGAACATCGCTCATGACGCAAACNACCTCCNATTTCTCGTCACTACTACCCACGTGAACCTCAGGTTTGCCCGCGTCAAAGGCGCCACAATCTCACGCGTCGCTATAAAATTTTTGCAACCGCTCTAAACTAATTTCTTTAGGGAAAATCGTGCAAATTATCAACCAAAACAACTAATGGAGTTGGAATGAAATGTGGTTTCATATAAAAGCAATTTGTTATGCCTATGAAGGTTGTCTTCAATGCTAAGATCAAGACGCGCCTATGTTTCATGGTACATCACCCGTTTACCAAACGCACGCTTGATTTGAAAAAAAAAACAGAGATAAAATTCTGGACAACACTGACTTTGCTGCTCAATTTATATATAAAGACCTCACTTCACCGTTGTTTAACGCTGGCATTTCCACTGAATTGTTTTACTTTTACATTTCCAAAATGAACCACCTATATGCAAGTTGAGTAAGGCCATGACAGTGCGTCGTGAGGTCCTGGTCCAGAATTGACAAGCTGAAACCTTAATTAACAAACACTAACGCGCACATGTAAAATGCAAATTGTTCCCGCCCATTCACGCATGAAACTGCAAGCTACAAAAATGGCTCATGCATCTTTTAAAAGTCTCGGGCTGACATTTTGACTGAGATGTTAATAAATAAATTGCCATACATAGCTGCCTATTTATTGATACAATTCGGTTGGAGGTAACTGGCGATAAACTCTAGGATGAACGATGATTTCTGCCACGGATACCTGCGATGACCGCTTTGCCGAATTCTGCAAGTTTCAACAAAAACGCAAAACAAAAAATTAGAACGAATATAGTTGTATGAGTTCACATAATGGTTGCATGTCGAAGCGCCCAAACTGACACTTTTTTGCTTGGGGACACGCTAAGCAGTGCAAAAATAAAGGGAATACCACTCTACTAACAGTTTTTAAACATTAGAAACAGTAAAAATCATACTGTATTGCATATATCGTCAACCACAGAACGCAGGAGAGGATCGGGATTATTCGTTTTGTGGTAGTTCAGATGATGAACTATGACGCCGTACTCGTGTATCCTTTCTTTGTGCATCTGAGCTAGAAAGCGCTGTCTTTGCTGGAATGACCAAAACGATGCAGGAAGAACATAGCGAGGGAAAAAGTAGCTGCAAGAAAAAAAACTGTTTTCAAAGTAAAATGTAAAAAATGGCCATTTGCACAACTATGCTCAGTGACAGTAAAATGTTAAGAAACCCAGTACAACATATTACACATAATGTGAAATTCATTTAAATGTATAAAGCACAGTCAACAGAGTAGTTTATTTTTTTCATAAATCTCTTATATTAAACATTTGTACACACGTATGCCCTAAACTTACATGGGTATGCACATAATCACGAAACCCATCGGAACGATGAATAGTGGAACAAGTGGGGCAACTTTAGTCGCATCTCTGGTCACCTGCACAACATATGCTGGCAACTAATGCTACATTACCAAATGAACTTAAGGCAATAACATAGTTCACGTCTCTATGAAAAAAAAGAAACAGTTTGCTCAGCTTGACTAACCAGGCCAGCAATGTGCTAAAGTAGGTTTAAATGCAATGAAGTCAGTGAATGCTTGGAATCATTAAGTTCCAGTCACAAAATAATCGAAAACTTAGTTGAAGTACATCAAATGAGCATACCGAATACACAGTCATGTCTTCACGATATGTTGGTAAGTATGTTTGATCAGTATTGACCTTCTTCTTGATGCGGTAATACTCTTTGATGTTTGACCATTCTAATCTGAACCCTTCATAACAAACTATTTAAGATAAGCACAACATGGCAACTGATGCATTTCAAATACTGTACATCTTGACCGCACACATTTTTTCTTCTTTTTTTTGCGGCAAATCAGAAAAAACAACAACTGAAATGTGTTGAGATTTTTTAATTTTCTGACCATTTGCATTACTAATCATACTTGTTAAATGACATACAGAAGACTTTGCAGTTATGCCACCAAAATTGTATTAGAGAAACAAAACTGATTTTTATGCATGTAACAACTTGTAGAAAGTAAGCATATTGAACGTTATGCTTACTAACTTAGAGAATTGAGTCATAAAAAAATTGATTCAACTACCTAGCAACCAAAGGTTATATGTATCACAAAATAATTGTTTCAAATTTGTGATGATTTTCCTTTATAAGCTTTTCACCACACATTGAAACAGAGTATAATAATAAGTAAGCAACTTCAAGGTCACATCACTATCCAAACTTTACAGAAGATTTGCTTCTGTAACTTACAAAGTGAATTTTTGCAAACCAGATTTATTAAAATCTTAAATCAAATTAATTCTCNATGTCAATAGTNATATGGTTTATGGTGGTTATAGGGTGTTCAGTTGCCTGCCTNTCTCTTCAGTGAGTGTGAGCTTGGAATTAAACTTCCCCTAAATCACAGTAAAAAATTCAAAAATACTTCACACTTTACTATGTTTGATGCACCGTGCTGACAAATCAATCTACCACTAAATGCAAGTACCAGATTTAATATTTTCTCATATGTTCAAATTACTATTATTATTTTTCAAACTTTCCAATAGTCACAACAATTTCTCCAAATGAAATTTGTTTATAATTTGAGTTTATTGGAAATTGCAGACAAATCAATTTTGCATAGAGGAAATAACCAAAAAAACTGAAATGATAAATTGGGAAGTTGATTAATTCATTGCTAGTTAACAGGAAATAAATGTACTGGGACCCAAACCGAGTAAATCCACAGAATCTTTTATTGTGCATCTCATCCACACCTTCATTTCATTTATTCATAACACAAGTTAAATATACTTGCATAGACTTCTATCTGCCTTAGTTCTGTTGGAATTAGAAAAATATAAGGTTTGAAAGTGATTCAGCACGTGGTTTAGGCCAAATTAAAAAAACTCTATTTGGAAAAAACACCTTTAGCTGTTTTCTCTTTATGTATTCTTGACACACTTGAGTTTAATGTAGCTCTTTTATAAAAAACATTTTCAAACATAAATTACCGTATGCAAAAAGTGCATTAAACATGTGAAACACATCCTTTAAAATATGCAGTTAAGTACCAACTTCAAAGCAGTATTACATGGGATATGGACAATTGACTTAATGAAAAATATCTTTGTAATACTACAGGAAAAATTATGTAGTGATGGCATTACACTTAACAGTTGGATGTTGTGCTAATTACGATGTTATATGAAAAATATTGAAGTGCTAGAACGGATGCAAGATGAAAATGCTCATCAGTAGTGATTGACATAGCTCCACCAGCAATATCTCATTTAATTTTAAATATGTAAATGAATGATCTTTCTTTATCAAGTCACTATGGAGTGACACACTTTGTTTTTAATGGTTCCACCATACCGTACTCCTAGTACTTTTCTTGCAACAGTAGTTTGAGCAATGGGTGGCTTATACTGGGTCATTCCAGGTCAAATCACCCAATGGTGTTAACACCACCATCACCAATTTGCTTCAAATTTCGTATGCAGGTAGGTTTTACATAGAAATGCACACATTTCAAATTTTATCAAAATCCGACCAGTAGTTTCGGAGATATTGCCCTTTAAAATTTTGAATTTTTGCCAAAAATGGGGGGACCGCCCAATTTTTAAATGCTATATCTCAGCAATCACTGAGTAGATTTTGATGAAATTAGTGTCAATTTGTAGGAAATCGTCAGAGGATGCCATTGCTGTAGTTACTTTTCATGAATATGCATGTTGGGGGGAATGACCTTTTGTTCTGAACTTGACTTTGACCTTGTGGATCTTGCGATACAAAAAATTTTTAACATCAAAAATAAACTTGGACACTATCCCCATAACATACTAAAATTTAGAAAAGGTGATATTTTTAGTTTATCTGTAACTTGCATTTGAAATTGATAGCATATTAATAAATTTGCATAAAAGCCCTTATCAAATTGTGGATCTACCCAGTGGTTGCTGGGATATAGCATTTAGAAATTGGGCGGTCCACAAAAATTCGAAATTTCAAAGGCCAATATCTCCGAAACTACTGGTCGGATTTCGATAAAATTTGAAATGTGTGCATTTCTATGTAAAACCTACCTGCATACGAAATTTGAAGCAAATTGGTGATGGTGGTGTTAAAAAGTATAAAAATTTTGGGTGATTTCACATGGAATGACCTTACTTACACTTGGTGAAAGAAGTGGCAGCTACCATACTTTGTACTCTTCATGTCAACACAAATTTTACAATATACAACTGTGCAAATGTTCAATTTTTTGGAATTTGGCAATAAGAAAAACGGTGAATTATTTCACCATTATTTTGCATGTAATGAAACAAACTTTGATAAACAAAAACCTAGATTCAGCAAACTAAATAATTTGGGTGATACCATTAGCAGTTTAACTGCCAAATGCATTTTTTCACAAATATCACAAGATGGCTAAACACCAATGTTTTTTTCTCAGGTTCAAGTTACCGAAAAAACAATTGACTAGCATCAGAAACCACTATAACTTTAAAAAATGACTGGCAACCCACATACCGTTCATGAGATAGTCATAGTAATATTTAGCGGTTGGAGCATGTTCTTCCAACTTGTCTTCCATCTTCTGAGATATTTCAAAGAATCGTTTTTTCCAGGCATTGATTCTTTTTAAAGAAAGTTTACAAGGGGACAGAGATAAATTTCTATTTAAGGGATAGGACTGGTTGTTGCTGATATGTAAGAGATTAACAATTTTTTGTTTTTGTTGATCAAAAAGCCGAGCTGAGCTTCGATCATATCTTTCCCAATGATATGAGCAAAATCGAGGTTTGTAATAAACAAATGGACGTTGTGTATAGCAACCCACACACAATTTATGATAAACACTTCTAGAAGGCAAACACATGGTGCTTTCCTGAATACATGACAACATCATTGACAATTGAGAGCATTGAATATAGTATATTAGTCACAATAATAATCTGGTGCTATAATGTTATTTGTGCAGTACAATGCAATGTCAGTTGGCCTGTGACGCACTACTAATACAGGGTGACCCAAAAAGATGTGTACCCATGAGAATTTCAATTGTGACTTTGATTAAAAAGCTATTTATTTCAAATTACAACCACACATTATT
>JGI24158J21664_10014456_pt1 | contig 10355 bp, 7 predicted proteins | sample Ectturendosymbi3_FD_21664 | JGI IMG/M metagenome (IMG submission 21664) | reverse complement strand
CTATTGCTATGCACTGAAGATGATAACAGTTGTTATCGAAACGTTTGCAAGATGTCAGTTGTATCGTTTGCTTTGGCCGTAGTATTTATTATAACACTTTAGTTATATTATCAACTCTTTCAAATACTGCCAACGATACAAGCGCCCGCGTTGCAGTGAGTGTCAGACTGGGAATTCTCGCCATGATTTTCAATTGAAAAACACTTTTGTTGGATGTGTTTTTAACAATGAAAATGATGTTTATCCCGAGTTGCAGCAACTCGATATTGAAGTACCGCACGACGAATTTTTTTAACCGTATCGTAGCACGTTTGATTGTGAAAGTTATTTCGACAAAAGCAATTTGCCTGACGCTGGTGAGAGATCGTTTTGGGTGGCACCCCTTGTGGCTTGCTCTGTTTTTGTTTTTTCTAACGAGCCCAACTGTGAACAACCCAAAAACTTTATAAACCACAGCCAGCAGCGCTTAGTTCACGAGAAAATGCATTATCTCGAAAACATTGCTGACGTTGCTTTTGAGATTTTGAAAGAAAATTCCAGAACGTTTCTGATCAACATAAACCGGACGCCAAGCAACATCAAAGTCGTGAAAGGTGGATTTGTTGCTTACCTGCATTTATTACGCTGTCACATTTTTTGGACAGGGTAGACGATGATTTGGGTCACATTACAGCCACAAAAACTCTCACTGCCACTATCACGAATAACTGATTTGTTTTATAAAGTTTGAAACGTTCTTGCACACATGAGGCAAGTTCTCTGTGGAGAAGAGCACACCGATCTAAGGGCACTAGTTACGAAACGTCAACTGTGCAGCAATATTTACTTTCTAGCCAACAAGTACTCTGTTTAGAACCTTAGATATTAGGTTCGTTAAACAAATCTCCAGTTTGAACTATGGAAAATGATGTGGTGCTTTGAAGTGATCAAGACTATAAGCAAAACAGATGTTCAGCAAGTAAAATTTTCTGTCTCAGCCAAGACAATGCACTGTGCTAATATCCTGAATCAGGGCGTGGTCGGGCGCACACGACGAATTCCACGTAATTTCTGACATCTAGCCAAATCTCTGTAGATAGTCTCACTGAGACTCACTAACTTAAAAGTAATGAAATGAAAAAACAAAAAAAAGTAATGAAAAATCATTTTATTGCGAAACAAGACGAGATGGATCGTGGTATGTTGGGTGCCAGGGGGAAGCTTCTGGGAGCTACGTTCATATCCTGCGTCAGGCCAAGACTTGACCAGCAATAAACTGTGGTCATGTCAGGGAAAGAAACACTGGCAAAATTTAAGATGATTTTTAGATATGTCTTGTTTGACGACGTAACACGATTTGTAAATTCTCAAAGTACCATTCTCTGATGTTATTGCGAAAAACTGCGTAATTTCCTCGTTGACTTTCTTTTGGTTTAGATCTGTCCATGGACAAACACATTAAATCCAGAATCCGCAACTTACTACATAGCATCCCAGAGATTTGCGTGATAGGCCTATATCACTGAGATCCAAAACACGGTTTATTACCGTCGCACGTTTAAGTATTGTTTGTGATCAAGTCATTGCAATTCCATTTAGGCAAGATGATTTCGTGCATTCAGTGACTTCTGAGTAAAAACAAATACATTGCACTGCGCCACAGCCTGATCAATTACAGGTTTAATTCAAGTGGTGGACCTTTGATTGAAAATGCTGACGTTGGCTATCTGTAAAATGCAATAGGAAATGAAGGAATGCATTTTCCCCATTTAACAACTATAGAGTCAATCTGCTGATTTGCAAGCAAATTTATTATTTACCTCTATTACAGTTTCTTCCACTGTATCCAGGAAAGCATGTGCAAGTGTAGCTGTTGACTAAATTGGTACAAAATCCATGTAGACACGGCGAACTCGAACAGTCGTTGATGTCTACAATGGCACAATTAAGACTTGAAGTTTGAAAAGCAAGTTTGTGTTAAAAACCTTGCCACTTTACCTGTATCGCAATTTGTTCCAGTATCTCCAGGAAAGCATGTGCAAGTGTAGCTGTTGATTAAATCGTTACAAGTTCCATGTAGACACGGCGAACTCGAACATTCGTTGATGTCTGTAATGATACCATTAGCACTTGAAGTTTGAAAAACAAGTTTATTTGCGTTAAAGGCTTTGCCACTTTACCTGTGTTACATCTTGCTCCACTGTATCCAGGAGAGCATGCGCAATTGTAGCTGTTGATTAAATCGTTACATCTTCCATGTACACACGGCGAACTCGAACATTCGTTGATGTCTACAAAGATGGCATTAGCAAAGGAAGCTTAAAAGTTAAGTTTATTTGCGAAAGTCTTGCCATCTTACCTATGGTGCATCTTCTTCCACTGTACCCACGTAAGCATGAACAAGAGCAGCTGTTAACCAAATCGACGCATGTGCTGTGAAGGCATGGCGAGCTCAAACAATCATTTATATCTGAGCAGAAGGGAGCATCAATGTATTTAAAAGGGCAAGTTTGCATACTTACACCAACACTCATGTTTTTGCATTACACAGTTAAAATCAAAGCAACTTTCAACTTGCTTTGCGAACATGTTGATCCTGTGAATCCGGCTTTGCAGCGACAGGTGTGGCCATTGTAATGGTTGGAACAAGAACTGGTTCCGTGTTGTGAACAAGTAGTGGCATAATGGCATTGATCTGTGATCGCACACCGGAGTTAAAACCATGCATTTTTGCCTCCAGTAGATTTTAAGATTTTGTGCATGACAAAAGATTATCATTCAGGATCTCAACAAGGCAATGCAATTATAGTGACTTGCTCCAACAGTTGAAGGGTAAACAGGCAAAGCACCAGTCAATCATGCTGATTTGGCGGTTACGATTTTCGTGTATTGCGCCGGAGGCTGGAAAAAAGTTTTCACCGAAGGCTGGAATAAAACGTTTTACCGAAGATGGAAGCAATTTTCATGAAAGACTGAAAAAATGAGTTTGTAACGGGCAGGGTTGCAGGCTCAAAGATATTTGGCAAAGCCACGGAAACAGTTGAAAACACTTTGTGACAGAACCGTTGCGTAACATTTAGCATGGTTAAATAAAATACGTACTTACGATGGCTCCATGATATTCTCTCTGCAAATGAAAAAATGATGGTGCGTAAAACAAAAACTACACTTTATCTAGCAAACTAATGCAAAAGTTTATCTTTGCCAATCGCAATCCTTTGTAGATAGATATGTAACGAACTAATAACATTGTGCAGCTGTTATTGGTTTAGTTTGCAATGAGACGAAATTAGTGCGAAAATAGGAACCAGGAACCACCAGTTGCTTCCCACTGTCTTCGTCGTTTGAGCCAAACGATGGCTTTTACATTTTCAGAATTGCAGCATTCAACTTCAGATTGTGCTTAGTAATGCATTTCGTGACAAACGTTTTCATGGAATTTTTGAAACCCAGTCAACAAATGATAAAAGCAAATTCTTTGCTCGTGAATATCCAATAATTCTGTGCCAAAGATCTTCCTTGGCAAATCGATTCAATAACATTCTTTTTCACTTTTCATACACATTTCAGTTTTTGTACGCGTTGCTAGTAGGAAAAGTGCCCCATTCTTTTTCGTGGTTAAAATCTCAGGGGCACTAGTTAATGATTTCCCTAATCAGGGAGCTTTAATCTGCATTAAGCAGATATGTTCTAAAAATTTTTAAAGTTGTTTGAGCTACGAAAAATATTTTATAAAAACACTTTATACACTTAAAAACATTTAAATAAATTGTGCTTTCTTCAGTTAATTGGCAGAAGCAGACATCGGTTTCAGTTCATTACTGAAGTAACGTGTGCCCTCGGGAATCTTGACCTACGCTTCGATGAATGGCGCTATTCCAGCCTGATAGCGCTAACTACGCGCCAGACGTGATTTCTGACCCGCCAACCATTCAAACAAAATATATTCTACTTCCGAAATCTACATTCTCAATGTGTCAATTTTCTGCGTATGTTATACTTACCTGATTGATAAGAAGGCAGGTAATTACGTCACAGTCTTAGCACAGGTCTTGTCAGGTTGACTCGGAATTCATTTTCATTGTGAACAGATCCGTCTGTTCGAGAGTAAGTGCTATGATTTTTTGCCCAACATTAAAAGTAATCATTCTTATTGGAAATAAGTATGTTGAAAGTATATTACACTTTGCGACTTATGTCCTTCAATGGCATATTACGAACTCGAATTTTGCATTATTATGCTGATTATGTTGATAACAAATCGCTTTATGACGACGTCAGCAAGCGTGAAATTTCAAAGAAAATTGATTTGAGCATCTTTAATTCCAAGAATTTGAAAAGAAGCGGTTAGACATAGGAAAAGAACATCTATAATTTTAAGGGCAGCGGAAGTAACTTGAGTGGCTTTTGAGGCATTTTCGACCATAACTCAGCGACCAATGGCGCTAGAGAGTCAGTGAAGACATCGTAAGATGCAGACTTTCGTGTATATTCTTATTAAAAAGGCACGTAACCTTGCATTTGAAATTTTGAGTGGTAGCTTGACGCCACAACTACGTCCCCGCTACGTTTCACACGAAAATCTGCATCAAACATGTTTTCATTGACCCTCTATAGCAAATGGTTGGCGAGTTATGGCCGAAAATTGCCTCAAAAATCACTGCATTGGCTTTAGTGGTTCTTGAAAGAAAGAAACGTAACGATGAAACAAAGCTCCTTAAGCGATAGAGATATAATATTTATTGTTTAACGTCTTCCCCCACACGCAAAGGAGTATAATTTTAAGCACACGTGGCACTAGCAAAGACCACATAGATACGTGAAAGACCACGAGCACAGATATGGGACACTAGTAAAGTGCATACGTATAGATGGCGCCAACACGGTTGCTATGATGCTTTGCACCGCTGCATAATGCTGTAATTGTGATACGTTTCAAGTATCGACCGATTCGCAAAATGTATAGGGGAATGGGAGGCTACGAAGGGTCATGGTTCATTTGGACTGCAGACCTCCCCAAGGCAAAGCTATGTGCAAGGGAAGAGTTGATCAACAGAAGTACATAAACGTCTGTTACTGTGAGTATAAGGTTTATACGCACAATGCATTTATGCGATTAATGGAAGCAGCATGCGAAGCAGGCAGGGTTAAGCCCCCAGAAGAAAATGGTTTAAGTTTGCCACATGAAATGTTTGGAGATTTCGCGTACATTGTAAATGATGGTAATAGCTAAACATGGAAATGTATCGAACAGCTAAGGCAGCTCTGCAGTCTGTGTCACGTACTAACAGCAGTATAGAATCAATGCACTTGGTTAATGCACACTAACAAAATAGGAAAAATACCAACATGCTTCTAGTGCCTGAGTAACATATTTTTATAGTGGGTTAAAAAATACGCGCAACAAGTTTTTTTTTTTTATATCTGAAACAGTTTGTGATTATATCTTTATTGCACTGTACTTGAACATATTTGTACCCGAGTTATTCGTACCTGTACTTCAACGTATTCGTACTATTCGCATACAAATAATATTCGTAGCTGTACTTCAAGACATTCGTACGTGCTTTCGGTAACGTGATGCAAAATGCTAAATTGTTTTTGCCTCGCACCATAGGGATGAACATTTGTGGTGAGGTTGAAATATTAGTTGAATGTAGCTGGTAACTGTGATTTATTATATTTGTACATGCACGTGTCTGCTTCAAAAAGAGAGTAAACAATCCATGAAAAATCAAGAGACACTTCAAGACCTGGCGAGCTGCCCGACTTCAGCGTGATTGCTTTTATATCGTTCGTTGTAAGAACACTGAGTAGTTGTACATTAGCTGTTGCTTCGATAGTGTGGAAGTGGGGCATTTAGAGCACAGACAGACATTGCCTTGTAACGTGTTTCAGAAAGACACTCTGCATTTTGAACTGCCGGCGTCCTTGTTCATTGGTATATTGCAGATACTGCAGAACAATTTTCCGTTCAATCTTTTTTCCTCACTCCAACTAGTCTGAGACTGATTAGTAAAAACACAATATGCGACAAGACAAATGGGTCATTTATAACACACCCAGTTTCAAACAAAATTTGCCAATGTTGTGAAGTTAAATTTTTAAACATAGTTGCAATGAAATTAGCAAACTTGCATAAAACATTAACTCGTTCAGACATACTTTTTCACAGGGGAGGATCCAAGGAGGGCGATTGGGGCGATCGCCCCCCTTAAGACTTACAAAAGTAACTTCATTCCCTATGACTTTGTGCAATTCGGAAAACAGCATTCGCGATATAAGGCCATTTTGCCGCCCATTGTTTTGTCACTGCAGTGTTGTGAAGTATACTTCAACTCTCTCATGGTAGTGATCGCGTAATGAGACTTGATTACCAAATATTGCTGAAATCCTCCCCCCCATAACCTTACTGGCTGGACAATGCTACAGGCCATTGCCTTTGAAATAGTTGTCGGAACTTCACAAGCTAAAACCTGCCTCCAGCCTCAACACTTTTGAAGCTTCTCGTACATGTGGCACATCACAAACCGCTGCGTAAGCCTCGTCTGGCAGATCTTTCAAGTACATGGAAAGAAGGACTTTTCCGTCGTCACCCACATTATGCATATTGAACGAAAGGTCTCTTCATTTTTAACCAAGATTTACGTCCATGAGCATTTCCACGTTATTTGCGAAAAGAAACGTTTGAAGTAAATTATCTTTCATGTCAAAAAACAAAAGCTTTTTGGAAGTTTTCACTCTCACCTGACTTATACATTCTATTATGAACTTTGTTTTAGCCGTTCGTATTCGTATGACATTTTCTCAATCAGGCCCTTGTGATTCTTCGTTATTTTTGCTGAGTTAATATCGCATTGCAATCTGATAATTTACGAATTTTTTTTGCCATTTAGCCAGGGCCGGATTTAACTGAGTCGAGGCCCTAGGCTAATCCACTTGTGAGGCCCCCTCTCCCATTGTTGCGAGGATAAAATGGAAAGCGTTAAATCTATTTGCCAAAATCCGAAATGACCCTCTGAAAGTACGGTTAGCAAAAATTCTAAATCATTACTGGAGTGCCCACGATCACTGCGTTTGTTGCTGCCTTCGACGCAAAAGTGTTGACTTGCATGGAATTGTTGAAATCCTAGTTTGCTGGCGGGAACAGGATTATTAACTGCCACAGGCAAACCAACCGAAATCGCCGCAATTGAAATATTTAATAAAACACATGCTCTACGTTTTTTCAAGAATCACATCTGTTTTTTCTTACCTGTGTTAAAAAAAAGCAAACACACTGTACCTATATAGTATGTGTGGCGGCATAAAGACGTAAGGACAGCGTGAGGACCACGTTGCAACTCGCTTACCACGCCCACGACTGTAAAAATCTCACACACACGAGCCAAATAGGGCTGCGTCACATTAAGCCTACTCAAATGGTTGTAACTGTTAGGTTCACCATTCTGAAAATTTGATAAAATCTTTTGGCAAAGTGACTTTTGCTTGCTATTCAAGCTCATCAAGATCTTCTCTGACTTGCTTAGCATGGAAGCAGTACAAACTTGCGCAAATACTCAAAGGCGATCTGATTTCTGAGTGACTTTACTGAAGAAAATTAAAATGGAAAAAAAATCACATCTATAAGTACCAATCGAACTTTACGCGATACAAACGCTGACAAACTACTGTATTGCTCAGTCACCTAAGAAATAACTATGGTTTTATTGTAAGATACTGCTGCTAACCCTACACATAGCTCTTATCTGCACTACAACCTTGCAGGTGCAGTGACGTAACTAGAGGTTTGAGTCACGGGGAAACTTAGCTGAAGGAAGCCCAGGGGCTAACACTAAGAAAATATTTGAGAAACAATAGAAAAACCAATATTGAACGGCTATACAAATAACCCGAAATCACTGGAAAACACCCAAAAAAACGCAAAAAAAACAACAATCCACTGAAACCAAAAGAATAATAAATACCGATATACAAGGTAGGTAGGGGCCCGGTTTTTACATTTAACTTGGCAGGAGGGGGGGCGTTTCGCACCCCTGCCACCCATCAGTTATGCCACTGATGAGGTGCATTACAAACATGAACAGCTACAACTTCTTTTGATAGAGTCACACGTATCAATCAGTACGATTCAGCAAACGCAGGAAGCAGCAAGCGTGCTTTGAGTATATCGACACGGTAGTTGGTATGCAGCTTGACCAACCGCCATATTGAGATTCATGGAAACTCGTTGGAAGACTTGGGGTTATCACCACGAAAGATGAATAAAACCAAATTTCGTGAATAATACTTAAGACACAAAATTTTGACGAAGTTTAATCTAAATGATCATATATAGCCTGTAGGTAAATTCGGTACTGCATTTAGCCAATAAACAAATCAGCTGTGAATTTTTCACCGCAAGCAAGGAAACCACGTTATGCTGTAAAATTCACCGAAAACGTTTTCACTGGAGAAATGCCTGCCCACTGACTATGATGTAACAAACTCAACCTTAATGGACGTTTTACCAACAGCACAAAACCACCCCAAAATTTGCTACTCTAGGAACTGTTTTCCCACCATTTGTGACACCTTTCCGAATGATCTTCTTTGATTGTGAAACTTAAAATGCAATTATGACAAGTTAATTCATCCATCTTCTTAAGCATAGTCCGTATATGGTGATACTGATGCCTTCAACTCCAAAAAGACGGAATTTACAATATTAAAATAGCCGCATGAAAATTTTGAAACAGCTACAAAAACAAATGTAACTTGAGTGGGATGTTACTTCAGTTTTGGAAAAAAAAACTCTTAAATTCAGATTTTACACCGTTTTCAGTAAACGCTACGCTAAAAACCTGAAATATTTTTTTGAAGCAATACTACGCAAGTTTGTGGCAACTAGTTGCAACTAAAAAACATTTTTATATCCAAAAGTCTTTGATGAGAATCGTAATGCACTTCAATGTTGCTTGATATTCAGGAGACCTGAGAAAAAGTTAACCACCTTACGCACCTCTCCGTAAAATACTGATGTTCGTTGTCCTACAATAGAGCTTTTGCGCTTCAGTTTCGGGAAAAATGCAAAATCTTTACAAATAACAGTTGGAGCTGCGCTGTGATACAGAATGTTTCGTTTAATTACACGGATTGAATGTTTTAAATCTTTCTTTCGTTGTCGACGCTTAACAGGTACTATCGTGTACGATTTCCTCGCGAGAAACCTGAAACTTTTGAAGGGCGCCCGATGAGACAACCGGGTTTTGCAGGTCTTTTTTGGTGCCCCAGCGCCTTAATTGTATTTTTGCATGAAAATGTTTAACGTTTGTGCCAATAAACTCTCTCTCTCTCTCTCTCTCTGTTGCAGAAAAAAGCTTGTTTTTATATGCTGTGAGCTTTAGATCAAGTGGACGTCCCTTCAAGATTATGGAAAGGATTAAGAAAAACTGCTAACCACGATCCGGAATTATAAACAACTACCGTTTTACGAAAATCAAACCCAAGCAAATCTTTATACTCACAGCAGGTTCAATGTGGCCGCGAACCTCTGTGACTTCTTCAAAGCTGCATCGCTCTCCATAACACTCTTCATGCAAACTTCGCTTCAATATTCTTAAGAAAGCTGAAGACTCTTTTTCAGTCATAAAAACTGAAAGAAAAGTTGGACATTGAAGCCCTTATGGTTTTATTTTTTTCTTAAAACTATATTTCGGGTTGAGTGCAAGTTTATTTTATCAGTTGCTTAGCACTGTTCCTGGAATTCGCCTGACATGATTAGCATTGATTGTCGCACGCAATTGTACGTCGGCGTGATTGCCCTAATGGCACGTCATATGTTAAATTTGGAGGATTACAGGTGCTTTCAAGTGGTCCTCCCTGTTGCGGCATTTCTGAAATACTTCTTAAACCTGTCGCTACAAGACCAACCACTGCTACCCGCGCTGGATGTGTTCGGCGCGGGCTAGGTAGGAAAACGCCCTTTTCAAGGCGTGGCAGCATCCCTGCTGCCAAACAAGACCGAAGACCCAGCATGGTGCAGCTGAACATCGAGGGGCTCACCGCAAGTAAGATCAGTGTCAATGAGCAGCTAGCCTACAAGAATAAGGCACTCGTCATCGTCCTTCAGGAGACCCACTGTACTACTGCAGACAAGCCAATGATTACAAACTTCTCACTAGCTGGGTCAGCCCTGAGCAGGAAACACGGCCTTGCCACATTTGTTCACGAGCATTTGGAATGGAAACTGGTCGACCGGACTCTAGAGCAATCACCGAGTGAGTGGTTGCACGTATCAATCAATCAATCAATCAATCAATCAATCAATCAATCAATCAATCAATCAATCAATCAATCAATCAATCAATCAATCAATCAATCAATCAATCAATCAA
>JGI24158J21664_10014455_pt1 | contig 10355 bp, 4 predicted proteins | sample Ectturendosymbi3_FD_21664 | JGI IMG/M metagenome (IMG submission 21664) | reverse complement strand
CAATGCAAATATATTTGAATTTTGCTTGTAACTTTTCCTAATAATCGTTCTTTTGGCATGGGTTTATCTACTCGTGCATCACGCCTACTGCACAAATGTCGCGAAAACGACACTGTTTGCGTGGTTAAGCAGCAAAGGTAGTTCTGCTGTGGATGCTATTTAGTAGCAATGGTTCCGTAATTTCTTGTGTGGTCTGGAGGTAGCACCAGCCGAACTACGACCTTTGTTTCGTCATAAAGGTAACGTATGGTGTAAACGCACTTTTCTTCCAATGGCTAATATTCTTGCGTTGTATCATAAACATATGAAGCTAGTCAAGCCATTTACGCCACATGTTATTGTGTGGCCCGTCAGAGAAGGTTAGTGATCAGCCGATTTGTAGAACAAAAGAGCAATAAAACGAGATTGCAGTGTTTAGCTAGTGCGATGCCGAAACCTGTAAGCTATCAGCAGCTAAAAATGGCAAAGATTCTAAGGATAAAAAGCGCAAGAATCTGGCAGTGTTAGCTAAAACGCCGCGACTGAAACATTTTTTCTTACAATTTTTATTTCTTTACTTTACCGAAAGGTATAAATGACGTTCAATTTTTCCTGGATTATGTTTTGTCGACCAAACTCTTTTCGCATTCGATTTTCTTCAGCATCACGTGCACATCCGTCATAAACAGAAGGCAGTTGTAGTGGTGTAAGCATCATTAACACCGGGGTTGTCAATTGACAGGTAGCGCACAAGTACGCGAACGTCGCGAATGCATCTCAGAGGCTTAGGTAACCTATGTTCAAGTGCGGTTTACAATCACGGGCAGCTTACATTAATTTTAACACCATTTGGTGCGGCTTACAATCAAAGGCGGCTAATAATCGAGTGAATTCGGCAGGCACATAATCGATTACTGGAATAAGCAAACGAGAACGTTACGAATCAGCGAAAACAAATTTTACAAACGATGACGTCATGAAATATGTCATAGGGGCCCTCCAGTGAAAGTTGCCCCGGGCCCTTTTACCCTTTAATCCGGCTCTGGTTGAGACCAGATCATTCAAAACGTTCTGAAGCATTCATTCCAGACCAGTTTAGTTTGATTCTCCGTTGCTTTGATACGTTGCTTGAAACCATTCAGCACCCACTGAACAGCACGGAAGTTGGTACTCATGCGAAAACTATTTCAAAACAACCTCCATTGCAGGGCAGTCGCTTGCACAAGATATCAAGCGCTTGATGGATAAAGTAAAGCCGATTTCTTTGATTTCGATTTGTTTTCACTGACGAAGTTTAGTGTTAGCAGGTTTTCGTGACCAACCTGGTTTTTGCGTGTGAAAAGATGTGCGCTAGATAAACCGTGATTTCATAACTGATCGCTGCAGCCGATATGCTGAGAGAAATCCGAAAATTTGCATGTTGTGGCAATAAACATATCTACAGCCGTGCGGTTAATGCCGATGTTTGTTACGCGCAATGCTTACGTGAGCTTTTGCCAAGTTCGCGTGCGCACTTCAAATAAACTTTATCTTGGTTTGTCAGACGAGGTCACGCATTCGTGGCCTTTGCGGAGATTTGATGCTTCGGATTCGCTCGTTATTGCACGACGAGTATTCGTCACAGTTTAGGAATGGCTTTGACTGCGATATTGCCGAGATGGTGTTTTTATCGCAAATTTGCAATCTTACGGATGGTTTCCAATCTGGGGTCGCGAGCCTTATTTGGAGGGGTCGCGAGTAGACATGGGCAAGAACTTAAAGTTACGCCAAACGGGAAGTCGTGTTCATCAAATTTCTTGTGCGCAGTTTTGGCGATACGTGAATATCTGAGTCATACGATGGTCATGAAACATTATTAGAATGGCATTCGTAGTTTTGTTTGGCATGGTTAAGCATGAGATCGCCTAGCTTGGAATGTGTGGTCAAGGAAGGTATCAAAGCTGATGATAACATGTGTTACTTTGTTGTTTCCACCAGAGGCGTTGGAGCCCAGTTTAGACGGGACGAGGATCCTTGGGTTGCAGTGGGTTGCTACAATGGCTCGCGGTACAAAAAAGATTGAAGACCACTATTTTAGGCAAATGGTTGTTGCAATGTTTGAAAAATGAAATTTTGCGTATGGAAAGTTTGTGTCTGTAGAAAAGGATTATTAACTTCCAAACAAACTTTCATCACTGAAACGCAACATTCACAATGTTTCTCTCTTTGGCGACCTTTCGATGTCAAAGGTCATTTGGGCTGGGTTGCAAGGATTGTAACAATACATGTAAACCATGACGAAAACTACGGTATGTGGAAAAGGTGCTCCCAGTTCAAGTGTTGCTTGCTACCAGCTCATATTGATGAAACAATGAGGGGTTCAAATGCTTTTAAATTGTGTGAAAGATGAAAAAGGTTTTAAATATTTTTGGGGATCGTACCCATGGTTGCATTCACCGAACTCTTTGAATTTAGAAAACGTGCTTACGATTGATTTAGATGTTTTGCTGGTACACAAACAGACCATTGTTGTTGGACGATTGCAGTTATTTTGTGGAGCTTTAACCGAAAGAAGTGCGTTTGCCCACAATGCTGTACTGTCATTACTCTATTAGTTTAGTAAATGTCGTTTCTTGGCATACTTTTAACTGCATTTGTGTAGATCAACAGAAGCTAATCACTGAAACCTAAGAATGTTTCACCGAACGTAGGGTTTCAGGTGAAGAGTCAACGCGCAAAACTTTCCTAACTGCACTCAGTTGCAAATCTGAAATGTGGAAAATTGTTAAGATTTGGACATGCAGCTTCCCAAGTGTGGTTTGGGCAAGGCATTCATGAATCTATGCATCCATTCTGGCTTTGTTTTCTCGCTTTGAAACATATTGGTTTTGTTGCACCTTTTTGCCTATAGTTACGTTTCATATCCTCAGTGATGTAAACACCGCGCACAGTTGTGTGCGTTTTCATAGTTCTTTGCGAAGAAAAGCCCATTTTCGCGGTTTCACGACTTCAGGGCTCAGTGGTAAGTAGAAGCAGATACATCTGACTTCCTACCACGCGGTGCTGCGAACGCCACCTCATCGGCTGTTGTCTGTATGAAAAGGCGATGCCGCCATTCTCATTGGCTGCTGTATAAATGAGTGGAACCAGGCCCGTAACCAGGGGAGACGCAGGGTGGGCGAAGCCCCCCTAGAAAAATTTTCTCCCCCCTGGAAAATGTTTTGCACATAGTTTAAAAGTACTGGACATAGTTCAAAAAATTTGGACCCCTCAGAAAACTCTTCGTCCCTCCTGCTGTCCCAAGCTGGTTACGGGCCTGAGTGGAACCAATACCTGGGCTCGATCTCATTACCGTACATCTGGTTCTCCGCAATTATTGCGTTTTCATTTTCCTGTTAACTTACGATATCAACCATACAACAAGCAGAGCAACTTTAGCCTGACATGTGCTACTCTGTATGTCCCCCTGCACCGTCTGGTTAACTTGCACTGCTTTACTTCAGCATATGGTTTCATTTGTTGGAATTTCAGCGGACCTAGTAATGTTTGCAAAAAAGCATGTGCAGACTTTATTTAAGGTAGCAACTTGACTGGAAATGTTTGCTTGCTCTGTGCGCTTCTGGAGGAACCAGTTTGGCCAGCGTGCTTTCCGTCTTTCTGGAAGATAGATTTGTCATGCAGTCATGCTGTTGTTAACACTTGAACAGCGTGGGAAGATGCTCAGAAAACATGACAACGAAGTACAAATCGCTTGGCAATTTTTTGACTGTAACAATCTGACTCTGCACCCACGCTCCACGAAGTAACAGTCGCGCGTTGTTTTCGGTCGTGGTTCAGCTTTGGAGTAGCAATTGGCCCTCGTATCTATAAGCTGCGCTTGTTTCACCTGATGGAAAATTGATTTGCATGCCGGCGTCTCCTTACCGAAAACTGGAAACCCTGTTGACGCATGTGATGTGCCTGTTCAAACAGGTACCAGTGGCGAACGTGATAGCACAAACCTCCGCACACGCGAGTTAAGCGGCTCCTTTTCCAAAGTCTGCCTTTTCGTTTCAACTTCTCGCGTAATAATCTGATAAGACGAACTTTTGTTGATAGTCTTTCATCGCAAAAATAGCTTCTTTTGTAACCGTAATGTGCTTTTCACTGCATTCCAGTGACTTCGGTGCCAGTAAGTTCGACTGAGTGGTGTTGCAATGTTTGGTCGCGTCATTTGCATTTTGTTATGTTGAAAGAATCGCCATACGATTTTCTCTCTCTTCTGTTTACTGAGGGCAAAACTTGTTTTTACGTATCAGTACTCTATTTTGTAGCATTTGCCTTACATAACGTGCAAAACGCGTAATTGCAGGAACTAATTATTCACATAACAGTGATGGATTTTGGTTGCTCACGGCGTTCTCGTGTCATATGCATTGTCATATTTGGCAACTGCTCTTCAAAGCATTTACATAGTTCGGTCACTTTACGAACAACCACAGCCACGTTGATCTCGCCTGCGTACGTTTCGTCGCTATCCTTTGCGAAATATCGATTGTGGGAGTGTAAATCATGGGCGAGGAAGCTGGTACAGCGGAGGAAAAATTGACAGGAGTGGTGGTTGTGGTGTTCGGCCGATAGATGTTGAAATCTACTTCAGGATAAGTAAACGGTAAGGTATGTAATGACGCCAAAAAACTGCAAATAGATAGGACTTTTGGGTAGTGTGGTTAAATTCGGAACGGAACAGCGCTTCTTGACCAGATTTCTTTTGGTGTAAGTTTTTTGATGGAATAGATAGTTTTTGTGGAAATTTCTTGCAGCAGTTCGATATATTTTTCCAGTGTTTGATATTTTTTGCATTGACTGGCCAGTTCCGTAGCAATTAATGCGTGAAATGCATGCAGTTGGCTGACTTACTCAAAAACGATCTACGTCAGGACGATTGTGCCAGTGTGACATTGTTGACGCTGTAACGCACGTTGATCCTGACATTCAAGCCAAAAATCTTATTTTGGTTGCTTATGCGTATTGGCGGATGAGCATGGTTGGCGTAATGCGCAAACAGAGGTTAGCCTCCAAAATAAAAATGTAAATATTTTGTTGTGTAGAGCTTGCTACGCAAGTAAACGTGTTTGGCGAGCGCATAGGCAGGTGGCGTATGTCATGAGGTTTTTTTCGGATGCGGTTTTCTTGCCCTTCCCAGACCAACTTGACGTTTCAGGCGCTCACTTGCAAGCAGTTAATGCGTCACAGATTTTTGTATCATGTTTACCTCGAGATTAAATTTCGTAACCTCGATCGGCCTTTGCGATGCTGATGCTCTTGGGAAATTGAATCGCGCTTGGGATTGGCTCTTTGTGTTTGTTCGTGAGCTTTTTCATCCTGGCAAATTTCTCCTCGTTTTTCGAAAGTACATCTTATTTGAATATTGATGATACAAGTTTACACAGATAGCTGCTAATTCTTTGAAAATAAGTCATCAACATCTTTATACTGAACTTTTCCGGGATTGCTGGTTGGTACTATTGTAGGATTGCCATGCGTCCGGAATTTCCCGAACATGTCCGGAACTTCGGTGTTGTTAAAATTTGTGTCCGCAAATAATTTTGAAAAATGCTCTGATCTCCGGAATTTTGACAGTTGGTAAATTATATGCAAATGAAGCAATATTCATGTGCTCTGAAGATAAGAACTTATTTACTTATTTACAAACAAACAGGCAATGATGGCAGGCCAAGGCCTGAAAAAATCATTAGCAACGCAAAGGTTAACAAAATAGGGAAGCACACACACAAAACATTACAAAGAGAAGCCACGGTATATGGCCAAAGTATATTAAAAGGGTGGGTGCCTTGATAAAACAAACATGTCTGCTTACACAGGCGTAAGGACGGATTTTAGATAGGTGGGGATGTCCAAACACAAGTACTGTATTTTGGTTATTCGATGCGATTTAGTGAAGTAAATTCAGAACGGGAAAATATATTTTCATCAACAAGAATCCTAACATAGAAACATCTGAAATCAACATTTGGTGGCGTGATGTAGAAGTGGAAGGACATTCAAAAATATATGAAGTACAGTTTTAATAGAACGACATTGACAGGTCTGATTGCAATGGCCATCTATGTTCAGTTTACTTTGTCCTAAACGGAGCATACACAGGATGGCAGTTGCGTTTGTTTTGCAACGGTGCAAATGCCAAACATTAGTAGCTTTTTTGGTAAGGAACAAGTCTGATACTTTGGAGCAGAATCGGCGTGAACTTAAATCATGAAGGGCGGTGGGTAGAGAGTTCCAGAGTTTTGAGATTTTGTGGAAAAAAAGAATTATGCAGGGAATGAATTTCACTGGAGGGTATCTGAACATTCATATGAAAACGTGAAAAGTAGTCTGAAAGATTTAAAAAAATTGAGAGCAAGGGCAGATATGAAGGAAGGGCATGGTCCAAAAAGGATGCAAAAGGCTGTAAGAATGTGAACCTGACGACGGACAAGAATGGCGTGAGACCTAAATTCTTTTAGAACAATCTCATGTGATGTGGTCCTGAGACAACCAAGGATAAGCTTAGCTGCAGCAATCTGAACGCTTTCGAGGAGGTTGGAGTCAGCAGTCGTACACGTACACTTACAGTTATCACAAGTACCGGTAATATCACCATAATCAAGGATGGGCAAAACATATGCACGATAAAGTACAAGAAGTGAATACCTAGGAAGAAGTGCTCATTTTCTTCAACGCATTAATTATTGACATAGCTCCATGGTACAAGGTTGAGATGTGCAAATGACAGGTCAAAACCGATGAAAAGTGAGCCCTAGATGCCTGTGGGAAACAGTTTCAGCTAGTACTTGGTTCTTGGTTGCAGAATCGTAATGGAGGATGAAGAGATGGATTATTTGCAAATGTAGCATTGAAAGTAACACTCCACAAATCGGACCACATCTCCAGCTGATGTAAATCATTAAATGACGTATTATGTAAAGCAATGGGGTTTTATTAACGTAAAAGTATAGTATCATCAGCAGATAGGGAAATTAAAGATTTAGTGTTTGTACCAATGTCACTAATATATACTAAAAAGAATAGCGGACCAGGTACGGATCCTTGAGGCACGCCACAATTTGTATGGAAATGATCTGAACAAAATTCTCCTAAACATACGAATTGCGACCTACCTGATAGGTAGGACTGCAGTAATTTACAAAGAGAACCTATCACGCCAAGGTAACGCATCTTGAAAAGAAGAGCGGAGTGAATGACTTTGTCAAAGGCTTTAGAAATGTCTAAAAACACAACTCTCGATGAGCAACAACTGTCCTTAGCAACGAGAAGTTTATGAGTAACTTCTAATACTGTGACGAAGTGGAGTGGTATTTGCGAAATCCTGAGTTGCGATTTTAGAGCAAATTGTTGGCTTCAAAATAACTTTAAAGGTGTTCATGGATTAACTTTTCAAAAACTTTAGATAGAGAGGGAAGGATAAAAATCGGTCTGTAAATTTTTACATCAATGTAAAGATCCCGATTTGTGAAGAGGAATTACTGACGCTAGAGGCGTCAGTTTCCAAACTGGAGGAAAGTGGGAAGTGGCTGTAAGATGAAGTTAAAGAGAAGATTGAAAGGAGTGGCAAGAGATTAAACTCAATTTTTTTAAGGTTAGGCAGATTATCAAAACCTTTCGACTTATTAGGATTACGAGATAGTAGTCCATACTAAACATCGAGGGGCTCGATTAAAGAGGGGAGGAATGCATAAATCAATATACATATGAAACTTCGAAAGTACTTGGAGTCACGTACGGTGGAAATGGAGGTAAAATATTCGTTAAAAATATTTGCTTTTGATGCCATATAGTAAGCAGTGTCACCGCGGATCAAAGGAGCATTTGTGTAATAACGTTTGCCAAGCAAATCTTTGACTGTTCTCCAGAAGTCAGGTCGAGATTTCGACAATGAATTAAGCTTGCTGAGAACAAATTCGTTATACTGATGAGAACTACTTTGGCTGCTTCGGTTGGTAGTTGCAAGAACATACTGAAAATGCAAGCGCTTGTTTGTTGTCGCGAAAAGTAGCCATTGAGACTGTCAGGAATTCTGCTTCTTCATATCAGTGGTTCCCAAACTTGTTCGAGCCGTTACCCAAATCAAGGTAGCGGTTATGTCTTATTACCCTCAATATTTTGCATAATAAACAGAATAATACAGAACAACATTGTGCTTTTGGTTCCGCGTTACCCCCATAAGAATTGCATATATTTACCCCCAGTTTGGGAACCATACTATTGTCGCCACAAATGTGGTCATATTAGATGTGCAAGTAATTGAATATATCTGAAACAATGTAATGGGAAATCGGTTTCACGTAACGCTACGCATCATAAGTTTGAAATATGCAAGCAATGCTCGGGTGAAAAGCTGAAAGCCAAAAGCAAGACTATTAAAAGCGCTATGTTTGCTGTAACCTTCGAGGAAGCAGCTGACAGGGCTCTGCTTCATTTTGCGATGACTCAAACTTCCAGAGAAAGCAAACAAACTCAAGACTAAAATTAAAATGAATAAATCAAAACACATACTACGGCAACCAAAAACTTGAAAATACGTCGTTCCTAAATAAGTGACTTCACTGAAACTGAAAAACCGTCTGACGCCGTTTATCAAGCAACGTAGCAAACCCACATTGACGATATCGCGCCTCTATGACTCAAACAGAGCGTTGACAGAATGCGCAAGCAGAATTGCGTTCGTAAGGATGGTAGGCGCACTCCGGGGAGCGTCTTTAAAATTAATGAGAAAGACTGAAGGGAAGTGTCAACATATGTAGCTACATAAGGTTCTAGGAAGCTTCAAAGCAAGTCGGCAAACGTGAATGGGAAAATCATTGAACAACGCAAAAAGTACAATATTTCACACGAAGAAGGAGCATGCTTTCCATATTCATAGGTTTGTTAATTCTTCACAAGTCTCCAGAAACTGAAAACTGAGTTGTTATTGTTATACAAAAATTATAGCGTAAATTACATATAGATAGTCAAGTACGTACTCTCCATGGTGGGGTGAGCAAGGAATCTATCGGCAAATCTTAATAGGAAACCGATTTCACGTAAAATTACATTTCCCCAGTCCTGAAATTTGCAAGCAAAGCTTACGGGTGAAAAGTTGAATGGTTGAAGTAAGAGCAGAGAAAGCAAGCAAACAAACTCGAAGAGTAAAATAAATAAATCAGAGCACAAACTCAGAAATCAGAACATCTTAAATAAACTTACTGACGTCAAGAGCACCAGCTGCAACAAATAAAAACTAGGACAAATAAAATTAAGTCTACATAGATTGGTCATTTACGTATGCAATGGTACCTGTATAGTGCCGCGATAAGGCCATTTGGTCGATGCCATCTTTATCAGCTGGTTTGTTCCAATTACTTCGGTGCGATGACCATCTCGATGGAAAATATGTTTACTCTTTAGCCCAGTGCTTCTTATCCTTTTTCGGTTTCGTTCACCTCTGCCATCGATTGCTGCATTCCCATTCACCCTGTTGTAAATGCACGCCCGATGTGACAATAATAATGGTACATCGAATGTTCATTGCATCTTCAGACGAAGTTATTTGCTCTGTTTTATCCACAGCATGTTTTCCGCCATGCAAGAAATTGACTACGATATTCAAACATAGTTTGATTGCCGATTCAGCTCCGCAAAATGTTTCTTCATTACATCAGAACATGCGCTATTTGAAAAAAGGGAAAGAGAAAAGGGTTTTTACTNGAAGTTTCATCTACGGCTGATGACGGGAGGCAGTTTTGATATTTGCACAAATATTCGTGCTCTTGCTTGAAAAATTGCAGNGACTTGTGATGAATGCCATGTTTGTTTTGTAATTACTCGGCAGTTTTGAAAGAGCCAAGCACTGGTTACTNTATTTAACATTACACAGCNTGCATTGAGAAGATGGATCATGGCTCAATTCATCACATTTAGGAAGAAAAAATCTATACTTGCNGNAATCACCATCCCACTTCCGACTTTAATTTTTCAAATGAGCANCGACGCTAACCTTCCTTTTCAAACCTGGTTCCTACTGCGAACAGATGAAGCTGGCAGGTCCTGATCGAATTCACATATAAATTTACATTTACTTTTACCAAATCAAAGTGTTTTTTGTACTCATTTCTTAGACATTCTGCAGGTATTACCTGGGATAGAAACACGTTAGATGTTCCAATCAAGACCAAACTGGTAACAAACAAATATTACAAATAGGCTTCTGTACTTCGATTGGTAAGGTCTACAGGGTGTTTCACAATTGTTGAAACAAAGAGGCAGCTTCTAAAACCTTTATCGATGACCGTATTCATTTTTCTCTTTCCAGATTGTCATAGGGAAATAGTTAACCTTTCTATATATTAAACAAAAAA
>JGI24158J21664_10014454_pt1 | contig 10355 bp, 5 predicted proteins | sample Ectturendosymbi3_FD_21664 | JGI IMG/M metagenome (IMG submission 21664) | reverse complement strand
TTGCAATCATCTCTTGCGTCACCGATCCAAATGTTGGGAATGCACTTTCCAGATGCGGTACAATTGTCATTACCTGGAATGCATCCACACTTATGACCCTGCGTCGCACAGCATATAAACTCGTCGTATCCACCGGTCATGTCCACTTTTCCATTATTTACTTTCGATCTTTCAACGCACTCATCATTTTTACAATAAAGGTTTGTGTTCAAACAGTACTTTTCATCCGACCAATCACTCCAGTCTTTCCAAACATTGCATACCCTCCATTGTTCTATGCATCCCCTCCTTCCTGCACAGCAATCATCAGACTGGTGACAATCGCATTCGAACGGCAAGTCCGAAGGACAATTGCACATTTTCTCGTCACTCTTGTCAGGACAATTATAGTAACCATTGCATACCAATACTTGTCTAATGCATCCCCTACTCCCTGTACAGCCATTATCAAACTGGTAACAATCGCATTCGAATGGTCTGTTCGAAGGACAATCGCACATTTCCTCGTCACTGTGGTCAGAACAGTCATAGCAACCATCGCATATGAACGTTGATTTCCAGAGTGGTGCATTGCACGTTGGTGAAGGTTTGAAATCTGAGAAAAACTTTTTTCAAAATATCGACAAAAACACATGAAAATGAGTCAAGTAAAAATGTTAAGCAAAATGAAATACAAAAGAGTAAAAAATTCCAAAGAATAAAAAATTGCAGAAATTTTTATTTTCCACAACATTTTGATATAAGGTAAAGGCAACAACTGTATTACTGGGATGATTTAAGAACCATACAAGAGACACAAACTCAACGTTCAACATGGAAAGTAAAACTCACCAACTGCTTCAACACTTTCTTCTTTAAACGAAAAAAATGACAGAAGTAGCGCTAGTGTTAAAGTCGTCAGTCGCTTCGCAAACATCGTGGTTGGCACGACACTGCAAAATTGTTTTTAAAATTCTTCACAAAATTGTCTGCAATTACCACAATTGTGATTAAAAATCCCGTTTATTCCAAACCAGTGGTCTTCAACGGGAATGAAATGATCCCAGGGGGGCACTTTTGAAAGTTATGGCGGATGATTTTGTGATTTTCGAGATTTGGGTGCAAATTCAGCTTCCGGAAGGGCGATTTCTGCAGGTTAGAATATACTACAATTGTGTATTGCTTCCAAAAACAAAAACTATATTAGCCATTTTGGAACCAAACCGTATGATGCACTTACGACTCCATGCTCCGTAGCAAAGTTTATAAAGCACAAAATACAGAACTGGTGACGTTACAATCACATTAACATTGTCCTGCTTACCGCCTTACTGCGCATATTGTCCAAAAGCCACCGAAGTCAAAGGTAGGGTTTACAGTAAGGATTTTACGGATTTCAAAAGATCAGATGATCAGCAAGATCAGCCGGTGGAGTTAGGGTTTCCTCTGGGGCATGCGCTGTCGTGGGGTTTTCCCCAACCTCTCCTTCCGAGATGTATTTTCAATATTTATTGTGTTTTTGATATTTTTCATTTCTTTGATATTTTTCAATGTTTTTCCAGTTTTTGAAATTTTTCATATTTCTTGCGTTATGGTAATATTTTCATTCTTTTGACTGATTTCGTGTTTTAGAGATAATTTGTTACTTTGAGGGTTTGCCTACAGGGGCCTCTGCATTGCTCAAACCCGTCACTGATTACGGAAGGTGCAAGGGGCTCCAGGGCATGTTACGTTTTAATCCCACATGTAAAAATTTTCCTGTCTTTTAATGTCATCGTTCACATTTCGTATCTTACAATTCCTTTCAACGCAATTAGCAACCTTTGCAAAGTTCGAACGCTAGATACATAAATCTCATTAGCAGTTTAATTTACTGTCTTCCGTATGTTTATGCTTTCGGAAAGTTTTGTGTCTCCTTTATGTAGTGCTACTTCGCTCATTAACTACAGTATCTATCTCAACCATTGAATAGCCTATGATGATGTTGCACAAACTAGCCATAACAATGCTCCAACCTGTAACTGATTGCGTTGTAAAAAGGCATACCGATTAACTCGGGTTTTAATCCGATAAGCAAATATTCACACTTGCTTCACTTGAACTTCATTTGATGACCGTGTGGATGCTAGTATCAAACCAAAACATATTCACAGATGTCAACCTGCTAACTCATTCCGTTCTTTTGCGTAGCATACCCCCCAAACGTTTTCCCTGTTTCAACAAAACCAAACAAGAAATTAATCATTACCACTGCTTCAACCGAAAGCGCGAATCACTTTACAGTAAGTAATCATCCGACTTTCCCTGTTCTGAACAAAACTCGTACCATCGTATGATTCGGCGGAACGCAATATTAACAAAATTTGTCTGTTTGTTTCATGTCGTTATCAACATTCGTTTTCTTACGATTTATTTATTCGAAAGTAGCAAACGTTTAAAAACCAAGTGCTAGAATCGCATCATCTCATCAGCAGTTCAATTTCGCCAATCAGTATTTCGAGTTCGCGTTACTGACCGAGGCGCAACTGTCGTTTGAATATCTTGGACTGTCGTATCTTAAACTATTTTTTCAAAAAGTGGAAATGTTTCAGCGTCAGATGCAGGGACCGAGTTTATGGGGGGATGGGGGGACATTTCCCCCCAGCTTGCATTACTCTTGGAAAAGTTTCCCCAGCACAAATCCAGGGAATTAATAGGAAAAATGAACAATACCATGGGATTATCTGTATAGATACAGTAAACCTATTGACTAGGTAAACTGAATTGTCGTGATTGTTGATAATTGTGTTGGTTGATTTGGATTGCCGAATCGGTGTGCATATAAACTTTGCTCAATCACGAATTCCTACGCTGGTCTGTAGCCTGCAATCAGAATACAGTTGCCACCAGGCGCGTAGCCAGGGGGAAACGGAGCAGTGTACCCCCAATTACAAAGTTTTCAGGTTAATAAAATATTTTCAGTGTAAGCCAAAGAAATACTTAAGTGCAAATCAATGAAACTGCCTCAAAGAACCCATCCTACTTCTACTTATAGTCGAATACAAACTTGTATCTGAAATTTTGTGATTAATGACGGCAAGTACAAAATTTGTAGTAACGCTTTTCGCAGCTGTTTTTGGCGCACCAGCTGGTTGTATCCCACCACATGGTTATGTAAGCTTTGTTTCAAGGCCATCGCGAATTTCTCTTTGATAACCGTGAGTGTTATAAAATAAAAACCTATCCTTGTTTCCAGTGTCAGCGCAGCCATAGGCGTACGATGCGGGAAGTGGCAGTTCCCCAGGCTTGAAAAGTTTCAGGGCAAACTCTGTTTTCAGGGCAAGTGAAAGTTGCTCAAAAATCCTGAATGATAAATATTACGTATTTAGTACAATGAATTCAGGGCATACTCTGTTTTTCAAGGCAAGCGTAAGCTTGCTCAAAATCCGGAATGTAAAAAGTATATTCAGTACAGTCAGGACCGGTTTTAAGCCGATTTGATCGATTTCTTCTAATCGGGCCCCGCGCCAAAGGGGGCCCCGCGCTATGCCAGTCAGCTAACCAACACAAATTCGCACTTTGTATCGAAGCTGAATGCGAATATTTCCAGCGCGAGGCCCAGTGATTTTCAAGATGTTTTGAAAGGCCAAAACGGTTCTTAAATTATTCCAACGGTCTCTCAAAACAGTTCAAACTCGCTTTACTACCACCATCAAAATACACGAAAGCCATGCTTTACGACAATCTCAGTATTCAGATGAAACAGTTGCGGTCTCTCAAAATGTCTTTGCAGGCAGCAAGGTCAAATATTTGAAAAATCCCTGGCAGGGACCACAGTATTTTGTAAGCGTGGGATCTATAGCCAATCCAAGTGAACTGCGTGGTTTTTAACGCCCTCATCCAAGTTCTTTAGTGGGAATCGTCACTGTTTTCAGTGATGTTTAGCCAAGTTTTTTTTTCCAAAGCACCCCGTTAAGGCAAGGCAGAGATGGTTAATGTACTACACACAACACGTCTTTTCTGGTCGTGGAATTTCCTGGCCAGGTAGACGGTATTGAGTGTTTTAATTCTTTCATTCGTTTGGTTTTCCAGCACTGTTCATTGACGTTTGTGTTGTAGAGGTCCTGGTGTCGGGTCTCGTCTTTGTTAACATCACCGATTTCTATCATCAGTGACTTGATGCATCCCTCAATGTTTCTACACACGTCACTGAGTGGGGCCCCGTAAAAGTGTTTCTAATCAGGCCCCGCGCTTGCTGACGCCGGCCCTGAATACAGTGAAAATATTCAGGGGAAACTCTGTTTTTCAGGTTAAGCTGCTCCATTCGGATTAAACTATAGAGTTAGTTTCAGGGAAATTTTTTTATTTTTAGAGCTAATTGCTATTCATCAACGGTTTCCCTTTGCCTTGCAGACGAGTAAAAGATCAGTCTTGTCAAGATATTANACTCCGACCTGCTGTTCATGGGCTCAGTGTTTCAACTTTCATCTGATGTTAATTACCACCCTATCCCACAGTAAATTATTCGAAATCATTTAACTGCAACGAGAAGAGCCAGCAGCAAAACCTAACGTATGTAGCAAAATGCTTTTTATTTTGCAAGTGCCGAGGGAGTTGACACAGTCATTACTTACATTTACTGAGATAACTTGCATAGAAAAAAACAAAGTATGTAACTTCAGAATCAATAAATTTACCCCCACACTGTAAAAAAAGGGGGTTATTTTTCTAGGAATTTGGGTAATTTACTTGGAAAAGTGCCCCAAAATCCAGGGCAACTTTTCATATTGCCCAAAGCGGTTTGGGTATTGCATGACGCTTACCCAAAACTAAAAACGTTATTATCCCATGTACAGGAACCCCATTTGGGGTAACTTCAGATTATTGGGGGTAATTTTTCTTGTTGCCTCATGCAGCGTTTTTTTAAGGTTTTCAAAAGGGTGTCGTAGTAGAGCTTAAGGGTGTCATTACCGTTTTCCCTTCTATGTCTGATGCTGTTAACTGATTTTCACACACAAAACGCAAGTTTCTATCCAAATATGCTTATTTGAATAGGACACTAACTTTTGGCAAACCAACTACAGGCAATTTCATAAATAGAAAGGTTCAATGTAGGCCTACACACTCATTCATTTTCTCATTTTCATACCGCTTTTCCTTTGGGGAGAGTCGGAATACCTCGCTATCAACAACACCGGAATACCTCGCGATCAACAGCAATCTAATATAGTTCTGCTGGCTCCACACCAAAACGGGACCAAGCAAGGTCGGAGATGTAGTCACGCCACCTGGTACTCGGACAAACTTTGGGCCGCTTTCCCGTGGAGAACATTTTGGACACACGGCCGAAATTAACATAGCTGGGATCTCTCGATTAGGAGAAGTGGCTTGACATCAGGCCTGTCGCCAGGATTTAGCAGCAGGGGGGGCCAAAAACCAGAAGGAGGGGTCAAAAGTCAGAACGGGGCCACATTTTTAAAATACAGTGTTGGATACATGCAGCAACCGAGGGGCCAAATGTGAAATGGGGGACACCGGTTTCAAATGGGGGGGGGCGGGCACCACTGGCCCCCCCGCTGGCGACGGCCCTGTTTGACATCCTGGGCTTTACGGATTTCAGACTTTTGTTCTTTGTCACGAAGTGCAACACCGAGAACCCACCGCAAATATCCCATCTCTGCCGTTTATTCTTTCGACAGTATTCTTTCAGCCGTCACCGAAAATTTATGACCACTGGTGAGGATCGGAACAAAGACAGATTTGAAAACTGAAAGCTTTGCGTTCTTTGAAATCTCCCGTTTCGCAACCACGGAGCAATAAAGCTCATGCAGAACTGCGTTTGCCATGCCAATCCGTGTATCAATCTATTTGTTCTGACTTCCGTCACTCGTGAATACCACTCCAAGGTACTTGAACGACTCCACCTGCTGCAGCGTTTTTCCGCTCACTTGCAGGAAACACTGCCTTGGGCGTCTTCGCAGGAAACACTGTCTTGACCGGGACATAGTACCTCAGTCTTTTTAGTGCTGTTTTTCGTTCCTGCTTGGTAGCACGCAGCAGAAAACCGATCAAATGCGTGCTGAAGACCCTGTTGAGAAGGTCCACGCATGCAGCACCATTTCGTCCGCAAAACGCAAACAGTTCATCCTGCAGTTTAACAGTGATACCCTTGCCGAGGCGTCTGCGACTGTCTATCCAATTCAAATAGACCAGGCTCTTCAAATTTTTGGGAGAGACCACATGAGCTATTGCACAACGGTTCAAGGGCCAGACATCTTGCGATTTTTTCGGAATATGTAACATTCTATTAAATCAACACATTTTTCATAAATATTGGCCGAACGTATTACGGCCGAGTGAAATGGTTTCACAGGTCGGATTTGGCCCGAGAGCCGTTGTGTAGAGGGCCCTGATACAGACAGAGTAGTGGTAGCACACACCATTGTCGGAGTCTAACAACAAAGCTGAACAGTTGTGATCCTCCGACGCGGAGACAATATTCCGAGCAGGAATACAGTTACTTGACGGCCAGCAAGAGGCACCCGTCAACACCGTACTCCCGTAACACCCCCCAAAGCTTTTCACGAAGAATCCGGCCATACACTTTCCCGAGATCGACAAAACACGTGTATGATCTTTGCCATTATCCCAGGAATTGTTGAAAATTTTCTGGAGAGTAGAAATTTTCTCTTTAGTGCTACGGCCGCGGCAAAAACCACACTGGGTATCATCCAGCTTTGGTTCAATTATTTTCGTGGCATCTTGGCATACACTCTTCCTGGGAAACAAAGCAAAGAGATGCCACGGTAGTTGGTTCATTCACTCCCGTCTCCCGTTTGTGAATGGGGACGGTAAATTTGCTAAAACTTTCGGCACCATTCCAAAACTCCATGCCACTTGATACACACGAGTCAGCCAAACCATCCAGAGTTCCAAGTTCCCTTAATTCACTATCAAACTTTTCACAATTAGCTTTAAACTCGGATTTAGCAGCGGCCTCGTAGAGCATATTAATGCACAGTTCTACGGAAGATTTCATCGTGCAAAGCCAAAACATCCCGCCTGAAAATCTTTGCTCAGTTCTGCCAGGGGAGATACCAGTGTTGACAAAAGGAAAGCACCGTATTGAAATATTTTGTTTTCACGAGTCGCAGTAAGACAACGCACATTGAATCATTTATATTTTTTGACCGCTGCTTCAGTATGGCCCAAATAGCCAAAATCTCACTCCTAGCTCTCATTGTTGCCTCACTCGATAGCAACCTTGTTTTGCATGCGCGCTGCCGCTGCTACTGCCGAATTTATAGTCCTCATTGTAGTCTGATGCTTTTTTCTTCATTGTAGTCTGATGCATCGCCAGGCAAGCTGATCGAAACGGTGAAACAGTAAAACATTTCCATAATTGCCTGAAAGTGCTTTTGCAGTTTCATACAACATATTGTACAAATCTGCGGCAGTATAGTAAGAGATCGAAGTGAAGGGGTGTGCATGACAATGCATAGATACCAAACTTACAATTTTCGCTTTCAACTTCTGCGCCAGAAAATTGTGTCGACCTACAACATTGCAGCCGTCTGTTACAAATTACAATAGTCACGTGCAGGAAAACATACTTATCTCAAATCGTTTTACTTCAATACATAGCAAATCCATATTTCGGCTTTCAGAATTTAGGGTGTCGTTCCAAAATTTTAGGGTGTCATTTTGACACCCAAAAACGGCTTAAAAAAAGCACTGGCATGGTAAGTTGGTTGATACATATTTTTTACCACCGAACATCAGCTATGCCTTTGTGAATTGAGATAATAATTTTTCAAAAATTTTTATAAAAGTAATTTTATTTCAACAGACAATTTCAAAAATCATGGAACCACATGAACAGTTGGCTATTGAAATTTCTGTATGCTCCAGTTTAAATATTGGCTGCACATAAATATCAATGTGCAGCCAATATTTAAACTGGATCATACATTTTCAGTTTTATGTCTTGGTTAATACAGGCAATAGAGCTATAGAAAATTTCAAACAGGCTTGCCACACGGTCGGAATTTGAAAGGACAATATTATTAACCTACTCTGTCACTGTTATGAAAAAATACTTGTGCTTTTGCTGTCTTGCTTTTCGGTTTGAAGTTGGTGATTCTGTTTGACGTGTTTATCCTTATGCAATGTGTATATGTGCATGTCTGTAGTTGTACATATTGTCCTACTAAATCTGTAATTAAAGATTTTGTGTCTGTAACTACATGTCTGTAGTTACAGAATTTGCTGGTATGGTCTAGATTATGTCCTGCGCCTCATGAAGAGACACAAATGCAAAATGTTCATACGATACATAGTCTGATAGCATGCACACATTAGAATAACTTACATTTTTTAAGTTTTATATATTGTAACATTAGTACTTCCAAAGTCACGGAAGGTCAAAGGAAAGAATGTAACTGATGTTTTCCATGCCAATGAATGCGTCGCATGTGATGTGGTGTGTCTCAAAGTGTGGCCCGTGACAAGAATTTCTGCAGCCCCTGTCTGGGCTCGTAACCTATTTGCTGTAAGTTATATTGCTTATGAAGAAGAAAAGTTAGCAGATATTTCTCAGAATTTTAATTTTTGTAGTGTAACTGAATCAAAGGCTTCTGTACCTCGTAGCCCTACGCAGGCCTCTTTTTACCATTTGTTTTGTTAAACTTACTGGTAGTACTTTTGCACCATTTCCGCTTCAAACAAAGTCAGATTAACATTAGTGGAACGCAGGCTATGCAGCTTGCTGTTTCCATATTTCTAAAATTTTGGGGGAACCAAATGAGTAAAAAATAGCGTATTCAAGATGAGGGTTGCACATATACGACATATGAACTAAGAGATCCCATGTGTTGATACAACCTAGGGGTCGACAACCTTTGCCAAGACGTAGACCAAAAACAAACTCTGAAATCCGGCGCGTGGACTGTAGGTTGCCAACCCCTGATATAACAAAGAAAGGTTTGTAGTTGCTTACCCTACAATATACAATCTTAAAGGTTAAGCCTAAAGTTACTGAAAAAGTTACTAACTGTGGCCCGCCAAGTATTACGAATAACGAAATGCAGCCCATGCCCAGAAAACTTGGGCACCTATGCTTTGCAACATGCTTATCCATGTTTGCGCAATCATTTCTCTGTGGAGAATAACTTTCAAAGACAGCAACCTATATTGGAAATAAAATTTTGTTGGATTATTTAGCACTGTTGACAGGCATGTTGCATTAAAATATTTGATTTTTTACTGCGCATGTAGCCCAAGTCAAGAGTTCAAGTTAACCAATAGCTTAAATATAATAAAAAAGTTTATCAAACCATTTCAAATGCTAGGAAGTAAGGTAAACTTCGAAAAAAATCAAGGAAAGTGTTGTTTCTGATGCAAATAAAGGTGCCAAGTTAATTGAAAACCATATAAATATTTGTTTCCCCAAATGGCCACATGCAACAAAAACATTAAATTATATTTATAAATTACAATAGTGGTTTTTGAAAATGCTTTGGTAAAAATAATGGGCATTACGGTTGTATCTTTTTCATGTCTATAACAAAATTTCAATTGTATAGGCTTTTTTGATAAAACCATTGCAGTGCTCTTTTGTTGCTAAATTGCCATTGCTTTTGATATGGCTCATGAGTCTGAATCAAAATAAACAACAACTTCTATTTTTTACTCTCTCATGAACAAATAAGTTTCAGAATGCACTATCGTCCTAAATGTTTCAGTAAGCACTTGAATTGATTTAATATGTTTAAGTGGATAGTCACCAAATTTTGCTGGTTCATGCCCTGGATACATCCCCAGAAAATTATAGGTTGCAGCTTGTGTGTTCCCTATTCTACATTTGAAATGTTTTTCTGACAGAATAACCTTCTTTTAACACTTTTGAATGCCCCCACTGCATATGCTGTGACTCTAACTTTTAGATGCTGCGTATAATGTGCAACCACTTAAGTTACAAATGAGAAGCAGTGTTTAACAGTTTTTTGTCGCATGTACAAAAAGTGAAAATGCATTCTGTTGGATTGCACCTTACTTGCTGAAAATCATGCATCAACCTATTATGCTAAATACTGATAGGCTTTACAGCTGATACAATTTGTATCAGGGGTCTCCAAACGTCGGCCTGCAGGCAAAATCTGGACCGCGAAGCCATTTCATCTGGCCTGCAAAACCATATTGTCAATACAAAATTAAAAAATAATAGATTTACACAAAATTTTTTAATTTGGTATATGCAACATGTCTTGAAAAAATCACATTACATTAGATGTCCGGCCCTCAAACTGTTATGTAACAGCTTATGTGACCCTCTGACAAAAAAGTTTGCAGACCTCGGTCCAAATAAACGCTTTGCTACATCACAAGCCTGTTTTTTT
>JGI24158J21664_10014453_pt1 | contig 10356 bp, 6 predicted proteins | sample Ectturendosymbi3_FD_21664 | JGI IMG/M metagenome (IMG submission 21664) | reverse complement strand
ACAATCATAACATGCGTAGTGGACGAAAGATCTGCAGAAACTGGTGAGATGGTTTCTGGACGCAGACGATAACAAAGATTCCTCCCGTATCTGATCCCCTTGAGGTGACGAATTAAGCAAATTCTACTGTATTAATTACTGTGCTTACCTCGGTCGATGTCTGCGATGTAGAGGAACAGTGATCATGGATATTGCAGCAACGCTCATTAGAAAGCGAGGTATGTTGCACGCTATTCAAACACAGAAGCCACCAATCAAGCTGACAGCAAAAGCGCAGACGTGTACTGACACGTTTACTGATTAGTGATTACAAATGTTATTTGCTAAGCCTACCGGTTTTATTCAGAACCGCAGAATATTCAATCACAGCAAAACCAGGAAAGGAATAAGCCATCTTTAATAAGTCACCTTCAAGCACAAAATAATATGTGACCAAGAAACGTGCTTGCAATCGTTGTATTTATTTCCCCCATCCAGTTCTAAAGAATAAGCTATAGGGTGCATTCCATTCGTGAAAGTTCAACAGATTTAAAGCTTTGTCCCGTCGTCCTCCATTGCTTCATTGTCGACAGCTTGAGTTTGAAATGAGCTCATCATCTTCATTTTCTCCAGACTTTTGGGGAACGCTTGGTTTTGCTATTACCTTGACTCCAAGCAAATCTTCCGGCAAAGTCATCGGGGCTGAAACATGTTAGTGTTTTTTCTCCTAAATTCTAAATTGTTTAGAAAACAAATAAATTTTAAAATGCACAAAGGACATATTTAAAATGCATTGCATCAGATGTTTTTGCAAACTACAGTTCACACGTACAAAAACTGAAAATAGTGTGCAACACGAAAAATTTATGTTTTCTGAAACAAAAGCACTTCAAAAGTTTGATTACAGGCTCAGGCTCGCCCTTTCGTCAAAGACGTCAGCGGAATTGCTTATTACAAATTACATTCAAAATTTATTAGCATGAAACTGATTAACCCTATACTTTTGTCAAACGCTTGTAAAGGAAAACGGAAATTTTGCTGAATTCGAAAAACACATTTCAAATACAAGTTGCTTCTTTAAAAGCACATTGAGATGACATTTACGGAAGACCATGAAATGGAAGTAGATTCGTTTTGAATAACCAACCATGCTAACATCAAGCACCATTCTCAATCCAACATTTAGTCAAGGTATAAAAAGCTAAAGCCGATCGGGTTTGTTATATCGTATTTATAGGTGAGAGCAGGAGCAGGCAGCAAAATATACTGTACGTTAAAAAATCTGTTTGCACGCAAACGTAGAAAATGTTACAAGGAAGTGTTTGGGAGGTCACTTTGACCCTATAAAGAAATGTTCAACAATTCTGGCTCAGTGAAGTTGAGAAATTGTTGTTCTCATCTAAATACTCCTCAGCCCTTGAAAATATGTTGCTAACTTCAGAATAGGTCTAGTAGAGCAGAACTCTGCAAACGACATTCACGAAACAAGCCCGATTTGGTCTCAATGAGACAACNAAGACAATCCGTAACACCCACGTTTTACATTTAAAGGGCTTTAGCGCAGTNAACATACGAAGTAGAGCAGTTGCCTTGGGCATATTGCCGTGTAGATGCAGTTGTTTATGTATTTTTCAATTAGTTAGCGAAGTTAATGTATACTTAATGTTTTTAGGAAGCATGCTCCACAATTTTGCAACCTGAAAAGAAATTAAGATTTGCGTATTAAACTTTTTACCAAGAGGTAACGCGAAGTTTTCACCGTAGTGTTACTACAACTTTGTAAATTGAGAAATAAGTGGTGGAACCACCTTTTGTAGATAGTTAGCCTTCCAATATATGATAACATTATAAAAGTTGATGAAAATGTGAAGATTCAAACGATCAGATAAAAGTGGAAAATGAAAGATCGCGCAAAATTTTTGCATGAGAAGTATTTTTCATACACCTTAATATTAATTAAGCCGCGATTGTTTTCAGGCTTGCCAAAACATCACTATTGGCGCTAAAAGCATTATCATGAACAATGCCGCCGTAATCAAGCTGAGGTAGGTAGAATACACTTGCGATATAGAATAAGCAAAGCTTGTCATGAACTAGGCGTTTGAATATTTATTCTAGTCTGGACTTTGTCAAGCATTTCCAGTAAATGATGTGTGCTAGCAAGATACTGGAAAGTAAGCCAAAATGCTTGTGATTATCTACTTTGACTAACTGTTTATGGAGGAGAATAAAAGGTTGGTGAAGCAAAGGTTTTCGGGAAAATGAATCTTCGTGACTAAGGTTCGAACAAACTTAAGTCACTTCAAATGGTATTGCGCAGCTCATTGGGATTCGTGGATGAACAAAGTAGGACGGTATCATCTGAAAACATCAAAATTGTTGAAAAAACATACACCAAAAAAAGAAGTGATCTTACCCAGAGCCCAAGAGGATACCATAAGTCAGTGGTTCTTAACCGGGGGTACATGTACCCCTTGGGGGTACGAAACACCGAAACAGGGGTTACGAAGCACCAAAATTTTCATGAATACACCCCCTGAAAATTAAAAAATGTGTTGTCGATTGTTGTGAATGCAGTAAACTTTATCAGAGGTCAAGCCTTGAATCACCTTCTGTTCAGAGTTTTTTGTAACGGGGTTTAAGCTCAACACAAAGTTCTTCTTTTCCACGCAAAAGTGAGGTGGCTATCCCCTTGTCGTGCGCATACTCGTGTTTTTGAGTTGCACAAAGAAATCGAGCAGTTTCTGAGACACGGAGATGGTAGCACAGGAGAGCAATTCAAAAACGAGGAGTTAATTATATCCCTGGGCACGGGCTACCTTGCAGATATATTCAGCCGCCTTAACGACTTGAACACCTCCATTCACGGAACAGCGATGAACATGATCAGAAGTAAGAAAGGATATCTGCCTTCACTAATAAACTTCCAATCTGGATTAGTCGCATTGGATCGGGCTACTATGCTGATTTTCCACATCTTGAAGTTTCTAATGGAAAAATATCGTTACCAGTTTCATTGAAATATAAAAATGCATTTGCAAGTGTTACGGAAGCCCTTCCACGGATACTTTCAACCAGGAGATACTTTTGTTTCACAAGGTGGATGCAGGACCCATTATTTTTTACCTAAAATCCATGGATAACAATGATGGAATGAAGGAAGATCCAGATGAAATGAAAGCCAGTAAAAAAATAAAAATGGAGTTCCATTCCATGCATTTAGATACCTTCTGGTGCATGCAACACACGATTTTCTCCAGTTAGCAAAGACAGCTTTGGACGTCCTAGCGCTATTTGCAACAGGCTACTTATGTGAAATCGGTTTCTCAGCTCTTGCACATCAAAACTAAGGCATGGAATCTTTCAGAGCTCGGTGATGACATGTGAGTAGCTATCTCAAACAAAGAGCCTCGCTGCAGCATGATCAATAAAAAAACAACAGAAAAGCCATTAACTATGTTTGATTGTTGGAATAATTTGCAAATTCATTGTATCGTTACATTCATTGCAATGAAATTGTGTTAGTATGAATTGTACTATTTGATTTCAGACAACGGGTACGAGAAAATTTCATGAAAGCTCAGGGGGTACGAGTGGGTAGAAAGGTTAAGAACCACTGCCATAAGTGGTATGCACTGGCATTGACAAGATACTATTTAGCGAAGCCACTTCAGCAGACGAAAGATATGAATAAACTAACTTGTTGACACAGTTATTTATAAGAAGTCGTCCAACTATGAAGAAATGAATCCAAAGCATTGTCGAACGTGTTAATGTATTTGAAAAAACTGAATGAGAATAAGTGCCCTTATCTTATGCAGAATATGGTTTAGCAGCAACCTCAAGTAGTTATGGTGAAGTGTTTTTTTCTTGAATCCTGAATTACCTGGATTGAACAGCCATGTTCGCTGCCGGTGTACGAATATACCGTACCTAAAAATCCCGCATGAGCCGCTATTTTCGCCTCGATTTGCAACTCCGTAACTCACCGGTCGATCGTGCTAGAGAGCTGTTCAAACCCTCAAAAGACTGGGCAAGTCTTCGAGCCGGCAAAGAAAAAAAAAATTTGGTTTCGAGTTTTTTTGTGAGTGGCGTCATAAGTGAGGTAGGTTTCTGGCCACTTCGGCTCATGTTACCTGGCCTAGGGCCCAACCCCTAAACGGAAATATTTCTCTCAATATTTGATTGGAAACGAGGCTATAATCCGAGTATTTTGAGGCATTGAACGACTGTCTAGCTATTCTGGTTCAAAAGTTGTGGCCTAAAAACAACAACTTAATTATCTTATTAAGGGATTAATTAATTACATTATTTTGTTGTTTTTTGGTCGTAACTTTTGAACCCGAAAACCCAGCGAGTCATCCAAAGTATCACAAGATTCACATTTTAGCCTAGTTTCCAATAAAAACTTGAGCGAAATACTACCATCTAGTGCAGCTATGTCCAACCCGCGGTCCGCATGCGGCCCAGTCGAAGGTTTTGTGCGGCCCAGCTTAGGCTTTCACTGTAGCAAAAGTACCCTAGATACTGATAGCCTGTCCTTTTTCTGACAATCTTGAATTTGACATTTTTGATTCAGGTGGTCCTCAGTGCCACTTTATCGCCTCTTTCACCATTGCAGTTAGGATTCGTACGCTTTCAGTACATTAGCTGAAGTTAAGTCTAGTTTGATAAGATCAATGTAAGCCGTTCAACGTGCGGCCCTCATTACTGTGTCATCGAATGTGTGGCCCTGGTTAAGAGAGTGGCATAGTTTTTGGCTCAGTAAGCCATTTGGGTTGGACATAGCTAATTTAGTGGTTTGGGCCCCGGGTGAAGAAGCCTAAAACTACTCCACTTATAACGTCATTCACAAAAAAATCCGAAACTAAAATCCAAAAAGTGTTGCTTCATTGCCGACTCAAAGACTGCCTAGTTCTTGAGGGTTTGAACAGCTCTCGCGCACAATCACCTGGCGAGTTTCGCAGTTGCTAACAGAGGTGGCTGGAGTTACTTTTTCAGACTCTGACTCCGCTCCTGTTCCTAAATTTTTGAATCCGGATCTGGAAATTTTTCAAATTTGAGAATCCGAAACCTGTTCAGACTCCGGCTATCATCGATCCAACCGAAATTTACCAATGTTTTTACTTATGAAATGACCACTCCTGCTACCCCCTAAATTAAGAAGTGCACTCCGGATCCATGGCCACCTCTGATTGCTAAGGCACGTGCAAACTGCTGATTTAGGCTGAAACTACCGACAGCGGAGGTGTGAGATTCAAGTTATTGATAAATCGATTTTGGGTGAATGTTATGTACTTTACACTCAAATTCGTTTTACCTTCTCTTGTATCCAAGGTCTTGTTTGTAATAGAACCATTTGCCCACGGTTGCTCTTCACCCGACCCCAAAGCTGTGTAAATTAGAGCTCCTCCTAAGTAGATCCCAGCGGAAATCCAAAACAGCGTTTGCCACTGGGTTAGCGAATTCTGCAAACATAAAGTATGTATCTTTGCACAGCTTCGAACAAAACAAATCGTTGCAGTTTATGTAACAACAACGCAAGTCTTCACAAAAGTTTAGGTCTTGTGTGGATGGTGAAAAGGAACGATCGGCAAAGAAGAAACAAAGTGGTTATTTTTATTGTATGGGTTTACCGCACACTCATGGTCCATATCACAAGGGTAATGGAACAACACAAGAGACTGCTGATTACTTCATAACCATGAGGAAATGGCGCGCGTCTTTTAAGGTATATTACATTATTGGTTTATTTTTTTTCTTTGCCAACTGTAAATGTGTTGAACATTTGCTCATTCAAACACAAGCAAGAGAGACGAAATTTGCTTTTTGATTCGATACAGTTGCGATACATTTTTCTATTTTCAATCTGCATGTCTTGAACACTATATAAACTTGACTGGTGCGTTTATGGAGTTAATCGCGATTGGCTTGCGAGGTTTTGAGGCGAAATGTGCTGCATCTAAACATTTACGTTGGAGTGTGCTTCTGCTGAAGTCGTATGTTTGCTGATACTCCTGACTAAACATGTTTGTTTATACTGTTGTGTTATATACCTGTCACCCCTTGTCAATGTCACATATCTAAAAGCTGAACACGACTTCTCTATATCTGTTTCATGTGCTTCTGTTATTAGTGATTTGTCTGCATTGTGGGGCACTTCTGTGAGCTTTTGCATTCCGTATCTGCGTTTGTCCTTTTGCACTTTTCTGATCGGGTCGCAATAACTACATTTTAAACTGAGTAACATGCAGTTATTCCTTACGAACAAACCAGGTTTTTCCTGAGGATATAACAAAACGGTCAAGACACAAGAAAGGAATCTCTATGAGGTCCAGTAAAAGTCATGACTGAAAGTGTACATGAACAGTTGAAAGTGAAAAGAGCAATACCTAAATTGTTACAAGCTATTCTCCAACGATCAACCAAAGCTGGTTTGCTTTTCAGAGGATCCATAACCAAAAGTTGATTCATCGTGCATGTTTTATTTTCATTTTGTGCCAAAAAAAGTTTATCAGCTTGGTTACCATTCTACCCAACACACAGTTACTCGAGTTTTTACATTTATTTTATTTTGCAAGAAAATGTAAGCCAAGTACTGTATAGCACATTAACGAAATTTACTAAACAACACTTACTTTAGCGCAAGACAGCCCAGTTGCATTACAGATATTGTTTTCTAGATGTACGTATTCATGTTTTCAGTCATTTCAAACTTCCATAAGCAAAATGTGATCTTACGTCATCCTGAAGAAGAATGCCTGCCACTAGAGGAGAAAGAAATCCAGGTATATTTCCAACGGTATTGGCCATTCCATAAATAATGCCGCCATATTTTGGTGCAATATCCGCTGCGTTAGCCACGCAACCAGGTACTGTTTCATAAACAACTACTATTACGTTTTCAATGTAAAATGAAAAGAACAATGGAAACGACCAGATGGTACGAAAATGTTTACTACTTTTGAATTACACACAAAGTTACACATGCATACCTGTCAAAGCGTTGAAGGCCACAGAGAGAGAAAGAAATGCTACAGCTGCTGCAGCGTTGCATCCTATGTAGCCTGCTAAAACAACGAACATAGCAGGCACAGCAAGCCCGACGCCCGTGTTAACTTTCCTGATTATCACAGTCGACAAAATTTGCTTTTCACGGATAAGATCAGTGAGATAACCTCCGGAAAAGGTGAAGAACCATTGTAAAAGGTAAGGGAATGCAGATAAAAACCCACTCTGAAAAAAAGCGAGGCATGCTTTTGCCGTGACAAGTAATTGTTTTCTCAGTTAAAAAGTAGTTACTTTTTGTGAATCATAAACAACCAAACCACAAGCTATTCTTTGTAACTGTAGAACTGTTTAGGGTCATTCCATGTCAAGTGATCATAGCCAGGCGTGCAATTAGGGGGGGAGAAATGCCCCCCGGAAATTTTCAAAACATTGCAAAGCAATTTTGACATTTGCAGAAACTTTGAAATAATGAAGTTGAAATACTGTATTCTAATCATTTTTAAGTCTTAGAATTTTTCTTTGCCTTACTGGTTTTTCTTTGTCTTGTTGGAAGTCTTAGAATTTTTCTTTGTCTTACTGGAAAAATTAGAAATTTTCTTTGTCTTACTGGTTAATTATCTCCTTTCAAGATATATCTTGAGACAGGCCATCTGATCGAAAATTTCGTAAATTATTGGTATTTAACCACAAATACGCTGGAATTGGGAGATCGTTTAAAATGTTGGTAACCTATCTCTAAGGAATTTTTATCCTTTTTTTCGTGTACTACTCTGAAAATTTTCAGAAATGTAGTGCGTGTGTACGCTTTGATTTTGCTTCTTGCCATCTTCTGATGAAGAGAGATTGCATACACTCTTGAAACGTCAACGATAAATACTGCATTGCTATCACACCAGTGGAGCAAAGTTTGCACCCAGTAGACTATGCCTGGTGACAGAAACAGCATACTCGTATGTTCACATTGTGTTAGCTTTACGTTTGCCTGGGGCTACTATAGAAGCATTTTTGCATTTTATGTTCAGGGGTTAACCGTTGCTGGGGTTTCACAGCCAAGCTCTAAGGTTGTGAGGGAAATTCGAATTTCACAAGAGCCACAAAGTTATTAGGTGTTGTTTAGGTAGTCCTAGCAACAGTGGCTAGGCCCACCCACATCTGGTGGCGAGTCTGGCCCAACCATTCGTAACAGAGTGAAAGTTGCATCGCTTTCAAGAGTATTTCAGTTCGCAGACGAAGTCTCGTATCTACGAATGAAACAATAGCATCATTGATTAAATATATCCTGACATTCATACTAGTCTCTTGTATCTAACAGCTTCATCACTCGCAATATCGTCTGCAGAAATTATTTCACAACAAATATATTCAATTGAAGTTTAAAAAATGTTGGTAAACAATTAGATGAAATTGCTAAAGCCAGAAGAAAAGTTAAGCAGGTTTACCAGGAGCCTATACATCTGCCACAGCAAAGCCATGACTGCACTAGTTGAATCCGGAACCATGTGTTTGTATTAGGTTCATAGGCGTACGAGGCGAGGGGCGGCAGTCCCCCCACGGCTTGAAAAACTTTAGGGCAAACTCAGTTTCCACGGCAAGCTCAGGTTGCGGAAAAATCCTGAATGATAAAAAATATTACAATACAGTGAAAATTTTCAGGGCAACTCTGTTTTTCAGGGCAAGCGCAAGTTGCTCAAAAATCCTGAATGATAAAAAATATTTAAATACAGTGAAAATTTTCGGGGCAACTCTGTTTTTCAGGACAAGCGCAAGTTGCCGAAAAATCCTGAATGATAAAAAGTACTGTATATTCCATACAGTGAAAAATTTCAGGGCAAACTCTGTTTTCAGGGCAAGCTCAAGTTGCTCAAAATGCTGAATGATAAAAAATATTTCAATACAGTGAAAAATTTCAGGGAAACTGTTTTTCAGGGCAAGCGCAAGTTGCTCAAAAATCCTTAATGATATAAAATATATATTCAATACAGTGAATTCAGGGCACACTCTGTTTTTCAGGGCAAGCGCAAGTTGCTCAGAAATCCTGAAGCATAAAAAATATTTCAAGAGTGAAAAATTTCGGGGCAGGGGCAATTTCGGGCAACTCTGCACAAGTTTCTCAAAAATCCTGAACGGTGAAAAAATTTTCAAATACAATCTATAAGCGCTTTGAAATGCATGTAAAAGATGCCATCGGGACCGAAGAAAATATAACGTTACAGGCAAATTGACATCACAGACTAAAGCCATTATAAACAAAATCAACTGCATAGAACAGATTTACAAGACGTTTCAGGCCCCATTTGGATTAAAAACTAAAAAAGTTATTTCAGATAAAATTGTTTATTTTCAGGGCAAATTTTTTCCGCCTCCACAGTAAAATGCCTTCCCGTACGCGTATGATTAGGTTACTAATTTTTACTCTGTCCTGATCGTTCGGTCTGCATCTTGATTAAAACCCAGAGGGGGTGAAGACGTTTGTGGGAGGGGCCCATATTTTTAAACTATATCCAATGGATTCAAACTATGTCCAACACATTTTTCCAAGGGGGGCGAAAAATTTTTTACCTAGTTACAGGCTTGATTAAAACTAACAAGATTTCATTTTTAGGAATGTTGCGAAGAGCACTTTGCCTGTGACCGTTTGCGAAAAAGTTGTACCGCGGTTGAATAAGCACGATGACGTCATCGAATGAAAGTTCATGAAAATTGCCCCCCCCCGAAATGAAGAGCTGGTTGCGCCCCTGATCAGAGCTATATATCTGACCATGAGCAAAATCCATGCACTTTCATAAGCAGAGAGATCTCATCACTCTGATTTCAAAACACTTTGAATTTTTTAAATCGGACCAGTATTCGCAGTTATTTATTGCTGGTTGAAATTGCAATGTCCCCATTTAATTTTTGCGTATACTTTTTGTGAATTTAGTGCTCTGACATAAAAACCCTTGATCATTGTCTTCTGAATAATTTTAGCTGAAATTTGCAAGAATGTGTCAGGTGTGTTTATTAAAAATCAATCATTGGTACTTTCCTGATGACCTTTGAACTTATGTAAACCAAGGTCAAGTAAGACATAGTTTTTGTGTGCGCTCATGCATGACCATATTTCAGTTACTTGTAACTCGAAAAGGTCAACTAGTATGAAGTTCATTCTTGTTTTATTTGAAAGCTATAGAAGGGAAATTTTTTTTGGTTTCAGGAAACCTTTGCCTGTTTACCTAGTTGATATAGTTTTTATCATTTTAAGTAACTACGGAGATTTTGACTCATCATTAATACACGCACTAGAGCAAGCTGCAATAATGATTTATATCCTCAACTTTTTTGTTTGACATGATACATGTTTCTGATAGTTTGTTGAAGATAAAACAG
>JGI24158J21664_10014452_pt1 | contig 10356 bp, 10 predicted proteins | sample Ectturendosymbi3_FD_21664 | JGI IMG/M metagenome (IMG submission 21664) | reverse complement strand
TTAAACTTATCCCATAAATATAACTCGAACTCATTGGTGGCCGCACTTCAGACAAATAAAAGTAATGCGGCCGGCAATAGCAAAAGGTTGCACACCCCTGGCTTAGAGGGAGTATTGGCGACAAAACATTTCGAAAACCTCAACATACAAGTAAACATTGAGTAGTATTTCCAATTTTTATTTTGGTGTTAAACGTTGTGCGATAAAAATGTCTATCGAAGTGTCAAACACAGGAGGTTACTTTGTCTGGTAAATTTTATTTTTTAGCAAGCACACCGAATGGTAACGATATATATTTATAGAAAAATGTGCCCGTTTACTGAGGATTTACGTACCAACTACATTTGACAAATTTCCAAATCAGGTGAATTTGCTTCAGAGAGCAATCGTGCCGTTACAGATGACAAAGAATATCACGCCTACCTCTTATACCATTTTTCATCTGAACAAGATGCAGCCGATCAGGAACAAGTACGCAGAATCGTGAAAGAAGTCAAAGAAGTTCTCCGTAGGAAATACTTTACTGTTTACGATGAACAGCAGAATTGGGAAACTGGCTGTAAGTATTTCCAATAATGGTAGATAATAGTCAAAAGAACGAACGTTACGATTCTGAAAAATGTAAGAAATAGGGTTGTCACTGATAAATTGCGATGTTTTTAACACTACCACAATATCGCGTAGAGAAAAAAGGTCTGGATTTAATGGAGAAATCCCATAAATAATTATTTCCATTTTTTAATACGAAATGAAACCATTATGCCGGCGAATATTTTTTCTAATAGTTACCTTTACGCCTGTAAATACACAAAAGCATGTACTTTATATTGGCGAGTCTAGCTGTATGTGAAAATGGTAATTGCAAATAAATTTTTGAAAGCAATCCTGATTGCAATGTTCTGTGCAAAGATGGTTGGAAAATTTTATCCCGAACACAGATTGCACTCTCAGAATCCACGAGCAAGATGTGACGATCACAGCTGTCATTAGCTTACTGCAGGCCCTAAAGAGCAACAAAAATATTTTCTCTTGCACAATCACGCAAACTTAGAAGAAACACAACAAACGCAACTGAAACGTGGAAGTGTGAGTGAAGCTCAGATAAAGAGAAAGCAGCAACTGGAGAATTTTCAGTTCTGTAATTGAAAAAATAATGGAGATGTTGAGTAACTAAAAATTTTTTGTTGTAGAATCACACTGGTTTATAAACAACTAATGCAGCTGAGATCCAAATGTGAAAATAAGAGCGAATCTCAATGGAATCTAAAAACGTTTGTAGAAAGTAGCAGCACTACACAATGAACAAACAAACAAACAAAAAAAGCGAAAACCAAGTATTGGTCACTTAAGCGTGCTGTATGACTTAAGCATGTTGTGTCCCGCAAATTGACACGTTTTTGTAAAATGGCCCGTAGGTCAAAAGCAGTTGGACGCTGTTCTAGCAGATCGTCAATGTAGGTGATTTTTGTTGGGAGCTATGGGTTAAACCGCATCACTCAAGATTCTGAAGGCAATTTACTGAATTGAAGAAGTTTCGAATTGTGATTCTGGTACTTTCCACTGGCCTTCATTGCTTTCCACTGACGTCCTTGTACTTTCCATTGACGTATTTTCGTTGTCGTTCATGAGGTTGACGTACTTGTACAGTATATCATTTGGTAACCCGTTTCGTGTCTTAAAAATGTACATTCTCGCGACTAAGTTCATTCCAATTAGCACCGTCATTCCGAACGGTTCACGTAGAGGAGCAGAACTGCTTGCTCAACAAACGGAGTTTTGCTTCCTAGAGGCCCAAGGACATGTACGCACATACTTCAAAGTTGCTCTTCACAGATGTCGCAGTACACAAACATATTTAAGTAGCGATTGCACTAGGACATGAAACACAATTAAGTATAAAAACGCGAAAAATATCCAGCATTATATTCTCCATGGAGAGGCGCAGGTCCAGGTATTAATGTGTGGGACAGAAAAAAAATTTTAAGGGGAGCAGATTGTTGTTTTTTTGCATGTCTTAAACTTTTAACAAAACATTTTCTGGGCACAACCAACTTTGGGAAGACACAGAAAAAACTTAGATGAGACTGTCCCGGAATTCCCCAGTCAAAAACCCGGAACACATTCAACACGACAGGCCCGGCACCAACTAACTCCGCCACTGCGATACGTGCAACAAAGGTTTATCGCGAGCCCCGCCTTCGGCTAGAAACGCTCCACTTATTGCAAAGGGAACGCGGCGCATTCCACTACAGACCTTTACACAGACGTTTTAACATATACTTGCCAAGCTGATAATGTTATAATTCACGAATTTTATTTTTTGAGTTTATATGTAGAGTGCTTAAATATTTGTAACTATTAGTAAAACCTATGCAACCAAGTGCTCGCTTATTTGGTTTATTAACACATTGAGTTTGTATGAAGGTCTGTTACTGGCTGAAGAACAAATAATTTTTCATATGACAACTTTGGCTTGATAAGAAGATTGTAGAAATATTGTAAATTTGTTTTAAAAGTAGGCTTAATTTCATTTAGAACCCCAACACTCTGTGCAACTGATGGTGCTAGATATGAAACATCACAATTCCGGTTAAGTTTTCATAAAAATAGGTAGGATGCTTTGAAGAAAAATAAGGTAAAGAAACATGAAATGCATGTGGCATATCTTCACAACAAAGAAGACCTTTAATTACTGTAATGTATCGTCAATTTTTATAAATATTAATCTCACACTGAAAACTTCCGTTTTCACGCAGTTTAGTTTTTGCTACTGTTATTTATTTTTATCGTAACTCAGTCACTCTCCAGCCCATCAGTTTGATTTGGTTTGTCATTTACACTAGATGCTATCTTAATCTATTTGAAATATCATCATCCACTAGTTGCTGTCTTCACCCATTTGAAAATCTTTTTTTTCAGTTTTAACTGAAAGAATACTGTCCTTCAGGCAAAAAAGCCACCGCATCATCATCGCTCAAACTCAACAATTCGTTACCGATCAGTGGAGTGTTTTTCAATCTTCAGAATTTTAGTAACCTAAACTAGGCGATTTAAAACACGTCGGTGGCAAATAATTAACGCTCAATTATTAAACTTCACTATTTCGTCAATGGAAACCTGTTTTTGAAAAAACAAAGTTTTCAATTTCCTCACATACTTAGCCTCAAAAATTTTTACGTAAAAGTCGACTGATGAAGTTGCCAGCTACTCTGTTTTGTGTGAATTACCGTAGTTACAAGATTGCTTTTATTGGCTGTTGTATAAAATCGCAAAACGCTTCTAACGGTTTGATTTTTTACCGTATCGGTGTTGAAATCGCAAAACGCTTCTAACGGTTTGATTTTTTACCGTATCGGTGATGGTAACTGTTTACCAAAACGTCTACGAAGTGTGTTTTACTGCGTTTCCCTTATTTTGTCAAATACGAAAGGGTAATTAACATAAATGGGTGAAAAATTGGCCTAAAAAAATTTCAAACATAAAAGTAACACACCCGAACTGTGACCTGCGATTTTGAAATATTTACTCTGTCACTAACTGTTTCACTTGTCAATGCTGGTAGCATAGTTTTACACTTTTGGTGCCATGAGACAAGAATCTTTGTGAAATTTCTTTAAAATCTACAGTAGCAATTCTTTGGCATTGTTCACAAAAATGGTAGTGTATTAAAATAGAGTCTCGTGTCGTGAGACTCGTTTGCAGCTGCAGTATGCTTCTGAGTGACTTTAAGGTTTGTACTCGTTGGCTGGAGCACAAATATTTTTGAAACTTGATCAGAAAGGAAAGATAAAGCTGTAGAGTGCTGAATTGCGTTTTCAGTGTTGCGGTTTCATTTGAGGCCAGGCGTAATTTATTTCATGAATACTCCACCACCTGCGTCAACACACTGTCGCTGTGTAGAGGCACGGTGCATCTAACGATTCAGACCGGCTATACTAGGTCAGGGACACCCATGCTGGAAACCCTGCTGACGAAGTGCCAGTATAAGATTCATCCAAAGCTGACACCCACCCGGATAATAACGAAGTCAATTATGCTGGATAGGTCATGGTCCAGGTTATCAACGACCGCGTTCTTGTTGCTTGGAACTCAAGTGGTTCGAAAACTAAACAAGGCGCCCAACAACCACAAATAAAGAACCTCCAATTTATTCAACCGCCATCGTGTCTCTCAACGTTGAGGAATTATCAATGGCCAGGTGTGAATACCTGTCAAGAGTACTACAAGACCATGACGTTAACACCCTGATTCTCCAAGAAGCACTCACAACTGAAGATCCGGCTAAATCACGAAGTAGAATCCCTAGATACAGTTTTATTACAACAATTCATCAGGAAAAGTACAGACTATACGTTTATGGAACACAAGCAACCAAACCAGAAGAAATCGAAACAGACCTAGAACTTGACAATAATCTTAGGTTAACATCAATGTTTGAAAACCTCACTAATGTAACGTTTACAAACCCAGAAGCCCAGTGACCCAATCCGCCGCTTCGTAGATGCTCCCATCCAGTAATGATATTCGGAGACTTCAACAGCCAATAAATTGACTGGGGTTACGCTGACAACAACAAAGCGGGAGAAGAAATCAGTAGATGGGAACATGACAAAGACTTGCATTCATTGTCCGGCCCCAAACAACCTAGTACTTTCATATCAGCCAGGTGAAAACGTGACTACTCACACGACCTATGCTTTTTTGTCACAAGTAACATTAACCTGGGACCCCTCAATAATCACAAAGTATTGGAAAATTTCTTACACAGTCGACATCGACTAAACCTCATCACCGTTGGCATTAATATCCCTTCCGACCAATCCAGCACAATGGAATTTCCAAAACGTAAACTGGGCAAAATATACCTCTGACATTGAACTAGCATGTGTAGGAGTACCAGCAAAAGATAAAAACCTGGAATCTTTGAGAAAATTTATCTTAACCTGTGTAAAATAAAATATACCAGGGGATAAAAAAACGAAATGCATCCCATGCTGGTCCTACTAGAGCGAAACCCTTTTCAAAGAATACGAAAAGCACTTGAGCCTAGAAAACGCAGAAAGGTTAATGTTGAACACATTAACCAATGAAAGAAGGGATAGATGGCTAGAAGCAGTAAAAATTTTGAATTCACAAACCCTCAAGCCTAGACACTTGAACCTTACTTATAAAACGTCACCCTGCAAGGAAAGAATACAGGCGATTATGCCATAGTCAGTTTCTGCAAAATGAACAAATAGTATTTAACAGGACCAGTTACTTCTCGGGAAATTTATAAAGCACAAAAAAGCACAAAGTCAAGAAATCTTCAGTACCGCGTGAAATTTTTCCTAAAATGCTCAAACACCTTGGAAAGCAAGCAATCAACTAGCGCAGGCCCTATCTGATGTCATCAACAAAGGGAAATATATAAGAACTCGGAAATTGCTAAAAGTCACAGCCATACGAAAGCCAGGGAAATCAGCAAACGATCCACCTAGCTACAGGCTAATTTATTTTCTATGCTGCGCTTTCAAACTCTTCGAATGCATCATCCTGAACAGAATCATACCCCTTCTTGAAGAGCAAACACCAACGGAACAAGCACTCTTTCGCGGGACAAGCACTCTTTCGCAGACGAAGCACAGCTGGACAATTGTTAGCTGTCGCAACTACGTTGAAGCTGGTTTTGAAATGAAAAAGAATTACAGTGCAGGCTTCATCAGCAATATATCACACTGTTTGGCAACAAGGATTCATGCTCAAGCTCAGCACAGATAGTCAAATGCAAGAAAATCTTGCCCATCGTTGCACGAATGAGCCGAACCAGAACATTCTACGTTTGTCTGGGTGACGACACCAGCAAAATTTTCACACTCAAGACTGGCGTAGATCAGGGCTCTGTCACCGCACCAACTCTATTTAACGTCATTCTAAGTGACGTGCCTGAAACATAATCTCTAAAATTCGTTTCTGCAGATGACTGGGCTATGCTCTACGAACCGAAGGACTTACAAGAATAGCAGCCATCATGTCTGACCATCTAACAACACTCAACAGCTCTTTAAGCAGTGAAACCTCAGACTGAGTTCCACCAAGACCACTACATCACTCTTTCATCTGGACAACCATCAAGCCCACCAGGTCTTGCAGCTCAATATTGACAACAAACCGCTCTCACCTGAACCTTATCCCAAGTAGCTGGGTGTCATACTGGACCGTAGCTTAGCCTACAGAAAATACCTCAGCAACGTATCCAACAAGCTTAAGTCATGAACCGCTCTTATTTGCAAACTTGCAAAATGGGACGCAAACCAAACAGTCCTGATAATTTCTGCATTGGCCCCGTTTTACTCCGTGCCCGAGTCCTGCGCTTTTGCTTAAATATCCCCATCAAACGACTACTCCGGCACCCACCACAACAAAGCTGAAGTCAAGGCGACCGTTCTACAACTCTGAAAAGCGTTAAGTTGGCATGGGTAGAATACTGGAAAAACAGCCCACTAACAAGATGAGACATCATTGAATATCACACAGTGTCACTGCCCGGATTCCACATTGCTACTAGGCGCCAATGGGTAGCAGTCAACCGTCTCAGAGGAAAAGAGGCCAAGGATTCCTAAAAATTCGTTCGATGGGGAGTAAACCAGAACCCAACATGCTCCCGTTGCGATGCACCGAAGCAAATATTTGATCACCTTGTTCTGGCCTACCCCTTCATTCATATACGGGGTGGCTATCACACTATCTAAGAATGTGGCGAAGATTTTCAAAAATAATTGACAGATACCAACGTGAATGTCTAAGGGTGTCATACGACACTGCTAGGAGAATCATGAAATCCATGAGTGCTTGCAGAATGTAGACATCAGACTTTTTTGCAATTGTTGGATGTGTTTTAACCAGCAGGGGGAGAGATGCCATGTTGGCGATCAACCTCATGCATTCTGCACTGGGGCAGCCCTAAGATATCCCAGGGGTTTGACACCAAGTCAAGTTAATAAAAATGGCATATCATCTTTTTTGTTTTTGTTTTTTGAAGCAACCGTCAAAAACTGCGTAGCACCCCACGCGTTTAGGCGAAAATAAACGCTCATCACTAAAAGTATTAAAAGGAATTGAAACAGCAATATACTGTAAATTGAGCAGCTTGCTGTTTTAAGATTTTGATCAATTTTACTTTTATGTTAGGGTTTTCGCACAATGGTTGAGTCAGACAAGAAGCTCATTTTTATTCTTCCGCCTGGAATGAAGAAATTGATCAAGCAGCAAGCTTCGAAAGACGAAACGTATCGAATGATTAAGAGTGCTATTGAGGTTGTATAGACATCTTCAAATTGATAAAATCTCACAAGCTGATATACGTAATCTCAAATATTTTATCTAAGGAATGTTTCTAGACAATGTGATAAAAACCAGAATTTCTCGAAAAGCTTTTCTATGTTATTGCTAATACAGTATCTTTGATTAAAATATATTGTCAAGGTTTTTCAGCTGTTGTTTAATTGAGATCTCTTTTCAGTTAAACTACGCCATCGGGTGGTCGCCATCCCAAACGTTCAAACGCTTTTCAATGGAAATGGAATACGCAATGCCGAAACTTGAACCGGTTGCAAACGGGTTAATGTTTTCAGGTGAACATCAACCACAAGAAGCAAACTGGTAGGCTAATTTCATGTGTTATTATACCTTAACAATTCGTGTCGTCATTACACGAACACGTGACATGTTCAAAGGTAGAAGACCTTCGGACACGTTCTTTATTTGGAGTTAAAGTAACGCATTACTGTTTCGTCACAATAATAATAACAAGGATGAATCAGCGGACTCCATCCCTCTTACAGTGACGAGCAGGGGGGAATCCTCGCAAGAAGCAAACCTAAAGTTAAACATGGAGTAAGTAGGTATGAAGAAGGCCAGTGGGACATACCGACGGAAATCTTGGTAGGAAGAAAACCAAGAGCTACCGTAAATACAGACCCTTGAATACCCCGGAGGAAGCAAAATGTTGAAATCTCAAATATATACTGTATTTATTCGATTGTATACCGCGGCCTATAAAGTTTTTTTCATTTCGTGCGGCTTATAATGAAGGGAGGCTTGCATTTCTATTTCTTCACTTCATCGCAAGGTACAGACGACGTTCAGCTTTTCCTAGGCTACGTTTTGTCGAACAAACTCTCTTTTCGCATTCTATTCTCTTCATCACGTGCACGTCCGTCACAGGAGGAATTATGATGAACAGAAGGCATTTTTACGGGTGTAAGCATCATTAGCAGGGTTGCCAAAAATGGCCACATATACTTTTTTTTATAATTTCCAAAGAACATTTAAATATTTTTATATACACAACACATAAAAGATTTATTATGGCGTTTTCATCTAAAACTTACATTGCAAAGTTGAAAATTCAAGCCCGTCTGATTTTTCATGGTGGTTTTGTATTGTCAAATATTGCAAAATTAGAATGATAAAAATACTGTATATTGCAATCCTGAAAGTTCATGCACCAAGTCTTTGTCATCGAACCCTTACGCAATTAAAGATCAATGCTTTGTTTCTCTCGAATATTTAATTGTGCACTTCTTTTAAATGTTACACATGACTCATTCTCTCTCTTGCTATCTGCTCTCTCGAATGTCACATGAAAAAACTTTTCTCGAATGCGAGGTTGCGCTTCTATCTCATACGCCTAGAGAACAACCTAGTTTATTTCGCAAGCCAGATTTGCCACCGCCTTAATCTTACATCGGGTTAGCTCTCTCAAGAATCCTCGGAAAGCAGCCTGAGTTCTCTCAAAAAGTAAACTTGTCGCTGCCTTGTTTCTACATTGGATTTCGTGCCCTTGCGGATTTAATGACCAAGTCTCGTCTAACTTTGCGTCTGGTTCTTTAGTGAACCGCATAATTTCTCTCTAAAATTAGACGTATCAACACATCTATTCCACATTGAGTTTCAAGCCGTTGCAATTTATGCCTAACCAGACGCGAAGCCAAAACTTTTAATAGGGGGGGCAAGCAATAACCGAATTTGAATCTAAATAATCCAGGTCCCTTATTTATAAAGCATCATCCATAAAACGTGCATTTGTTTGACGTTTTTCCTAACAAATGTGTTAAGATTTGAGCCGATAAAGAGACATTCTGCTTTCAATGACTTGAAATGCCAGTCAAAAGCATGCTTCAAGAGGCTGGTTTCTACTGAAGAAAAGTTTCGTGTATTGATAATAATCCGTGAAATGTTTTGGCTAGGTTTGACTTTTTCCGTAAAAACATCCTAGCTACATTAAACTTACTTTGGTTGTTGGTTTTATGAGACATTGCTAATTGACTGTCTTCACAGAGATACACAATAGAATTAAAATGTAAACACCATGGCAACCCCACTATTGCAAAAATGATCGACTGCACTCAATTGCACACAGCGGTAACTCACCACTACACGCAAAATTCGTACAGATCACTGGTTTCAAGAAAAAACAGTAACTTGTCTGCGGAATTTGAAGTCGTAATGGGAAATCAATTCAATCTAGATTTTTTTGGTTACATACGCATTATTGTCGAAAAAACGGATCGCAAACTAACTGTATGTAACGACAGTATCAATGCCCTGAGCACTTAAAAAATAAACACAATATAGCATATTGTTGCTAAGATTAGATTTTCCTCCCGACTCTTCCCGCTGCAGCTGAATGATTTCAAATTTACATCTGATGAAAGTTGAAACACTGTGAAACTGCACAGATCGGACTCAGTTGCCTGATATAACTGATTTTTGGGAAATCATTCATTAAAATATAAAGACTCCATATAATTTTGATTGAACCGTCACAACACATGTTCTCACAAATGAATATCTAAAAGCAATGATATTGTTGCTAACCATTGACAACGGCGTAGTAAAGACTACTTTCAAACCGGATTGTATCTTGGCCAAACTTTGAGCTTCAAAACTTATAGAATGCGAATTGCCACCATATTCATGCACAGTAACGCAGCCAAGAATTTTGTTCTTGAGGGGCCAGTCAAGACGTGTCAGTCACTGATGTCTTCTTAAATCCGACTGTTCCTTCCGTTTATTTCCTAACATGCAGTTGAAAATTGATTTGAAGCACCAGTAAAAATTATGGCAAGTTTGTTTCGGGGGGGCATTGCCTCTTCGGCCTCATTTTGGCTGCGCCACTGTTCACGCATCTAATTTTAGAACTGTACAAAAACAAAAATCTACGATATTCATTTAATGCTATGCAAACAAGGATAAGTTATACAGGGTGTCGATAAAGTCCTGCACACATTTCAAAATGTAATTGCGAAGTTACTAAAGTAGATAAAATCATACAGTTTTTTGCAAAGTGAAGTTTGTTTATTAAAGTTTAAA
>JGI24158J21664_10014451_pt1 | contig 10356 bp, 4 predicted proteins | sample Ectturendosymbi3_FD_21664 | JGI IMG/M metagenome (IMG submission 21664) | reverse complement strand
CATCGAATCGTATAGCCTATGTGGGAAAGAGCTGCCAGATGATCAACACAGTTGCGCAGGGAGTGCTGGGTTGCAACCGGTCTCTCTCGGTGGAACAGGTGTTCAGATGCACAAAGATCTGGGCGTGGCAGAGAAAGTATAAACCCAGCTAAAATGAAACTATAAGCATAAACTCTTTTTTATTTCGTGAGAAATATGATACACATACAGAGCTGGGCAGTAGCGAGCTACTAAAATAGCGAGCTACTGTAGCGAGCTGATTTTCCAGGCTTGTCCACGGGAATGGGATTCCTATGGGAATCCCATGGGAAACGCCCCGTGGGATGGGACAGGCATAAATCGCTTGGAATGGGATGGGAATGGGACAGATAAATATGTCCCATGGACAACCCTAGGCTTGTCCCTGGGAATGTCATTCCTATGGGAATCCAATGAGAAACGTCCCATGGGATGGGACGGGATGGGACAGGCATGCATTCCTATGGGATGTGATGGGAATGGGACAGATAAATATGTCCCATGGACAACCCTGTGATTTTCCAGTAGCGTCAGCGGGAGCGACACTCTTTTTTGAAAAAAATAACGGATGTGGTAGCGAGCTATCATTATTTTACCGTTACCGCTATTCGCTATACTTTGGCGTGAGTGGTGGCCAAAGGAAAAATTTCGCAAGAGCTCTTCCGTCAGCACACGTTGATAGTAACTACTCTTCTCACTGTTTTGCGCTGATTTTGGATGATTTGTTTGCGGTAAGCCAGCAGCCTTAGGGAAAATTTGGCTCAGGTTGCTTTTGACCTGATCGATAGGTTCCACGTTAGTTCGGTAAAAACTCAGAATGAGCAACAAACTTAAAAAAGTTGGGGCCTCGAAGCATTGCCTACTGCTACCGGTAAAGCTGCGTATGACTGAACTGAATGCTTGAAAAAGTATGGCGCTGGGTTTCACATTTCGCTGCATGTGCAACTACGGTTTTTGTTTTGAAGTATATGTCAGTATGACAGTTTTTGTAGCTTGCTTCAACTACAGGATATTTGGCTGTATGCATAACTTGAAGCAAACTTATAATTCTGTCTTGAAGACAGTTCCGTAGCCAGAGGGAAAGAGGAGACATCTGTCCCCTGGCGCAGCATTTTGAGGGCGTAAGTTGAGGTTGGAATGCCACGTAACAATTACCAAATGTCAAATGTCAGCGGATGATAGTAATTACGATTTACGAAAAGTCGAATGCCACTCCCTGACACCCAGTTGCAAAATCTCATCAAGATCACCAAGGTTCGCAAAGAGAGCAATTGCAAACATCAGTGACGTTTTAACCCTTTAGGTCCCGGGTTTACTCCTTTTTTGCAGAACTTTGCAATTCTATAACTTGCCAGGCGATTGAGCAAGAGAGCTATCCACACCACCCACGGATTCAGCAAGTCTTGTAGTCAAAATCGAAAACAAACGTTTTTTGTTTTCGGTTGGCCGTCTCTGAAGGTGACGTCATAAAGAAGGCATTATTTGGAAATTTTGGCCACCGTTGGCCAACCCTGGGTCCCAATCCATTGACCCATTCCATTGGCTCAAAGTTTTGTTTAAAACTAGGTCAAAATCCGCGTCTATAGAGCCCTTGATTGACTTGCTAGCATATCTGTAGCCAAAATTATGGGTCAAACACTCAGTTTTTGGCCTAATTCAAAACATTTCAGAAAAGGCATCATTTGCCTTTTCAGGGGAAATTTTGGCTAGCCATAACTCGGCAGCAGATTGAGCTAGAGAGCTGTTCAAACCCTGTAATGACTAGTGGTGTCGTGTAGTTAAAATATAAAAAAAAATTAAATTTGGTTGGGGGATTTTGAGCCAATGGGATCATGACAAGGGCATGTTTTTTGGTTAATTACATGACGTCATCATCCGATCCACGCGCCAATATTTTGGCTCGCAGTATTTTTTCTAGGCCAGAATACGCGTTTTAAAAGCCCTTGGTTGAGTTTCTAGCGTTTCTGGTTCAAAAGTTAGGCCAAAAAAACGCTAATTGGTAATGGGCTTTTCTCAACACTTTAGGGGGATTTCCCTAATTAATTTTAATGTTTTTGGCCCTAATCTTGGAACCAGGAACGCTAAAAACCTATTCGGACCCTTCAAAGTCCCGAAATGTAACCAAAAAACAGCTAAACTAAAAAAAATTGTCATTTAAATGACTCCTGCGGGACTTAAAGGGAGGTCGGGCAAAAATGCTGACGTCAGCAAAAAATAACATAAACATCCCATCATTATATAAGTATTAAAAATAACAGACATCCTAAACTGAAACGTTTTTTTTTATTGCAAACTACATACCTTCACGAGTCTTTAGAGGGTTTGAACAGTTCTCTAGATCAATCTGACGGCGAATTATTGCCTGGGGTGAAATGCCCCCCAGAGTGGATTTTGAGAGAGTCAAATTTTGGTCAATTTTTGGTTAATGAGCCATAATTTTCGTTCCCGATATGCTAGAAAGTCATCCAAGGGCTCTAAAGACGCGGATTTTGGCCTAGTTTCCAAAAAAATCTTGAGCCAAAATAATGGCCCAATGGGTTGGGGTTCAGGGCCAGGTAAAGGTGGCCAAAAAAACAAAAACACCCCCACTTGCAGCGGTCCCCCCAGCGAACCCCAAACCGAAAACGAAAAACGTTTTTGTTTTCGATTTCAAGCAGAAGACTTGCTGAACCCGAGGATGGTTTGGATAGCTCTGTAGCTTAATCGGGTGGCGAGTTACAGCGTTGCAAACTCGCGCCAAAATTTTGGCGGGCGCGGGACTTAAAGGGTATCATCGCAAAAAGATAAAAGCAGACCCCTCGGCAGATTCCTCGAAAGCTTTTGCAATAAATCGAGAGGCTTCAATTGTTGATATTGGGTTTAGTTTTTTAGAGCTGATGCCGGCTGCTTGCTGCGCATTGCACACCTTTGAAATTAAAGCATTGAACACTTAGGCTGCACTTTCAAAAGTTGGAATGTTAAGGACACGGTGGTTGGTCAATTCGCTCTCGAATATCTAAATAACAATTCTTTGCACGCAAGCTATATAAACTACGTTCTACGCAAAGCTACTATCGCCAATACGTTGAACCATGCAGAAAAAGGACCTCAGTTTAAAATACAAGTAGTCCGTAATTTTTTCAGGGCTTTCAAACGAAACATAGATCAACATAACATTTTTTTGAAAATCTAAAATAATGCATAAAAATTTCGTGGGGGGCCTTGATTGCCCGGTTTGTCCCCCACCCTGGTTGCCGGCCAAATTCAATTTACACGCCCATAAAACTGTGACAAACAAATTTGATCTTTTATTGCTTGACCATTCTCTTGAGCGCTTTACACACAGCTCGAAACTTGCATTGATAAAGGCGAGTGTTAGCCTACAATAATCGACTCACAAAGCTAAATCCACTATATACGGGCGTTTCTGCAGTCTGTGTTTCATTTATATGTGAATGTACTGTAAAATAATTTTTCCTATATCATGATTGTACAATGACTGTTTTGCTCAGATCACGTTTTTTCTTTTACAACTTCTTACAAAAAATCATTTCAAGGTTAGGTTTTTCAAAATTGATCCTACGTCTGTAAAACAAGACCAAAACTTTTTTTAAGTGCAGCAAAAGGAGCGGTAGCAAATAGCGGTAGCTCGCTACTATTTTGATTCAGGAACGACTGCGGTAGCGACGCTATTTATAAAGTAGTGGTTGCCCACCTCTGTCCACATATAATAGAAACGCCTAACAAGAAAATTCCGTCAGCAGACGGGACAAGGATTTATCTGTTTCAATAGATTATGATGTTTGTGTTAAATAAAAATCCGATAATTATCGATTGATTGTCAAGGAAAAGTTTCAACCCCAACTTTTAAAAAATGTTGTTTTACCAAACACTCTACTGAAGGGAGAGTCACGCGTAAAACTTAGGATGTCATAAAAATGCTTAACTGAAAATTGTTCGTTTGGAATCTCATGATCTGTGGTATAAATCTTACATCTTGCAAGAGTTAATTTCATTGAAGCGTAAACAAATTAAACCCATGTTGCGACTGTCAGACACTTGACAATTTGATTATCGCATAAACTTTTCCGCACTATCCAAAATCATACTCCTATACAAGAATTCAGGGCTGGTCTTTCGTTGGAAGAGGTTGATGGAACACATGATTGAGATAAATATACCAAGAAAAAAGTCCATTATGAAATTTAATCCAACATATTACCTGTCGGCTAAGTATCCTCCCACCAATGAACTAATAAGTGCTCCTACAAAGCTAATTGATGTTGACAAAGACACCCATGTAAAGTCTTCGCAAACCAAGTTCCACTGCAACGAATAAAATAAACGCAGCTAAATTTATTACATAATTATTACAGTCACGCAGTAGCCATTTATTACATAGGGCAACGCTACAGGAATGCGATTTCCTTGATGCTATTTTTCTTTTAACAAAAGGATGTTTCCAAACACCCTGTTACGTGAAACTCAATCACAAATCATCAACCGAAGTGGATCTAGTTAAAAATATATTGACGCCTATTCATTGTGAATTTTTCAGCTATGTTTTCAGAATTCAAAGTTACGAATGAGAACTTGCATCGTAATTTGAAATATTAACAAGGAAGTGCTTCGAGACCTTTGTTCATTAATCAGCTGCAGAAAATTTGATTTGCTCGGGAACAGTTGATGTTGGTGAGAAATTGACCAGGAGATCCCGTTCTTATTATGAAGTAAAGAAAAATGTTTTGTAAAATATATATCGACAGTTTATAACACGGTGTGATAATGCTTTCTTTCTGGATTTGCAATGTTTTCGCAAGTTTAATAAAGCGTACATTTAGCCGACAAATTTTTTTCTATAAATCTCAACAATTTTTAGCAGGATGATACAAATAAGCTAACCGAACAAATCAGCATTAAAATTTCGTGGAAGTCATAATTAGTTGCAACCGCAGCTTTATTTTGTTCCTTTTACAGTTCATAAATAAACTACTCCTCACTGACAAAATCGCTCGAAGCGATTTGTAAAAATGTTGACTTTGTTGTAATTAGGCAATCACAAATGTAGGAGACCAAATTGTAGAAACAAGATGCTTTAATGGAATCTTTAAATATCCAACATTTTTGTCGCAATCGCAAATGTAGGAGACCAAATTGTAGAAACAAGATGCTTTGATGGAATCTTTAAACATCCAACAATTTTTATAAGGTGTTGTAAACTTCTGAAGAGAAGAAGTATTTTCGTTTGCTAAAGTAAAAAACGAGTTGGAAAAATACAGAGCAGTTTCTTGTCAACTTTTTTCCAAGATTTCTCTATACCCCGTTAGTAAAATGAATCTTTTTATCAAAAACTTAAACCAGCCATTACACAATACTTTCCAAAAGGGTAAACTTACCTCAGTAATTATTGTTTCGGTAAAGTCACTACGATCGTAAATGTATGAATCACAACTGGTGACTTTAAAAGTAGCATTGGTTTTGATGCAATCTTCCCAGTTTTCGCAGTCCCGAACCTTCTTCAAACATCGATCATAGCTCTATAACAGGGGAAATGATTAAAATATATTCTTAAATAATAACCTTGTGTGTTTAAAAAAGAGTTTGCTCATACGGTGTTTAAAGAAGTAGTGTCGCCATGGAATATACCCTGAGATTAGCTAATAAGAGCTGTTTAAACTACTTAGCAAATTCTGAAGACAATGAAAGTTAATACAGTAATGCTGCACTTAGATTTCGCCGATTATTTGATTTCGTTTAGAACAACAGCTGGTTTTTCTTGTGTGACGTCATACGGGTCGCCTCTCGGGCTGTTGACATTCGCCTGAATACAACTGTGTCAGTTGCCAGGGCTCACCACTAGGAGGTTCTCACCATGCTAAGCACGGTTTCCGTAAAATTGATACGATTTGTAGTATTGCACGAAGGAGGTTAAAAACTATTTGTTCGAACACCTGAAGTGCTTGGCGGGATTCCTCCTCAAACAACTAATTACGATTCCGGGAGTTCAATAGGCCCAGCAGTTTCCTTTCACACAAATACTGTTAACATGACAACGCTATATACTTGCTGAGCAGAGTTCCATGGAATAAACAATTCAGTAATGAGTTGATTTGTCAAGTTTGGAAAGGCTGTTTTGTTGTCGTAAGGGTCCACTTTACATCTGCTTGGCGGGTAACCAGCTGTAAAATAAATCAGTTGGTGCACGTTTTAATTTAAAAAGTTTTTGGTTCCACCAAGATCAAAAGTGGCAGAGCAGAGTATATCAAACTTATTATTAACCCTACGTTTACAAATTGATTGCTTAGGTAGAAAATTAAATAAGAAGTTCGTTTTGTAAACAAAGGACAACGGCTATACTATATTTAGTATGCATTTGCGTATATATTTTAACAACCCAATAAACTACTTAATGTACGATTATTTTATCATTCTGTAAAAAAAGATTACATTGTTTTCTGTGACAACGTTATTGGTTTTTAGAACAACATGATGACAAAACTCGTGGTTCTTCTGCTTTACTTATGGAAGATTGTTGTTTGTCGTTGGCGTAAGAAGCAATAAAATGTACGTAGCTTAATTCTGATAATTTACGGTAAAAACCACGACTAAATGCTACTAGTTCATTCTAAATAATGCCAAAATATTTACTTGTTTCAAAGTTTAATTCATTTACAATTTTTAGAATTTTTTTGATAAGCACTAAAATTAGCCTAATACTGCCAAATTCTTAAAACCACTGCCATTTACTAACCCAGAAAAACTGGAGAGGTCATCACTGTTGTGTGAACTATTGAAACTAGCAAAATCACTCCAACCACAGGTATGTAATACAATCCATTGCCAGAAATTTTTTCAAATATTTTGTCAAATGAACTCATGACGTAATCAAAGGTGTGCGCTTACTTCATCGCAAAAAGACAGAGATATTTGTCTGTTGAACTCAATGAAAATATACCAATGTGAAAAGTGGCACAGATCTGCAAGATTCCTGTACAAGTATTTTGTTATGACGCAATATGTTTCATCTTTGCTGTTTCATCTGGCACTGTTTATTTTGGATATGTAAATGCATCACCTCCCTTATCGCCAATAAACTATTACTACAACCTAAATCAGGTTTCTCAAACTCAAATTGCTCTGAGGGCTACATGGGGGTGTATGAAGTAATCCGAGGTCTGCACTATGATTGACGCAACAATGACGATACCGGTTACCTGAACCTTGCTAGAAGCAGCTTTCACGTCTTATTTCTTGAGAAAGGTGTCTTGAGTTATTGGCAAGTCATTTCCAGCTGTCTCTGCGTTCGTTTAATGGAACTTGTTCACTCGCTGGCCGAGCACTTTCTAACACCGGTGAATGAGCTAAATAACTTAAATGTCAATTATTTCAAAAATCCCAAAAAGCATCACGGGCCGCACAAAATGCCCTCACGGGCCACGCGTGGCCCTGTTTGAGTCCCCTGATCTAAATTCTCATCAATGCGCACTTCTATTATATTGATGAATTAGGCCTCTGTGCCTAATTTCCATTTGATACATCAAAAGCGAAAAATTGGTTTGCATTTCTCACAAGCGTACACAGCCTTGTAATGCAAGTGCGTTCTTCAGAGCGCATAATTGTTGTAGTGGAAACAACTCAATTTTCACTTTTATTTCATTAAAATCAACAGCAGACCACTTGGTTAAATCATGCACGCAATATAAATAAGATACCAATTTTAAAAACACAAAACTTTCTAATCAGGCAATTATCAGTGACAATTGGCATAAAAGGCTAGAGGTAATCGACAGCTATCCGCTAACTCATGAGACGGCAAATGTTTATGAAACCAGTGTTGAATTGCCCTTAGACGAAAGTCTATAGGTTAACTGTTTACACAACTTGACAAAAAGCCAAAAAAAACTATGCTTTAATTAACGTGTGTCAAATTTTGACTACAAAGGATTGCGGCTTGTTAAGTATTTCAGCTCTTTTTTGCAACCTTTTTCCTTATTCTGCTGCTAAAGCTTTGTTTGACTGCTCTTATAAGCATGCAAATCCTTTCAAAACAAAGAACACAGCAGGCACGACCCCAACAGTCGCTTCTCGTGAGCATATTTCCTGTTTATAACCATGATGCATCGCTTCCTTTGAACACCGCGTTTAGCCTCCAGGCTTCAATCAAGATTGACCTTTTTATGTCCCACTACAGAGTCACAGCGGTAGAACACCAATCACTAAAGCTGGTAAACCGAATTGATTCAACCAATTTGAATCGACTAAAAACTTCAAAGCTGGTGTTTAACTCTTGGAAATCTTGTGCTAAGCACCAATGGATGGTTGGAAAGGAAGACTTGTCGATTTCCGTTGCAAAGCAAAGCATACCACTGTAGCGTTGCACGTGCGTGAGCTGTCGCGCATCAATGGTGCCGGCAGACAGCCGGTGACGTAAATCTTCCTGCGAAAATCGATGGCTGCTGAGCGCATATATTCTTCCGTTTTGTTTCTTACACCACTGTGCTGAATCGAAAGGCTTAAGAAATTGCAAATGCAGCACTTACTAGATGTGGTTCTACCTCCAACGCCGTTGCAAAACGTTCTGTTAAGAAAGTACCTGTAACACTGTGCTTCAGCCTCCAACGTCATTGTCAAATGTTCTGTTTTGTCTGGTTTTATCAACCTCAGCTGTGCAGAAAGTGTGTGTTTGTACTATGGACTTCGTGTCTGCTGACAAAAATACATTCATACATACAATTATGTGGTTCATGACGCTTATGACGCACGCATGTGCAGCACTCTATGCAATTCAAGGCAAGTTTGCTCCATCTTCCTGTGGTTGTGTTTCATGGGTTAAGTTTTTAGGTAATTTCTTGAAGTTGCTTGTCAGACTTGTCTCGCTTCTTTGGCTTCGAGTATGTCCGCTCTTATCTGGTATTAACCTTCGCTGCGTATATGCATACAAGATACAAACCAAATCGTAAAAGATGGCTCGGTCTCACTGCGCAGTTCACTGCTATATGTGTTCGCTGCAACAACCCTTTTCTGCATGGTGCCCAACTTTGGCATCTCTGGCGTGTTGCGTGGCAAAGCTGTGGAGAGCTAGCAATCACAAAGTCTTTCAATGCGTGTCCGACAGCCTTTCTTCTATGCTGACAGTCTGACACCTCACAAATTCCACGCATCAACAGAACTGGAATCTTGTATTCCCTGCAGGAATTGCTTACGAAACCGAACATGATAACGCAAACACTTGTCACAATTTAAGCAGCAAACTTCAACAGCGATTGATCGTTGTGTACGGTTTCTGAAGTACAACAGAAGCAAAACCATGTATTCTACCAGCGCAGCTAAACTGAGCGAATAGACTTCACTGTCAATTAGCCTAGCGCGCGACAAACAATTAGCAATTATACAAGAACACAATTGAGGTTATTCACAGCAAATTATACACGTAGCTTGAACGCACGACTGGCTTCAAAATACAGCTACTTCAACGTCGATTGTCAAAGTACAACTGCCCGATATTCTCCTACAACAAACAGTTCGCATCGAAAACACGTGGGTTCTACCGGTTTGGTGTTCAGTCTCTTTAGTTTATCAGAAAGCTCGTTGTTTCGAATGACAAAATTTGGGCTGTACGTGGAGAAAAAAACGCCACTAACCGGAAAAAAGATGGGGCGGCAAATTTATTTTTGGCGTGTTTTGCACGCAGAGGATAAACAGGAAAACAAGCCGTATATTTGTCGCTGTCGCAAGCTGTGCTAATGGACACAAGGGAAGTGATGTTGAGCTTTCGAGGAACCTGCCTGCAGTACTGTGCTTTCATAACTCTGCGATGGTTCCGACTGTTCCTATCCACATTGCAGTGACAATTCACCACACGGGTGAAAGCAGCAAAATCTGCTCATAACGTGTTTTACAAGGAAATCGATTTCACCTCAAAAACGCAACTCCAGTTCTTTAAATTGCAAGTGTTGCATGCCTTTGGAGTTTCGAAACGGATTTCTCACAAACTTTTTAAAGTTTATGTTTCGAAGTCCGTTTTGGAGTGGCATGCAACAACGGAAATCGAATCTCGTCAAACAAGTGGATTTTTGCCAAGACTGCATGTCGTCAGCATGAAAGCTCAAAGCTCGATTGTACCCAGAACACAGCAAAGATTAAAAAATTGAAAATCCGTAACTAGGACTAAGACAAGGGCAAACGATGTAATGCAAACACATCTTCATACATACAGGGTGTTTCACAATTGTTAAAACAAAGCGGCAGCTTCTAAAACCTGTATCGATGACCTTATTCATTTCTCTCTTTCCAGATTGTCATAGGGAAATAGTTAACCTTTCTATATATTAAACAAAAAATAGTCTAATGATGCCTTGG
>JGI24158J21664_10014448_pt1 | contig 10359 bp, 6 predicted proteins | sample Ectturendosymbi3_FD_21664 | JGI IMG/M metagenome (IMG submission 21664) | reverse complement strand
GATGGATTCCTTGCTTACACCCATCGTAGAAAGTACATACTTGAATAGAGATATGTGCAAGTTTGAATCATCGCAAAAAGACGAAAGCAGAAGGCAGTCGATTGATTCCTCGAAAGCATACAGAAAAACTAGTGCTTTTAAGTGTGGAAGTGCGTTGTGGAAGCAATGAAGTAATATTTAGTCAAGTATAGCAATTTAACAAAAAAGAAGTGTCAAAGGACATGTGTCAAAGAGAAACAGCTAGTTCAATTCTAACTGGGAGCAAACCACAGTGTCTTGTGAGGTTGCAAGTAATATCCGTTTCGACAGAGCTTTTATTTAAAGAAACATTACAGCACCAAACACGAGAAAACATACGGGAAATTTCGCGGAAATTCTAAGGAAGCTTTGAAATAATTGAAGGGTAACCAGACCCGCCACCAGGGGGCGGAACCGGGAAATTGCGCCCGCTTTAGAAACTTTGCACTGAAGATGTGCTCTGTGTTTGTGATTTTCGAAAGTGCTTTCTCAAATATGATGCAGCTGAAAAGCTACACAAACAGAATGGCTGATGGAACCTGCATGCCTGCTTGCGCCTGGCGACTAAGGAAATTAAAGCGGACATTGACTTTATCACCAAAAACAAGAAACAAAGAGTTGATTTGTTATTTTGTTGGTGTGTTGTTCATCTTTTTTCTGCCAGAAAAGCTCTATTTTGAGTCGCAAACAAACAAACAGAAAACAGTAAATTTACCCTACAATCAAAAATTGCGTCAGGCGTGCAGCAAAATGAGGTCTGTTAGAACAGCAAACGAATCTTTTAATTGCAATGAAGTTCCTCTCTTTGCGGCCTGCAAATTTTTCCTCAAAGCATATTGTGGCCCTTCATGCTCGCAGTCTTGGACCACCCTGGTCTATTTCATTATAGACTAAATTAACGAAGCACACCATGGTCTGATACACAAGCAATATTCGTACACAATGTTTAGCAGATAAGTTTATGCATTACCAATACGACATATTATGTATAATTATGCATATTATTTACAGAATGTCTTACCGTTCTACATTAAAAGTGCTATACCAAATCATTTACGTGTTGACTCCGGGTAATTATTAGGCCGGTTGAGCAAAGAAGGCTTTCGTGATAACTGAGCCTTGGTGTAAGTGGTCGAACCATCACCTAAACACTACACCTAAACGACATCATGTTTTGGTCGTACACAAAGCAATTCAACAGTGCAAAGGCCAAAAAATAATGCTACAAATGTGCGGCCCTGGTAAAGATAGTCACATAATTTTTGGCTCATTACGTTATTTGGGTTTGACATAGCTGCGCTACCTACATGCCAAAATTTATGCAGGTCAAAATTTGATTCAGGGGGAAAGTTTTGTTTTTAGTACGCAATCGTGAAACATTTGGTACCGTGGATTTGTTATTTTTGCCATAGCAACCACAAAGTGCACAGCGCTTACATGGCCTTGAATCACCTTTGACTTGCTTTCGTGTCTTATTTTTCAGCAAGGTCTTTTTAGTTCGATATCGTTTGTCCAATGTGGTAGGTCTTCTGTAGGTAATCATTGCCTTTGGGTTTAATATTTTCTCTTTTGGTTTTAGAGTAAGCAGATGGGGAAAATACGTAACCCAAGCCTCTGGGTCTTCTTTCTTGTTGCATTTGGGAGGCGCATTCTATCTTCACAATTGGATGCCACTGCTCTCATTTCATTAATCATGTTCAAGGGACAATTTGAACAGATCGACTTTTCTTTGAGTCGGTAATCTTTTTCCTTTGGTTTAGACCCCACAATCTAATTGCTTCTCCAAATACAATTGACACGATTGTGTCTTATGAAATTATTATCGTCCATAATTCACGAACGGATTGCCCTAGAGACACAGTGAAACATTATCTGATCCGAAAGGCAACAATCGATCCGATTAGTTTAAAATAAAGGTACTTTGACTTTGATCACTTTGAGAAAAATGCAAATTTTTGATTTTCCTGAAGTGATTTTTTGATAAAGACCGATTTTTTGACGAATTTCTTTCACGACTCTGTCTCAGCATTTTCGGAATGTTTTTCGGCTTGAACAACGTACGAAGACCCCAACTAACAAAAAATCCAACCGAAGTGAGCCATTTTTATTGATTTGGGTGTAAAACGTGAGGGGTTACGGGATTTTCGGATGACCTCATCGGGACTGAGAAAAAGTAAAAGGGCAAATTCTATTTTCTGCCTTCAAAATAACTCAACACAAATCTGAATCTTTATAGCATTTATTGGGCGTCTAGGGTGAGCGGTTGGAACATTATGGCCTAAAAACAATTAATTGATTGGTTTGTTTATTAAATTAAAAAATCCTGAAGTTTTTTGTCCACTCAGAATTCTGGTGTGAAAATAGCTCGATGTTGTAAAACAGCAAGTTAAACCTGTTCTGTAATTTTCTAACTTTCTGTGTGCGTTGATTGGGTACGTTTTACCCCTAAAAGACCCAAAGAGGTTGAAACAACTCCTACATTTTTGGTGTTGCCTCGTTATACCCCCCACAATAGTACAATTTTGCCAATTGATTTTGCAAGGTTACGACCATGACCTACATTATATGCAAGGGAAACGTATTGTTTCTGTTTCGCTCCACAGGTTTTTGAACAAAAACCGCGAATTTTTTTGGCAACAACAAAACGGGATTTCCACGCAAAAGGCATCACAATGGCCTCTCTAACACGCCCAAGAAACCTCAAGCAATGGGTTGCTGTCTTCCAAACCCAAGCATGTCTTCATTGACTCTCTAGCGCAATGCGTTCGCGAGTTATGATCGATCGTAATTTCGGAAGCCATACGATCATGGCTTCTGTGAGCCTAACGGGATCTACTTTCAGCTGGAAGTGGATCTTTATTTTACAAAATTTGCTTTAGTTTAATCAGTGCATAAATCCAATGAATCATATCTTGATAAGCATTATAAAGACGAAAGTCTTATTTTACCTGATGCGGATTTCGAAAGTCTTATTTTACCTGATGCGGATATGCAATTTTTTCCTCACAGATTGTTTCAGTTTCGCTGACAGTCTTATGTCCTGGTTGCTGTGTGCTGTGTTGAGGAACTACGGTTTTGTGATATTGTCCAACGTTCTTCCNGTACTCTGCAAAGAAGATTGGAGGTTAATTTTGGTGAGGTTTGGGTAGGATTAGCGTAGTGCTCATACTCGCCTCATTTNCCCTGTTATCAATGACGCCTTGCGAAACGTGACTGGNTTCCTGTGTCCTACACCAGCAGACAATCTACCCATCTTCGCGATATTCAACCAGCTGAGCTTCGTCTGAAAGGAGCCACACTGTCTCTAGCACACCGTACCATGGAGCCTGGACACCTACTCCACTCAGCGATCACCTGTCCATCGAGTGGGAATGCACGGCATCTCCAATCGAGACCTATTTGTAGACCTGCCCACCGCACAACAACTCAACAGCTTATCTGAAGACAACAACAGAAGTGCGGCGCGCTGGGCGCATCACAGATGGAAAGTAGAGTGGTTGGACAACATTACGAGACTCCGCACTTTCATCCCAGACATCGGCACCCACCCTTCCTGGAATGGCCGTACCAAAAACAGCCTGGGGCCGGATTATGACCTCTTCTGCGGCCTGTGAGTGTGGCGCAGGAGAACAGATCGTGGACCATGTTGTCCTTCGCTACATGGAACGCATGGTCTGTTGGTTCTGGATGACCACACAATGGAATGGCTGCTCAATACCTGCCTCGAGATCTAGTGCGACCAAGCAGTGGATTATCAAAACAAGATCAAACGACTATAAAGCAAACGATACTGTCTTTTCTAGCTTCTACTGGTTTCCGATCATGCCATTTCATGCGTTTTACCCGATTTCAGTGGCTCTTTATCTGTCACCGTCCTCCGCGTCCTTCCAAGCATCGTTGTTGTAGTGAGCGCAGATTCTTCAAGAGCCTGCTGCGAATTAAGAGCTTTGGTCTTGGCGTTGGCTAATAGCAACCGATGTTTTAGAACAGGGGTGGGGAACCTACTTATTATCACGGGCCACATGAGCTGTGAAATATCATTGGCGAGCCGTAAAACCAATTAATTTTACACAAACATTCTACCTTTATCTAATTATGAGCAGAAGTGACTTCTCCCGACTTACTGTCTAAGTATCTGCTCACCATGGATCTTCGTTTTCACGCGATGTTGTACTCTAACTTCGGTAACGAAAATCCTGATGTGGGCCATATCAAATGTTCACGCGGGCCGCAGGCTCCCCACCCCGTTTCAGAATAACAGGACACTATTAGAACCTTTCGGTGACTTATCTTTGTAAAACAATATTAGCAACATGGAAAATAGTCTCTGCCTATACATTAAGCAAGGAAATAATATATACAGTCAAGATTTTCTATTATACAGTGTTACTGGGAAAATACGATGAGCAATCGTCGTAGAATACAAAGTTAGTGTTATATTCCATTGTTCAAAAGCATTCATATATGCAGTTATTAGCTAGATCTGTTGCAAATTCAAAATATTTTGCGTTTTTATGATCAGAAATATAAATAAAGCAACATTTTATTTACCTAAGTGAAAAAGTACATGAAACATTTCGATGATATATTCAGTCGCATTATTTTGACCTAAAACGCATCTCATACTGTACCAAGGACTGTGCTGCATTTGATTCCACACAGACTGGTTGCCTTTGCGAGTCATTTTGTTGTCGACGCGCCTCGAATTTATCTTCAGAAATCACGGTAATTTGAACTTCATCAACACATTTCGAATTTTCTGTGAAGGAGATCGGACAGGAATTGAACACAGCTTTTCCATAGGCCCAGTATACTTAACAAGAAATGCGTTGTCCCTAAGTGAAAGAGAAGGAAATTTCACATTTGTTAGTCCTTCGAAATTCCTTTCGTAAGATGAAATTCCTGAACGTTAAAGCACAGCTTCAGAGACAAAACACTGTGGTTTGTCATTGAGATGCGCACACGAGAATTATATCGCGAGGAAAGTATGCTAAACGATATGCAACTTACACTGTGCTTTGTTAAAGTCTTTGGCCTATTGTTTGCTCCTGTCTTTATACCTTTGTGGTTTTTGTTATCCCTAGGCTATAGTAACTTGATTGACAATGCATGGTTCTCGGACGATTTTCCCATTAGCCTTCTGTTATTTTAACGTCGGCGTTGTTCGGATGATCAAAGTATTTAAGATGAAGAATTTATCATCCCTGCAGCATTTATGTTGCTTGGGTTTGCGATATGGTCGCTTAGAGTAGACCCATACTTTTGTTGCAAAGCGCGGCAGAGACCGCAGAGATGTTTGATGGCAGAAATGTACTGTACGTATTTCTGTAGAAGTGATAAAACTAACTTACACGATGTAGTAAACTGCTTGAAATGTTTTTGTGCAGTTGTGTTCAGTAACGGTTAATTGAACAAGTTCTGGTTTCTGTTTTGTGTACTTAAGGTAATTCATGACTGTAACATCATTTGCCAAACTGAAAACAATCTTCCCTCTCATGCTCAAACTTAGTGTTTTCTAGAATATCAATTGTGATTTCTGTAGTCACATAGCACTCACTTTATCACATGTTTAGAATTGTCACATTGTGTCTGATAATTTGACATTGAGAAGATTTTTCAGCTTTCCAACATAATCGCACTGGTCCTTGAGCAAACGATAACATCCTTTCAAGCTCCTACTGATTTCTAATTCTAACTTTTCGAGCAGTTTACCGGATTTGAGTGGCTGTTCTTCTATCGCTGTCGCCGGTATCTTCCCATACCTGGTGATTGTGGTGAGAACAGATTCTTCAGGAACCTTCTGTAAAGAAAGAGCTTTGTTCTTGTTGTTGGCAAATAACAAGTGATTGATAAACAACTGTTTTAGGAAGACAGGACCCCAGCAGCTTAGAAAACTTTTGGCAGTGATGGCGTGGCACGAGTCAGTGATAGAACGCGATTCGAGTCACGTTGAGATACGATATTGTGACTACTTAAATCGTGTCACGTTCTTTACCAAATGACACGACTCTAAAAAATGACTCGGGGCTCGAGTCAGAGGCATTTTTACAAAATCTACAAATATATTACAGACAAACATAGTTAATTGCCATTGCCACAAAAAATAGAACTTGCGAGAAATTTGTTATTTCTGTGAAAAACATTGGCGTAATTTTCTTGTTTTGACGGTGTCTCCTTGTTGTTTTACTGATTTTTCAGGATCATGGATTCCACCTGACATTCAGTTAGAGCTGCGAATTTGCCTTTCATCGAGGAATCAGCAGTCCACAAAACATTTGACACATTACTGTGGTGTAGTATTTTCATATAGTGATCGTGGCCGTCGGCCTCATACATTTGCTTTCGATCTTTGTTAAGGCAAGTTGAAAAGATATATGGAGTGATGTAAAATTAAAGCTAAAAAGGCTTACCCGAATGATCTAAGATTCCTGGAACAATAGTGCTAAAATAACATTGGGCACCGCTTTAAAGGTTATTGGACACCACATTGCAGCAGATTGTGCAAGAGTGTGTAGCCAAAACAAACCAAAACAAAACGTGGAAAAACTGCTTAATTTTATTTCACTTGACATTCGCTCCAACTTGAAACAAATAGCTCGAAGTGACTCGACAGTTCTTGTGACACTAATCTTGCTCGACTTGACCACGTTGTGACTTGACTGAGCCAGTCAGTGGCGTGTCGGGACTGATTCGTGGGGATGCTGCATCTCCTGACATAGATTGATAAAGACTAAACAGCACCGCGTTTTACTCGGACACGTGGACTGTTATGACGTATGACATCCCTCTTTCTATGAACCAATTGTGACATTTCTACAGTTTGTTCTGCTGCAGTGACATGCTATGTTTTCACATGCATAACATTCCCTTCACAGTAATTCAATGAAAAGGACGGTTTGCTTCAAAACAAGCTGGTGGCCTTAAAATGACGTCACAATTTAGCAACTGTAATTGACCCAGTCGCATTGACTCAATATATCGAGAACAAGAAAAAACACAGCTGATCATATCACACATATCCGTACTAGGTGAAGGACTGAATTATAACTTTGGGCATGTAATTGGTATTCCATTCTATTTGAATAAAAGCTGATGATGCCTACTTTGTAGGCGAAATATATACTCTGTAAGATCTTAGTGTCTGATTCTGTGCTGGGAAATGATTTCTTTCAATAGACTGTATTCCTGGAACATTTAACAAAGTGATTTGAATTCCTCCACAAATTAATGATGCGGCGATCGAAGAGGCTAACATTTGCGTCAAATAATTTTCAAAAATTAAGTGCAAGTAACCACAGCTTAAGATAAGCTGAAACATTCAGTGTGATTACATGCTTGAAAATTAAATCGTTGGGCAGTACGTAGGTCAGGCTTAATTTTCGGTGATACTGGCGTTTTCCAGAAGCCGAAAACCGGTTTAACTTCTGATACAGTTTATAACTCTAGGCCTACTCTACAATGACATACAGTACTAAGTGTTCCAGATTGGAGGCTGAGAAAACGTTAAGTCAAGCATGTGTTCAGGGCGCGTTGTGGAATATGCTTCCTAAGAGCCAGAGCAAAAATCGCCTTGCATTGCAAATCCAGACCAACTCCTCAAGCGACATCACCACACAAAGAACGTTCAACCACTTGCGGTAAAAGCTAGTATACAGATTAAAAATCACCAACTACCAATGAGGTACAAAGTGACTGTGCAGATAACAAAATCGTTTTGTGCAAACAGGCACGTCGCCATGTCTGTTTCATTCATATTTTTTCACTTTGACTTTCCGCTGTCTAGAATAAAAATCCATGCCTTGAAAATTTTCTAAATTTTGCAAAATATGTAAGAAACATCGCGATAGTTCAAATTGAAAATATTTTTTCTTCATAAATTCCGGAATTCTGTGGGTGTCCTAATATGCCCTTCCAATCTTCGATTTTCACAGGCTTAAATCTCGGTAACGCAATTACCTGGTATGGTGACTGCATCATTTTCTAATATTGTACGTCAGTGTTGAACCCAAAAAGATATTTTTAATTGCAAAAATAGCTAAATCTGTTATCAGTCACGTAAGCATCAAAATCATTGGCGGTTTTCAAACCTGGACATTGTTGAAGTCAAGTGCGCAGCGCTGTTGCATGACATTCAATACGTGTTTTAAAATTAATTTTGTACCCTCTTCGAAATGTGGAGAGCTAACCACATGTATAACACAACCTCGACATTTGATTTTGTTGTACGTTCAAGATTTCATCAGGTCAATTAATGTATCTGCAATGTTATGTCAAGTTCAATTCAAATGCAAACAAAGTTGAAACGACATTTCCGACTTAATTCCCAAACACGGCATCAGTCTTGTCATAAATACATGCAACATACCACAACGTCTCCAGAATGCGATGCACAGCACTTTGCTGCACAGCAATAAGCAAAGTGCATGATGGCAAGAACCAGTTGAACAAACGCGATGATAGAGAGAGCAACATGGATAGAAATCAATGCAATCTGAAATCAATATGAAAATATTTTAGCGTACGCTCAAAACTCAGAGAATGGTTGGAAAAGCTTTAAAATTACTTTTTCAAATCTAGATTGAATAGTTCATGGGCAGTGTTCTTATAATAATTTTGTGATGCAAATTTAATATGTTTGAATGAACATGCGCAAATTCATGCTTGCAAATTACCTGAAAACTCGGAAAGTATAAGATCACGGCTATAATTTCAATTACAACCATAGCCTCAGCAGCAATCGCAGCTAATATTGTCTGGATCAGTGATGAAGTAATCTGAATTGAAATACATAATACAAATGTATTCATAAATACAAATGTATTCATAAAATGGTTGATTTTGCAACGAAACAGATATCAACTTCAAGAATTTGCAGACATGGCAATCACGTATATAATAAAATTTTCCCAAAACAGTTTCTGCAAAATAATCATTTTCGAAAAATCATTTGGAAGCCTTTTACACAAACATAGAACGAACAGTTTTTACTAAGATTGTTTTCAACAAAAGACACATCACGTGCTGCTTGGAAATATACAACCGTTGAAAAAAAGTTAATGTTGTAGAAATGGCAGGTAAATTGCAATAATAAATAAGCTGCAGACTCTCGTTTAATTCCAAGTGGCTTTTTTTGTTCACAAACGTTTTCGTGAAAATAAGAATAAATAACTGATAGAATGCGTTTGTCCTCTAGTGAATGTTTTAGACGCATGCTAAAATTTTTGAGAATACTAATTGTAGGTGTGATCACCTAATCTGCTTTCTATTATTTTACGAAAATTAAATGTAAAATTTTAGAACTTTCCAAATTGAAGAAAACTGATAGGATAAATTTCAAGCTAACGCTAGATATCTTTTTGTGATTCGAAAATTCTGACCATCTGACAAAGAAAATACATTAAAATCCGTTTCCAACTGCAGACGTCTGGTTATCACATTACTGCTTACATTTAAGTGAAAACCAACTTCCATGGAAATCTGGTCGTTTAAAATGGCGCGTCCTGACTGCTTTGTTGTGTTTGGCTGAATTTTCCATTTACGTGAAAAAGGTGACTAATCAAATTATGCGTTTAAACATTTTCCTTTATGTATTTAGCTTTAACAATATTTATCTCTTTTCAATTTTTATATATTTTTATACTTTTTGGCAACGATAACGAAAAGCTGCTCAAACGAATATAAATACAGAAAAACCCCGTGGTGATGTTGATGAGAAACTGCAATAACGGGCTACTTCAGCAAGGGAGTGAAAAAGCTTGCTTTATCAACGGATGCAAAGATAAAGCACTGGGCAGTTTTTAATCAGACAATTGCTTCATCGCAGTTTATCTGTAGCTCAAACAGAAATAGGGTTCAAAGACGAAAAGGAACAGTTGCTTCAACATACGGGACGTGAATACGGTCTTCTTGCAGCTCCGACTCCACGCACTCCTGCCATCAATACCTGAAAAAGCAAAATGCAACCTGGATGATCACTACCGCTACCGCCAGATGCATCATTCAAACAGAGTTAAACCAAAGGAAAACGCATCCAGGCAAAAAATGAGAATCATTTCCTCTCGTTTGCAAAAGGGAAGATGGCAATGTTCTTCCGGAACCAACTCCAAACAGTGCTTCCAGCACAAGCTGTTATTGGATTCTTTGCGTGATCAGCGTCACCATAAACCGTAGACGTTAGCCTAATCGGAAAATTAGTACAATTTAATTTTGCGAATGCTTCGAGATGCAATTATATCAATTATTGCATCAAACAACATTCGCAAAAAATTAAGCTACTCACCAGTAATCCACACCAAATCCCTGCACTGATATAAGTCACAACAACGAAAATACTTGCAACGC